>Ga0194063_10000709_pt1 | contig 23574 bp, 19 predicted proteins | sample SepL3720m_MetaG_FD_155459 | JGI IMG/M metagenome (GOLD analysis project Ga0194063, IMG submission 155459) | Anoxic zone freshwater microbial communities from boreal shield lake in IISD Experimental Lakes Area, Ontario, Canada - Sep2016-L373-20m | ecosystem: Environmental > Aquatic > Freshwater...
ATGATGTTTCATTTTAAAACATTAAACCTCACCCCTGCCTCTCCTTGAAAAGGAGAGGAGAAAATCAAATAAATGATTAAATGACTAATTGATTAAATGAATAAATGAAAAATTGGCTAAATAAATAATAAGATAGAGTTTAAGTAGAACGGTAGGGGAGAAAAAAAGGAAATTATGAAAAAAGTATTACAAAAAGTTGTGTCATTTATCGCTCTGGGTGCAATCGCATTCTCTGGGATATTTGGCATGATGAACAAAGTGGAAGCTGCTGACGCCCCAAGATTTAACTATCTTGCTGGCGACTACAAGATGCTTCAAGGTGCAAACAGAACCCAGAACGACGCTGACTATTCGGCTAGCCCGACTGGAAAACTTGGAGATACCTTTGCTGGTATGATTTATTACCACAATGGTGTTGAAAATACGACCGCGCACAATGTGCGAGTCAAAGTCTCAATGCCAAGCGTTTCGACAAATGGTAAATTTACCATTTCTTCGGCGATTATGTCCGACGACGCTGGTACAGTGACTGACGATATGATTGTCAATCTATCTGATGGTAATGGGGCAGTTGAATTTATCCCCGGTTCCGTCAAATGGATGCCAAATGCAAAGCAGAACAACAATGCCGTTTCGCCATTCGTTAATGGTCAAACTGGTAACGAATTGGTTGGAAATGGTTTGAATATCGGCAATGTCCAAGGTTGTTGGGATTATGCTGGTTTCATCACTTTCCTTTTCAAGACTTCGGGAAGTTCTAGTTTGTCGATCGAGAAGTCTGTTCGCAATGTGAGCGAAAATCAATCGAATTTCGTCAAACAGGTGAACGCAAACAACGGCGAAGAAGTCGAATTTAAGGTTGTCGTGTCAAATCCTGGCACTGCTGCAATTTCGACTGTCAACATCAAAGATGTAATGCCGGCTGGCCTGATGGTCAAGGGTGGTACATTGTTGGGTCAAAGTGCAGATGAAAGTAAATTCTTTGGTAGCGGTATCGTTATCCCAAGCATTGCTGCATCTGGATCATTGACCTATCTTTACCGAGCCATTGTTGCAAGCAACGAAAACAAGACTTATATCAACACTGCATATGCGAGCAATGCTGCTCATTCAGTTTCTGACACAGCGACTGTGATCGTCAAACATGACGATGTAGTTTCGATGAAGATCGATAAGTTGGTTCGAAATGTTACTTTGTCTGAGAATGAATTTGTCGACCAAAATAGTGCTTTGGCTGGAGATACGCTTGAGTATCAGATTACGATCAGCAATGATGGTAATACGACTCTTGACGGTGTCCTGCTCAAAGATATTTTGCCTGTAAATGTTAATTACCTTTACGGCACGACTATCGTCACTCGGGCTGGTGTTGATCAAACTTACAATGATGCGTTGATTGGTGACGGTTTGACTTTCTCAAACTTCACTGTCGGCGAGTGCATCATCGTTCGATTTCGTGCGGTAACTGTCAAATCAATTGCTGCTGGCGAAATTTTGACCAATACTGCAACTGTTCAGGCCAATGGTTTGGTCCTCTCTGATATTGCCAAAACTGTGATCAAAGGTGTGATTGTTCCTGAGAACAAATTGCCAAAAACTGGTGCTGAAACATTTGTTTTCCCAGCTCTTGGTTCACTCTTTGGCGGACTGATCTATGTCTACAGAAAGAAAAAATCATTATTTGACTTGTTCCTGAAATAAGACTAGGGAATAATGTGAAAATAGCCTCATTGCCTCACAGCAAATGGGGCTATTTTTTTGAGTCTAGGATGTTGTCATTGCGAGGAGTCCGCGACGCGGCAATCTATCATGTTTGTCATTCCGGACCACGATCCGGAATCTTGCTTTGTTATTTAGATGATTGTCTTATTCACCACTACTGGCACGACGACGGATTAAGCTGTATGATATTAGAAGTACTGAATTTTCACTGTGGACTGATCGTCCCGTTTGTCATTACGAGGAGTCTGCGACGAAGCAATCTATCGCGCACGATTAATGATAGATTGCCGCGAGCCGAACAGAAGCATCGGCTCTCGCAATGACACGAGGTTATTTTTGTTATGACTGAAATTTGATATGATGTCAGGGAGGATTAAACCCCCTCTGGCTCCCCTCGCTGAAAAGGGGGAGAAATGCTCTCGGATTAAAAATTAGGGAATATGGAAATCAAGAGGCGTTTAGAAGAACTTAGAGAGATCCTGGGTATCGAAGCGAAGCTTGCGAGGATTGAGGAGATAAGCAGCGAGATGAATTCGCCTGATTTTTGGTTGACTCACACAGATACGGCTGAAGTGGCTCAGGAACTGAAGAAATTGAAGGATGAAACGACAGAATTTGAGGATTTGTTTACCGTGGCCGAGCTTTCGGATGAAAACGAGCTTATTGATCTGGAAAAGGAGGTCGAAAAGTTTGAAATTTTGGCGCTGTTCAATCAGAAATATGACAATCATAATGCGATAATCAATTTTTATGCTGGAGCAGGTGGTGATGACGCACAGGATTGGACAGAGATGCTGCTCCGTATGTATCTGAAGTGGGCCGAGAATGAAGGTGTTGAGGTTAAAATTATTGATAAAGCCGAGGGTGGCGAGGCTGGTATCAAGGGCGCAACGGTCGAGCTTAGGGGAAGTTATGTTTATGGCAAGCTCCGAGGGGAAAACGGGGTACACCGTCTCGTCAGATTGTCACCATTTAACTCCAAGGGGCTCAGACAGACCTCTTTTGCCTTGGTACAGGTGTTGCCGGAGATTGAAAAAGAAAGTGAATTGTCGGTTAATGCAGCGGATATTAGAGTCGATGTTTACCGATCCGGAGGCAAGGGCGGTCAGTCTGTAAACACGACTGATTCAGCCGTGCGTATCACCCATTTGCCCACAGGTATAGTTGTCATCTGTCAAAACGAGCGTAGCCAGCTTCAGAACAAAGAAAGCGCGATGAAGGTATTGCGGTCACGGCTAGCGGCTCTCTTGCTTGAGCAGCAAAAAGAGAAGATCGAGGAGCTGAAAGGTGATTTCTCGGCACCAGAATGGGGCAATCAGATCAGGTCATATGTCTTGCACCCATACAAGATGGTCAAAGACCATCGCACTGATTTCGAATCAAGCAATCCTGATCGTGTGCTATCTGGTGATATCAATCAATTTATCGAAGCTGAACTGAAATATTTTGCTAGGGGCAAGACTGAATAGAAAGGAGGGGAGTGATATCTGCACTAAAGTCAATCAATCTCAATGATTTTGATTTTCGTAATATTGTGGTCGATCTTCATGATAAAACTATTTGGCTGATGGTTTTGATTCTTTCTATTTTGTTGATTTCTTTTTTGATCAATCTCCTTCTATCAAATTCATTTCTTGGTCGATACTGGCGAATATTTGTAGCACTGGGCGTAATCTTACACGAACTGTCTCATGCTTGCCTGTGTTTAGTGACTGGCGCCCAAATCACCAAAATGGCTTTTTTTGAAAAAGAGGGCGGACATGTAGAGCATGCTGAGTCTAAATTGCCGTTGTTCGGCCAAATATTGATCTCGATGGCACCACTATTTGTGGGCGCGATCGCAATCTATTTTATTTCAAATCTCATCGGCATCAAGGTTGCGCCGATATATTTTGATAATTTGTCCTTTGCGTCGCTTTTCAATGTTTTGAAAGGGTTGATCTCAACACTTTCTTTGCACAGCGTGTATTTCTGGGCCTTGTTGTATTTAGCCTTGTCTATCGCCGTGACAATGACACCAAGTGCCAAGGATGTTAGTAATGTTGCCCTGCTGATGAGCGTACTTGCTCTGATTATTTTTGCAGTTTATAGGTTTTTCAGATTGGATATTAATTTTTCAGCATATGTGCCCGAGAAGTTGATTGTATTTCTCTCGACGACGGTGATCTTGTTGATTTTGGCTCTCGTTTTGAGTATGCTAATTTTTGTGATAACAAAGATGTTGAGAATCAAATGATATTAATTAATGGAGCGTAATATGGATTTGTCAAAAATTAAGAACTTGTATGAAATTCAGAAAAAAGCGAGAGCTGTACAGAAAGAATTGAAAGATATCGAGATTGAAGTTTCGAGCAATGATGGTTGGATCACGGCCGTTTTCAACGGTGAACAACACCTGACTGGTATCCAGATCGACGAAGATGCACTGAGACCAGAAAATAAAAGAGAGATCGAAAAAGATCTGAAAAATGTTATTTCGCAGGGCATTTCTCGAGCTCAGGCAATTGCAGCCGAGAAAATGAAAGATGTCGCTGGTGGGCTGGGAATACCAGGTATGTAAAATAATCAATAACCAAGAGACAATAATCAGAAAATAATTAATAACCAAATTACAAATTACAATTGTAAATTGAACATTGAAACTTGGAATTTAACTGGTGATTGTATCTTGTATCTTGGTGATTGGAGCAAATGAAGATAATCGTTGGTCTAGGCAATCCAGGGAAAGAATACGAAAAGACACGGCACAATGCTGGGTTCATGTTTGTTGACCAGTTGGCAAGTGATCTTGATGAAAGTATGACATTTTCATACAAAAACGAATTTGATGCTGAAATTGCAGAGACCGTGACCGATGGACAGAAGCTTATTCTCGTCAAACCACAAACTTTTATGAACAATTCCGGTAGTTCAGTCAAAAAAATCCTTGACTATTACAAACTCGATATTTCTGATTTGATCGTGGCAAATGACGATAAGGATTTAGTCCTTGGAAGATATAAAATTGAAGCTGAGCGGGGGAGTGCAGGTCAAAAAGGCGTGCAAAGTATTATCGATATCTTGGGTGATAAAAGTTTTCTTCGGGTGAGACTCGGTATTCTGGGCGATAAAAACGAAAATATCAATACTGCTGACTATGTGATTTCGAAATTTGATACAAATGAGAAGGAACAGTTTGAAGATGAGCTTACTGACGCTTGCTCTGAGCTCGAAAATATGATATAAATATATCCTAATAAAAAAGGAGGAGTATGAAGTTGAGTAAGTTACTGGTTTATTTTTTGATAGTCGTTTTAACAGCGGTTATTTTTGCTTGTGTTGGGTTTTTTGTTTCTAAAAATGATCTTAATTTTGAGAATCATTTTGGGTTAAAGAAAATCACTACGATCTCTGGCGTTGGTGCTGAGGGTGATGAATTATTTACAATAGAACATCCTGCTAATATGTCGATTCAGTGTCCGGGGTATGGGGATTATAGTTGTACTTTCCCCACTGGTAACCCTGCCGTACAGGGAGTGTCGGCGACTAAGTTAATGTCAACGGACCGTCGTGATCAAACTCCATATATCAATTTTGAGCTATATCGAAAAGATGAAATTGGTTTTGATGCTAGCGCGTATGAAAAAAATGCATTATCAAATAATTCAAATGCTGTTTCTGGATTTGAAACAAAAACGCTAGGAAATGTAACCCTCTATTATTTTAACGAGGACAATAAACGCAAGGATGACGAAGGTTCGATAGAAAATGTTTCAGAGGCTGATAAAGTTGCTGTCGTCTTTCTTAGGGATCATAGTTTTGTAGTAAAAATTACACATGTTGCAAAAAAGATTGATGGTAGAGATATCGGGTTTTCGACCATCAATTTCGATGAGGCTACTTTTCAAAAGATAATTTCGACGATGACGGAAATAAGTTACACTTAATAAGTATTAAATAATATGTGGGACGGTGAAAACCGGTTTGTACCACTAAAGGAGCATGATGAAAGGTGAAATTCACGACGAACGATCAAATGTTGATCGAACAAAGAAGGTAAAAAAAGAGAAAAGCGAAATCGAAGAGATTGAGGTTTCTCCAGCTGCTGTTGAAAAAAGTGATCAGGAGTTGCTGAAAGAAGCAGAGGAGCGTGAAAAAGCTCGAAAAGAAGCTGAAGATAGCGAAAAAGAAGAAGCAAAAGAGGCCGAGAAGATCGAAAAGTCCAAAGAGCTGCAGGAGAAAAAAGCGCGAAAAGCGACTGTTCGAATCAAGCCTCGTCATGGTAAAAAATATCTAGAGATTGCCAAGAAGATTGAGATTGGCAAAGAATATTCTGTTGAAGAAGCAATCGATTTGTTGCTAACAACAAACATTTCAAAATTTGATGCAACTTGTGAATTTCATGCAAAATTGCACATCAAAGAAGTAAATGTTCGCGGTATGGTGCAAATGCCTGGTGGCTTGGTCAAAGAGAAGAAAATTTTGGAAGTTGATGAAAAAAATATTGACCAAGTAGTTGAAAATATCAAGGCTGGAAAGATCGATTTCGACATTATGGTTGCTAGTATCAAGGTTATGCCGAAGTTGGCAGGGCTCGCTAAGGTTTTGGGTCCAAAAGGTTTGATGCCTTCGCCAAAAGCTGGCACGATCGTCACTGATGTAAAAGCAGCTGCGGCTGAGATGAGAAGTGGCCGTGTCGAATATCGTGCTGATAAGTTTAATATTGTTCATATGCCTATCGGTCGAGTATCCTTTGGGGCCGAAAAAATTCGTTTGAATTTTGACGCTCTGGTCGGTAAATTGCCAAAGAGAATTGAATCTATTTATCTAACTACTACGATGGGTCCAAGTATCAAAGTGTCAAAAAAGTAGGCGAGTAGCAAGGAAAAAGTAATTTTCTTTGTGATTAGAACTTATGCAAATGCAGAACAAAAATACCCGCACCTCGCGGGTATTTTTGTTCTCTGCTGAAAAATCGAAGTTGTGGATAATTTACATTGTTCAGTGAAGTTTTATCGGCTACAATGAATGAACTATGAAAAAAGCAGGGATGACAATTGGCGATATATCAACGAAAGTTGACAGTCTAGCGACAACAGTCGATGGTCTAGTCACGACAATTGATGATTTAGCTGGGATGATTCAAAGACAATTCAATGTTTTTGACGATCGTTTTAAGCAGATTGATGCTAGGTTTGAACAGATTGACAAAAGATTTGAACAGATCGATAAACGATTCGAACAGATTGATAAAAGATTCGACCAGATTGATAATCGGCTTGATTCAATCGAGCACAGAATGGAGACTGGTTTTAGCGAGCTTCGCGAAGAGTTGAGGCTTGTTAACGAGAGATTGGATCGTCTGGAGCAGCGCACTCTTAAGGATGACGACGCAATTGTTTTCGAGTTAGAGAAGCTCAAGGAGAGAATAAAAATTCTGGAGTATCATCACGAAATATACAAAAAAGCGAATACTGCTTGACCTATCAGGCTTAATTTGATATAACTAAATAGTTCCAGAGACCACCAGCATTCACTAGTGCTACGGTTGACGAGTAAGTCAGCAGAGCGTTAGAGAAATAAGTCTTGTGCAGGAGAAACGAATTGATATAGCTTTTGGCTTTATCCAATTTTTATCCCTGCGCAGTGACGCAGGTTTTTTTTAATCAATAACTAAGTAACAAGATACAATAACCAGTTCAACTTACAAATTATCAAATATTTGATTTTGTGCTTTGACGGTTGTTCCTCGTTTCAGGAGAAAATTATGGCTAAAACAAGAGAACAAAAAGGCAAATCACTGCTTAGCTTGGACGAAAGCTTGGAGAGTGCAAAATCAGCGGTTTTGATTGATTATCGCGGCTTGAAAGTGAAAGAGACTGAGGAATTGAGAAATTTGTTGCGGGCAAAAAATGTCAGCATGCATATTGTCAAAAACTCTTTGGTCAAGATTGCCCTAAAGAAAAAGGGGATTGAGATCGACGAAGGCATTTTCAAAAAGCCAGTTGCTATCGCTTTCTCACTTGAGGACGAAGTTGCTCCAGCAAAAGAGATTGTCTTGTTTGCTAAAAAACATGAAGCAGTCGAGATTTTGGCCGGTATATTGGAAAACAAGATGATTAGCGCTTCGACAGTGACTATGTTGTCACGGCTGCCAAGCAAAGATCAGCTTCGAGCCCAGTTGGTTGGTACTATCGCAGCGCCTCTCAATGGCTTGGTCAATGTTTTGTCTGGCAATCTGCGCGGTTTGATCAATGTTTTGAGCGCTTACAGCAAAGCTAAAGGCGAATAATCGCACACAAAAGATTTCAAAAAGTATTAATAATAGTAAATATTAGTGAAAGGGAATTATGTCTGAAGAAGAAAAAGTTGAGTCAAAAAAAGCTGATTCAAAATTTGAAAAGTTGATCGGTGAAATCGAAAAACTTTCAGTTTTGGAACTGTCTGAATTGGTTAAGGACCTTGAAGAGAGATTTGGCGTATCTGCTGCTGCCCCTATGGGTTTTGCTGCTCCTGCTGCTGGGTCTGCTGATGCTGAGCCTGTAGAAGAAAAAACTTCATTTGATGTTGTTTTGACTGCTTCTGGTGCTACAAAGATCGCTGTGATCAAGGCTGTTCGAGAAATCAAACCTGACCTTGGACTTAAAGAAGCCAAAGATTTGGTTGACGCTGCTCCAAAAGAAATTTTGAAAGGTGCCAAGAAAGAAGATGCTGAAGCTGCTAAAGCTAAGCTTGAGGCTGCCGGTGCTACTGTTGAGATGAAATAAATTTCTCAGCTAGTCGGTATCTGAAAAAACAAATTTACGGAAAAAGGTTCAAAATCTGCCTAGCGGAGGATGAACCTTTTTTCAAAGATAGGGTATGATATAAACATGTTCAAATTGATCAAAACAACAGAATCAGGCGTCCGCATCGGTGAGCTATCAACTGCTCATGGCATTGTAAAGACACCATTTTTTATGCCAGTGGCGACGCAGGGGTCGGTCAAATCAACTACTAGCGAAGAGCTACGAGAGATTGGTTTTCCGGTTGTTTTGTCGAACACATATCACCTCTATCTGCGTCCGGGGGAGCAATTGATCAAAAATCTTGGTGGTTTGCATCACTTTATGAATTGGAATGGACCGATCCTGACCGACTCTGGTGGTTATCAGGTTTTCTCGCTGGGTGAAAAATCAGGTGTTGCTACTGATGTTCAAAAAAAAGATAGCAAGAGTGAAAACTGGAAACTAATAAATGAAAAATCGCAATCCCTCGTCAAAATTACTGATGAAGGCGTGATTTTCAAATCATATCTCGATGGAAGCAAACACTTGTTCACGCCAGAAAAAGTGATCGATATTCAGCTTGATCTCGGGGTTGACATCTTGATGCCCCTTGATGTTTGTCCGAGCGGTAAAGCCAGCAAAGATGAGGTTAAAAAAGCCTGCGAAATCACCCTTGCCTGGGCAAGACGATCGAAATTACATTTCGATCGTAGATTACAGATTACAGAAAACCCCACTTCGCCAAGGCTCCGAGGGGCAGGCAGTAAACAGTCAGATAATAAAACTGTCGACAGTGTTCTGTCTACTGATCGCCGTCCTTTGCTACATGGTATCATCCAGGGTGGACTTTATCCTGACCTGCGAAAGTGGCACGCAACTGAGATGATAAAACTTGATTTTGACGGCTATTCTGTTGGTGGGTTGGCTGTCGATCTCGAGACACGCGATATGTGGGATATCGTCGCACTGATGGGGCAGATATTACCAGTGGATAAACAGCGATACTTGATGGGTGTGGGAACTCCTGATGATATTTTACGTGGGATGGAGAGAGGTATGGATATGTTTGACTGTGTTTTGCCGACTAGACTAGCTCGACATGGAACAGTCTTTGTTAGAAAACAGAAAATTGGAGACAGAAAACAGTTGGAGTACGATCAGATTAATTTGTTCAATTCTAAGTACAGAACTGACGATACAGTGATCGAAGAAGGTTGCGGTTGTCATGCCTGTAAAAACAATTATTCGAAAGCTTATATCTCTCACTTGCTTCGATCTCGGGAGATCACTGGCGCAAGGTTGGCGACTCTGCACAATCTCTATGTGTATAAAAAGATCACTCAAAATGTAGTTGACGCTTAGGGTATTGACATATTTGTTGTGTTGTGTTACAATGCTACTTGTCTTGAGTGAGGCGAGGGAAATCACCTTCAAAACACCAAGAGGGGTCAAATATAAAATATACGACAGTGTGCTGACTTTCACATCGCTTCGGCGGATTATGGGTACCCCCTCCACCCGTAAGTGATAGTTGGCACTTTGTCGTATATTGAGAAACATAATAGCGTTAGCGTGCTGGTTGTCAGTTCTCTTGCTGTAAGGCTGGAGATGTGGGCACCCCCTCCGTCCATGATGACTACCAGCACGTTGCCGCTATAAAATATATGCGACAAAGTATTTACAAAAAAGTGTCCGCTCTGGTGTAAATCAGGGCGGATACGAAAAAAGTACCAAGCAATTTGTGTCAAATTAGTCCAATTTGATCCAGTTTGCTTGGCACTCATGCCAGCATTGGAACCGCCCGAAAGGGTGGAAAGGAGATACGCAATGCGTACTCTCATTATCTCCGCCATTCTGGCGGTACTGCTGGCGGTAGTCACCAGCCAGACCTTCGCTACCCCAGTGGGGTTGACGATGCCTGCAAAACAGACTGGCACTGTAACGGTGTCATTGCCGGTGAAGGCAGTTGCAGAGCCATCGGTAGAAGAAAGCGCTCGGGTCCATAAGGACTTAGTGGCAGCAATTGCTGCTGGCAATGGTGCTCAAATCGCTTCGTTGCAAGAGCGCGTGCGTCAGATGGAAGCGAAGAAACCCGCCCCTCGCGGCGTCAGCGCAAAGGAATTAAGAAAAGCGCTGGAAGAATCTGAAAACTCCATGAAGGAGTATACCGATTCAACTGCTACTACTGCGGCGGATGCTGCTGAGGGTCGTGCCAATGAGTACACCGATGCAACTGCTACCACTGCGGCGAATAACGCAGAAACCCGAGCGAAAAAGTACGCGGACACCGAGGACGCAGCCATGGTCAAGGAGCTAATGAAGCGGATAGCTTCAGTAGATTTCAAGGCCAATCTGGCCATTTTCCTCTCAATCATCATGATTCTTGCCATAATCGGTAAGGTCGTGATCGAGCGGCGGCGTGCCGCGGTGCCCCCTACACCACCAAAAAAACCGTAGGAACAACTGGTTACAGAACCAGTACAAAAAACCTGTGAACAAAGCGTTCAGTTGGACTTCGGTCCTGCTGAACGCTTTTCGTTATGTCGGTTTTGTTATAAAATATCTGTATTGGCTGTGGCTACTACTCAGTCATTGCACTCTTTGTTTATTTGTTGGTATAATTATTGTGAACTAATTTCAATATATTCTCGGAGGGATTATGGCTATAGGTCAAGCACAAGCGGCAGAAGCGACTAATCGAATATGGACAGAAGATATTTCTCCTGTTATGCTCCAAGACCGTTATCAGTCAACAGTGGACTATGGCCCAGAGCTAGGTGAATTAGCTCCTGACGCGGCAGCGACTGCGACTGAGATATTGAGAAGAGCTGAGTCATGCGGTGCAATCTTGGACGAGGCTGATGCTGATATCGTTTTGATGTTAAGAATGATTGCTCGCAGGAATGCCCCAATTCGTGGTGTCTGGAGTCGTATGCAGGGTCTTCGAAATCATTTATTTAATAATATTGCCGCTAGTGGTAATCCTGTTGGTCAGTGGATAGGTAGTCATCAGGCACAAATTGAACAGGGAACAGAGAGGCTGGCGTCCAATGTTGTCGTGTCTGGCGCTTTGTGGACAGCCAAGGCATTGATCGGTAGCGCAATTAACATTGGTAATCCTCTTGCTGCTGCCGCTTTTGGTGGTACTGCAGGAGCGATCAGGGGCTATCAGAGAGCAAAGGATCAGACAGAGTCGGTGTCTACTTGGATGAGCGAGCTAGGTATTCTGAAATCAAACAAAGCTGACTTAGATGACGAAACATTTATAGCGCAAAAGACCGACGGTGAATTGCTGTTCGCTTTGGGTGTGATGGACAATGCAATACGAGAAAACCGTGTTCGTGGATCAGATGCACAGTTGATTGAAATGGCTGTAAAATATCACCAAATTAAAAATCTATTGACTGACAGAAGAAACGAGCGGACCAATAGCGGAGAAGTTTTTAATCCTGCGCTAAAAGTTGTTGATGACGCTCTTTCGACTAGCGAATCAGAACAGGGGTGGATTGGGCGTAAGGCGGCGAAGGAGTACAAGGAATCCTATGAAAAGATACGAAACCTAAAGATAAATCGTGTCGCGATGTCGACTCTTCGAGCGGGAGCTATTGGGGCAACTGTTGGAGGGGCGTTGGGCTGGTTTATGGCTGAGACTCCTCTGGGGCACCGAGTTGCACAGTGGCTTGGAGACAGGATACCGGGAGGTCAACATGAGGATTCGCTTGTAACATTAAAGCATCAGATTGAGGGGAGGCCTGATTTTATTGCCTCGGACAAAGACTATCATCGTATACTTACTGAATTTAATGGACTGCAAGATGGTACAGTTAATTATGATTCATTGACACCTGCCGATCAGGCTGTGATGCAACAGTACGGCAAATTACTTGAGGTTGGACCTCCGGCGTCACCTTATGGTCTCGACCATGATTCGTTTACTGATCTCAACAATGCGGTTGCAAATTCAACCATAGATACATCTCAGGTGCATGATATGGTTGGGATGCACAACATCGATCTTAATTATAGATTACCGGGTGGTCAGACATTGGCTCAAGGCTTGCTTGAGCATAAAGATATATATACTGCATGGCCTTATGATATACAGCATTTTGTCATATCCCATCCTGCTTATGCTGAGGAGTTCTTTAATTTGGGAAATGGCGACCCGGGCGCTGTTTCGGCGCTTTTCGAAAAGTATGGGTCTTTGTTAGCTCTGGGAGGAATTTCGGCTGTTGCTGTTCCTGCAGGGGTCTATGCCCATAACAGGGAACGCGCGCTTAATACTGAGATCAGGAGTACGGTTCAAGGCAAGCGAGAAGAACTTAGAGACGCAGAAAAACTAGTTGATCAGCCAATCATAAATACTAGGAAAGAAACGCTTAAGAGTGAGGTTCTTTTCCCTGGTCAACAAATACGACTTATCTTCAACCAATTGCCACTAAGATGTCATCGTCCACCTCATCCTCCTCATGTAGTTGATAGGCCAAATGATATTTATGTTATTGATGAAGTTAAGTCAGACGGTCGCATCCGATTTAAGGATAGCGACTGGGATCGACAAATCAGGAGCCAGTATGGGACTCGGTTTGACCCAACTCCCGTTGTAAACATTGACGACATAACATTGAATTATAGTACGGAATTGGACACAAGAAGAGCCCAAGTTGTCTTTGGAGGCCCTGATGCTGTGGGCGAGATGAATAAACAACTTCAACCTGATAAGAAAGTTATAGATTCACTCGAAACGATGCGTCGTTGGCCGATTAATCAGCAGCTCGTTGGCAATATTGTATTTCTTGATAGAGGAGTTACACAGTTCGTTCCAGATGGATCAAACATTTCTATCCCGATAGAGATGAAATACAAGCCAGTACCGCTACCGGAATATGGTCGCTATCGGCTTAAGAACGATGGGCTGAGGACGGAGCCAATTCCTGGTTCTGAAGGCATGCAGCCGACTGCAGTAGAAGCCTCTATTGTTGGTCTTGATGTAGTCGACGCTGGTGTGCCTCTGACATATCTGATCGACCAGAGTTATCAAAATAAGCCATTTTCATCACTAACCTCTACTCAGCGTGGCGCATATTTAGATGAGATAAGGCGAGCATACAATAGCCCACCTGATCAACGTCGATGGACTGTTCTGACAATAGCGGATCAATTATATAGAATTGAGGAATTTACGCCTCCTGCTACCACTCCTGGTTCACCAACTGTTCTGCTTCGTGGTTTGACACGTGATGGCAACGCTGGCACAAACAGGATGACAATCGAGATGAGTAGACTCGTAACTCGTAATTTCACCGCTTTTAATTCTGTCAATATATAATAATTAGGAGGGAATATGGACGATAATTTAAATCAAGCTGGAAGTAGCACTACGACAGCAGGCAATACAGCAGATCAGACTGTGGTTACCCCGCCTGTGACTGATGCAAATGAAGATCTTGATATTGATTTTTTCCGAGATCAATTGTTGGAAGACTTGGGTGCGACCAATCTACCCAAGATCGAAAAAGAGAAGTTGATGATAAAAATCGAGAAGCTTGTCTTTGACAGGATTATATCTATAGTGATGATTTATCTAGACCAAGCGAAGGCTCCTGAGCTTGAAAAAATTATTGATGAAGGTGATTCGAAAAAAATTACTGATTTTATTCAGCAAAATATTCCGGGGCTGAATGATAAAATATTCGATGAACTTGCAAGACTTAGAAATGAGTTGATAGATAGATCAAAGAAATACCAGGGAGTATGATGAGCAGTGTAGCGAACAATGACAAATTGTACGATGATTTGGGTTCTGATAATGCCGACACTAGAGCTGCTGCTTTTTTTGCTTTGCAGGACGGCCTTACAGGAGGTGAAGATGGTCTTCGTGCATCTATCTCGGATGAGACTTCTGGTAATGACGAAGACAATCCTGAAATCGAGAAAATTAGGGCTGATATCGGAGAGATAAACAATGCGGGGCCAGCTATTGTTGACCAAGATGTAGTACCTGTTGCTGAAGCTGGTCCGAAGTCTGAAGTCGAGAAACTTGTCTCAGAATACAATCTTTTGTTTGCTGGTAGTCAGCCCGAAGCTGGAGACGCTTTGCTGCAGCCCGGAGCTCCGACGAATGTCGTCAGAAGACAAGCCAGAGAATATGCAAGCAAAAACGAAGATGTTACAAAATTGTCAGACATCAGAGACAAAATAATTGAGCATATCTCCCTGATAATGAAATCGGGTGACGATGATGAATCTGCAAGGATTATGGATACAATCGTCGACGAAAATCTAAGAAGTGAGATTGAGGGGATTAAACATAATATTCTCCACGAAAGAAATTTGCCGAATATTCACAGAGAATTAGGTTTTGGCCCACAGGGAGAAAAAATGATCGCAGAAGAAACTGAAGCAGTAGCGCCAGAGCGAACTATCGAATCGACGTTGCCTACGATCGAAGATGTTCCTATGGTGCAACCATTTGGTGCGCCTGCTGCTCCTGTCGCCCAACAATTAGTCACAGAACCAGCGCAAGAAGCCGTCGTGCGATCATCAATTACTCCTGAAGTAGTACAACCTGCGCCAATTGTTCCGCCTGTAGTCGAAGAATCATTTATCCCCGTACCTAGTCTTGTGCTAGACAGTGAAATTCCTCGTTCTCAGTCAGCCTTGAGTTTAAATGTTGTAGAAAATGTTGAGGAACCGATCGTTGCTACTGAACCGGCAGCTCTGGTCCCTGAGCCAGTGCTTCCTACTCGCGAAGTTGGGCGTAGTGCAGCCGTAGAAACTCCTGTAGTGCCTGTAGATAGGGGACAAGCCTTTAACAATGTTAAGAAAGAACTTAGTGGAATGACTACCGGCGGTGGTGATGTGAGCTTACCTCCTGATGAAACTATCAAGCCGAAAGAATAGATACATATGTACAACGAGGAGGGGTATACAACAGATGTATCTTATGGCTACCAACAGGTGGATTATTTTTCTGGTTGGTGGATTTTGCTTTGGGTAGTCGTGGCGATTTTCGCTGGTGCGTTGATATGGCAAATTTACAAGAAGATTCGAGGGCAGATAATGCGTAAAGTTCAGCTCAACCTGACTCGTGACTGGGTGATGTACCGTGTGCTCGTGCCCAAGGAAAAACATGCTGAAGAGGACGATCAGCGCAAAAATTTTCAGGAATTACTAGCGGTCATCGAGCCATTTTATGCCAATATTAATTCAGTTTTTAGTGGTAATTTATTTCATAAATTAGTTCAGAAACAGCAGCATATTTCTCTCGAGATTATCGTAAAAGATGGCTTGGTCAATTTCTATGTTGGCTGTCCTCGAAGCATCGCTGAAATGGTTTTTCGCAATCTGCAAGCGCAGTATCCCTCAGCTGAGGTGACCGAGGATAAGGATTTTTCTATTTTTCCCAAGGACAAGAAATTGGCGATTGATATTACCACCGTTCATCAATTGAAAAAGTATTTTTTTCCAATCAAGACTTACAAAAATCTCGAAGAAGATCCACTAAATGCTCTGACGAACTCCTTGTCCAAGCTTGGTGAAGATGAATTGGCGGGGATGCAGCTTTTGATGCGGCCAACATCTGGTCAGTGGCGGATCTCGGCTGAGAGAACGGCATACAAGATTCAGCATGGTAAGTCGAGATTATCCTATTCCAATTCACCGCTTGTGAAAACGGGTGAGACTATTTTTGGCTTTTTAAACACGGCTGCAGCCGCTATGTCACCAAATAAAGATGGTGAGACTAGTCAGTTCTATGATCCGAAAAATCCCCACAAATTGACGCCGATGCAGGAAGCTCAGATCAAGTTGCTGGGCGAAAAAGCTGCCAAGATAGGTTTTGAGTGTCAGCTGCGCATAGTTGGTGTGGCCAAGGATCATACGGCGGCTGAGAAAATTGTTCGCAACATTTCCTCTGCGTATAGTCAGTTTAGTTCGCCTGATTCCAATAGTCTGATCGAGCTCGAACCAAAGAATAAACCGGGGGAGTTGGCGAATTATATTTTCCGCATTTACCACTCTGGGAAGAAGATGATTTTAAATACCGAAGAGTTGGCTACCCTCTATCATCTGCCAAATCGTTTTGTTGATACGCCTAACATTCATTGGCTACTTTCCAAGCGTGAAGCCCCACCGTTTAATTTGCCAAAAGAGGGGACCGTCGTTGGTAACTCAGTTTATCGTGGTCAATCTATCCCAGTCAGGATCAAGGAGAGTGATCGTCTGCGTCATGTGTATATGATTGGTAAGACGGGTGTGGGTAAAACTGTACTGTTCCAGAATATGATCGCGCAGGATATTGCTGAGGGCAAGGGTGTTTGTTATCTCGACCCAAATGGTGATGCTGCTGAATGGATTTTGAAACACATTCCCAAAGAAAGGGCTGATGATGTCATCTATTTCAATCCAGCGGACAGAGATCGGCCGATGGGTTTGAATATGCTGGAGTGGAAGACTGACGAGCAACGAGATTTCTTGGTGCAGGAAGCTATCCAGATATTTCAGAAGCTTTTTGATCCGCAGCAAACTGGTATTGTCGGACCTCAGTTCGAGCACTGGATGAGAAACGCGGCGTTGACGCTGATGGCGCACCCAGATGGCGGTACGATTATTGATATTCCTCGACTCTTTACAGATCCAGAATTTGAAAAATCACGGACAAAGTTTGTGACTGATCCAGTGGTCAAAAACTTCTGGGAAAAGCAGATGGCCAAGACGGCTGATTTTCACAAATCTGAGATGTTGAACTACTTTACCTCGAAATTTGGTCGCTTTATGACCAACGATATGATGAGAAATATTCTTGGTCAGACCAAATCGTCCTTTGATTTCCGCGATGTCATGGATAACAAAAAGATTTTGATCTGTAACCTGTCCAAAGGTTTGATCGGTGAGATCAATGCATTTTTGCTTGGCATGATCATTGTTTCTAAAATTGCGATGGGTGCATTTTCACGACAAGACCAGACTGAGGAAGAGAGAACACCATTTTATCTCTATGTTGATGAGTTTCAGAACTTTATTACACCGGTCTTTGCCCAGATTTTGTCTGAGTCTCGTAAATACAAACTTGGTCTCTCTATCACCAACCAGTATATCTCACAGCTTGATGAACAGATCAGAAACGCTGTTATCGGTAATGCTGGTACTATTATCACCTTCAGAGTTGGGGCCGCTGATGCAGAATTTTTGATGAAGGAATTTGATCCGCTGAAACTAGATGATATGACAAACATAGAAAAGTTCAATTTTTATATCAAAATGTTGATTGACGGCACTCCGACTCGTCCATTTAATGCAGCTTCGGTCTATCCTGCTGACTATGAAGGAAATGAGAAGCTGTCGCGTTCGATGAAGGAGCTGTCTAGACTAAAGTTTGGTAAACCAAGAGAGATTGTTCAGGAGGAAATCTTGGAGCGCTCGAAAGTTGATATGATCGATTTGCCTGGTTTGTCGTCCAACCAACCAACGCCAATGAATTAAGTGTGTGGTCGTTGAAACAGAGGATCTATTTGTGGATTCCCGCCTGTGCGCGGGAATGACAGCGAGTGTGGTTAAAAAGCTGTGAATCTTAAAATTTCTTTATCTTAAGAATTAATTATCCAGTCACGAGATGCTGAAATGAATTCAGCATGACAGAATGATATGTCTCTTTGTATTTGTAGCCGAAAAACCGTTGACGATTGACTGTATATGTGGTAGTATGAATGTAGAATAAAAAATAAACAAAAATATGGAAACAAAAGAAGACCTTCAAAAAATAAAACAACTTCTGGACACGGCTGAAAATAATATCAGAGAGGCCAAGTCACTGTTGTTTGTCAATGAGGTTATCAAGAAAGCTGACGCAATCAATCTCTCTAGTGATGATGATATCATCGAAGGTGTTTTTGACGGAGAGAACATGATCGGTCCAGACAGCAAAAAGTATTTGATTTCGGCAAACTATGCTTCAAAATCAAAGCTAGTGACTGGTGATATCATGAAGTTAACTGTCGGCACTGACGGTTCGTATACCTACAAACAGATTGGTCCGGTCAAGAGGAAGAAGGTTCTTGCCGAGCTGATTTCTTTGGATGATGGCAAGTATAGCGCGACTGTCGGTAATAAAAATTATCGAGTCTTGACTGCTTCAATTACTTTTTTTAAAGCAAATGCTGGAGATAAAATTACAATCTTGATCCCTGAAGATGGCGAATCTGATTGGGCTGCGGTTGAAAATGTAGAGTAATCCGATTAACAAAGGAATCTAGATGTCAAAAATTAGAGGTTTTTCCCCTTATACAATCATCAAAGAAGCTGTTAGATCTTTGAAAGCAAACGAGCGCAAAGTTGTCTCGGATCGTTTTGGCATTAATAGCGAACACAAGACTTTGTCAGCTGTGGGCAAAGAGCTAAAACTTTCTCGTGAGAGAATCCGTCAGATCGAGCGTGAAGGATTGCGCAAATTGGCAGTTAAAATTATTGAAGAGCAAAGCACTTGGATCGATAAAATCCTTGATGCCTTTGATCGAAGTGGGGGCGTGACTAGCCAAGATAACATCGCCGAAAAGTTTCTTGACGAAGTTTATGTCAGCAATAAAAATGAGTTCAATTCTCTTCATTTGATCTTTGTTTTGATTCCTCAGCTAATCAAGATTGAGAAAACTCGAGATCTTGAAAGTGGTTGGATGCTTGCTTCAGTGACTAAAAAAGATGCCATCAAGGTAATCGACGATTGGGCTGATCATTTGAAAAAGATGCAGAAACCAGTTCATATCGATGTTTTGGTGCAGCAATTTCCTCAGCACTCCAAGTATAAAATCGCATTTCTTTCCGAGTTGCCACATATTAGCAAAAAAATTGTTAAAACTGATGTTGGTCTAGTCGGCCTGTCTTCATGGCCAGAGGTCAATCCGAAGAATATTCGAGATAAGATATATTTCGTTTTGAATAAATCCAAAAAACCAATGCATTTTTATGATATTGCCGAGGCGATCAAAAACCAGAGCTTTGATGGCAAAGGCGTAGTTAGAGCAACTGTTCACAACGAATTGATTGCTGATGATCGTTTCGTTCTCATTGGTCGTGGCATCTACGCGCTCAAGGAGTGGGGATACAGCGAAGGAACGGTTTTGGATGTGATCAAATCGATTTTGTTGACCAAAAAAGAGGGGATGACCGCTGTTGATATCGTCAAAGAAGTGATGAAACTTCGTCAGGTCAAGAAAAATACAATATTGATCAATCTCCAGACCAAGCCTATTTTCCGAAAAATTGGTACCGACAAATACGCTCTAAAATAGTAGTTAGTTCTTCCGTTGAATAAACTTCTTTTTGGATCTATAATAGAGATCTAAGACATAAAAGACAGGGGACATGGTCTATATATTATATTTAATCTATGCGATTTTGATAATCTGCCCGATCTATCTTATTTTTTCGATCAAAAGGATGAATTACAACACTCGTAAGCTCGAGTGGGCCAGTTCTCAGGAATACACGACACTGCGGATTGATGTACCGAAAGATAATGACAAGGCACCACTTTCCGCCGAACAAATGTTTGCGTCGCTGCATGGTATTTATAGTGATAAAGCTGAATTCCAAGCTCAGATCAGTTTCGAGATTGTTTCTCGTGACAAATTTTTGCAATTTTATGTTTATTTGCCGACTCATCTGAAATCCTATATTGAGGGTCAAATCTACGCCCAATACCCGACGGTGGAAATTCTCGAGGTGCCAGATTACACCAACTCTGTAGATAGAGAAAGTGTCAATTTTGCTGTCTGCGAGCTGGAAATGACTAAACCGGATGTTTATCCGATCAAATTATTTAATGATTTTGAGGTTGATCCGATCTCAGGTATTACTTCGGTGATGACCAGTCTTGCTCATGATGAGGAGATTTGGCTGCAATTTATTATTCGACCAATCGGCGATGAATGGCAGGAAAAGGGTAACAGGATGGTTCAGGCTGTTCGTAATGGCAAGAAGGTCGGTGGCAAGGGGATTGCTTCGATGGTTGGCAAGGAAGCGATCAATGTTTTTGCTAGCATGGCAAAACAATTGATTAGTCCTGGCGCTGATACCGCAAAAGCTGCTCCTGCTGAGGTTAAACTATCTGCTCCAGTCGAAGAAGCTCTTAAAGCCGTTGAGAGCAAGATCTTGAAACTTGGTTTCCAAACCAAGATCCGAGTTCTAGCAATTTCTCATGATACCACTTCGGCGCGTGTCAAATGTCAGAATCTTGTGGCAACATTCAAACAATTCAATACTACGAATCTAAATGGTTTCCGTGCCGGTGATATCCGAGGCACACATGAAGATTGGGTCAAGTTTCAAAAAAGATACTTCATCGACAATGGCAATATCTTTAACATCGGTGAATTGGCTTCTGTTTATCATTTTCCGCATCTTTCTGTTTCAACTCCAAATATCGTCTGGTCTGGAGCGAAAAAGGGCGAGCCGCCGGCGAATATCCCGTTGCCTGAGAGTGTCAATGAGAATGACTTTACAGTTTTGGGCGAGACGAATTTTCGCAATGCCTTTCGTAAGTTCGGTATCAAGCGTGATGATCGACGTCGTCATGTCTACATTGTTGGTAAATCAGGTGTGGGTAAGTCGGTACTGATTGAAAATATGGCCAAGAATGATATTTATCGTGGTTCTGGCGTGATCATCGTTGATCCGCATGGTGAGTTGGCTGAAAAAGTATTGTCCTGCGTGCCAGATGATCGTATCGACGATGTTATCGTATTCGATCCGTCCGATCGTGAGTTTCCTGTTGCTTTCAATCTGCTTGAGCATGTTAGCGACGACTTTAAGAGTTTGGTTGCTTCCGGTTTTGTTGGTATTTTCAAGAAAATCTTTGGAGAATCTTGGGGTCCAAGACTTGAGCACATCTTGCGCAATACTGTTTTTGCTTTGCTTGACTATCCTGATTGTACGATGCTCGATATTCCGCGAATGCTGACCAACTCTAGATTTCGTGATAAGGTGGTCGCTGAAGTTCGAGATCCAGTCATTCGTGAGTTCTGGGTCAACGAGTTTGCTTCTTTTGACAGCAAGTTCAGAACTGAGGCTGTTTCGCCAATTTTGAACAAAGTTGGTCAGTTCTTGGCTTCTTCGACTATCCGTAACATTGTCGGACAGTATCGTTCTCGGATTAACATTCGCGAGGTGATGGATCAGGAGAAGATTCTGATTATCAACCTTTCTCGTGGCAAGATCGGTGAGGATAATTCGGCATTGTTAGGTGCCATGATCATTACCAAGATTCAGTTGGCTGCTATGAGCCGAGCTGATGTTACGGTTGATCAGCGGCCTGATACATATCTGTATGTGGATGAGTTCCAAAACTTTGCGACTGAATCATTTGCTGTTATTTTGGCTGAGGCTAGAAAGTATAACTTGAGTCTGACTATGGCTCATCAGTACATTGCACAGATGGATGAGAAGGTTCGCGATGCCGTCTTTGGTAACGCTGGTACGATGATTACTTTCCGTGTTGGCGGAGCTGATGCTGAGTTTTTGGCCAAGGAATACGAGCCAGTCTTTTTGGCCAACGATCTTGTTAACCTCGACAAATATCATATTTATATTAAATTATTGATCGATGGTGTGGCGTCACCGGCATTTTCGGCTAGAACATTACCACCGATCGAGAGAATCACTGGCAATGTGGAAAAAGTTGTCGCAAGGTCTCGTGAAATATATGCCAATCCTCGCCTAGAAGTTGAAGAGATGATCAACAATCGATCAAAGCAGGAAGAACTTGAGCTTCATGCTGAGGCTGTGGCCTTCAAATCAGGTGGGCTAGAAGCGCTATTGACGAAAAATTATCCGAAACCAGTTGTTGAACCGACTAAGCCAGCTTCGGTCGCGACAAGTAATACTTCTTTGGTTGTCGAGGAGCCAATCTTGCCAGCAGCTGTAGCTCCAACTCAAGTTCAAGCCGAGGCTGTGAATGCTGTTGCTACAGTACCGACGCAGGGTCAAGCTGAAGGGGAAGTGAGAGAGACCAAAGACAATAAAAAGGTATTTAAATATCAGAATATTATCGAGGACAAGATTTACAAAGAGCGAACCGCCAGAAATAATATAAAATGGTATATTGGTGAAAAAATTGATCTTGATAAAATGGCCGAACAGGGGATTGAAGTCTCAGAAGAAGCCAAGAATATGATTGATCTGGCAAAGAAGGTTGCTGTCCCTCGCGATAATTCGAAATCAAACAATTCAGGGGGTAGAGATCATAGTCAGGTAAATCATCGTCACGACTATTCTAAGCCAGCAGTAAATGAAGCTGCCACTGAGCACAAAGCCCAGGCAGAGAGCCATGAAGTGATGGCGCCTGTTCTTGAGTCTGGGGTGCCTTTACAGAGTGACATGTCGCATAATGTGAATATTGAGCCTGTTAATAATGTACAAAAAGAACCAGTTATCGAGCCTGTTCAGTCTCAGGTTATTAATAGTTCTCAAAATATTGCTCAGCCAACAGTAGTGGAGGCAGGTAGTAGTAATCAATCTGACCACCAGGTGCTTGAAGCTGGAACATCGACCAAGATTGAAGAATAAAATTTTCCTCGGGGGAGTGCGAAATTTGCACTTTTATATGGCATTTTATATTGTTTCGATTTGGTCTTGATTGGTCGGACTGGATCGAGAGGATAGATGGACCAATAAAATTAATAGAATATTCAAAGGTAGCTGAAGATTGATTGGTTCTGTGGGTACGGTTGATCTGACCTTGAGTTACGACATGACCAAATGTTGTCGCATAAGATACATTATGCGACATAGTTACTATACCTATTGCGTCGTATGATTGCTTGAGCATGGCAGTATTGTCTGGATATAGCCTCCTCTTTGAAACATTGTGTGCCTACGCTCAGGCTATAAGCCCCTACAATCGATTCTAAGACACTTTTCTGTCTCGGACGGATACTTTTACCTTTGAAAACTACTTTGTCATTGGCGCGAAGGAAGAAATTTATGCTGCATGATAGATTGCCGCGTCGCAGACTCCTCGCAATGACAGACTGGATATTGTTGTTCCTCCATGCAGAGCTCTGCCCCTGTTCTTTTTTGTCATTCCCGCGTAGGCGGGAATCCACAAATAGCA
>Ga0194063_10000710_pt1 | contig 23553 bp, 20 predicted proteins | sample SepL3720m_MetaG_FD_155459 | JGI IMG/M metagenome (GOLD analysis project Ga0194063, IMG submission 155459) | Anoxic zone freshwater microbial communities from boreal shield lake in IISD Experimental Lakes Area, Ontario, Canada - Sep2016-L373-20m | ecosystem: Environmental > Aquatic > Freshwater...
GTATCCGGCAGAATCCCTCTCCGCTTATCCTATTCTGCCAATAATAATCTTGATTCTCATGTAAGAGGGTGTACAATTGACCACCTATGACAACTCCATCCTCATCACAGCAAATCGCCCTCTTCCACGGAAAAGAGATACGAAAAACCATCCATCGGAATGAATGGTGGTTCTCCATTGTTGACGTGATCGGCGCGCTGACGGACAACGAACGGGCGCGCAAGTACTGGAATGATTTGAAGCGGAAGCTGATGGAGGAGGGGTATACGGAGGTGTCCGAAAATATCGGACAACTGAAACTCCCCGCATCAGACGGCAAAAGTTATCTCACCGATTGTGCAAATACCGAGACACTCTTCCGTATCATCCAATCCATTCCATCTCCGAAGGCCGAACCCTTCAAGCGCTGGCTGGCGAAAGTCGGCTATGAACGCGTACAGGAGATAGAGGATCCGGAATTGGCGACCAAGCGCACACGGGTGCTCTACAAACTCAAGGGTTATAGTGACGACTGGATCGAGAAACGGATGCGTGGTATCGCCATTCGGGAGGAACTAACGGATGAGTGGAAGAACCGGGGCGCTGCGGATCATAGAGATTTTGAAATTTTGACGGCAGAAATCTCCAAAGCCACCTTCGGCGTGACACCCAGCGAGTACAAGAAGCTCAAAGGACTGAAGAGAGAGAACCTGCGTGATCACCCGCCTTCGCCTACCGGGATTTTTGTATTCTTTGCAAGGCTACGGCGGGCAGGCATGGGGGATTTTGAGCTTATTTTTACTATGCTTGGGGAAAAATCAACGACAGAAATCCATAAACTGGAACAATCCGAAGGTGTGCCGAAGCTCAAACAAGATGCCCATAGGGGCGGGAGAGTGGCGGGGAATGCGAGAAAGGAACTTGAAAAAGAGCTGGGAAAGTCCGTCGTATCCAAAGATAATTTTCTCAAGAAGCCGAATCGCAAGCATCTGCCCATCATCCACCTATGACCCCTCCACCACCATCACAAATCATTCTGTATCAAGCCGAGGACGGTACCACGCGCGTTGAAGTTCGGTTTGAACACGAAAATGTCTGGCTATCACAAAAGCTCATGGCGGAACTTTTTGGAACAACGGTTGCCAATGTGAATATTCACCTCAAAAACATCTTTCAAACGCATGAGCTTGAGCAAAATTCAGTTATTAAGGAATTCTTAATAACTGCCGCTGACGGTAAAAAATACAACACAAAGATGTACGGTCTGGAGGCCATTGTAGCCGTCGGTTATCGCGTACATTCTGAGCGAGGCACTCTCTTCCGCCAATGGGCAACAGATCGATTGAAAGAGTACATGGTAAAAGGCTTTGCCATGGACGATGCACGTCTCAAGCAGGGAGGCTACAAATCGCGCTATTTTGAAGAATTGTTGGAACGCATCCGCGACATTCGTTCCAGCGAACGGATGCTGTACCAAAAAGTGACCGACATCTATGCAACGAGCATCGATTATCGCAAGGATTCGGAAGAAACAGATCTATTTTTCAAGACAGTGCAAAACAAGATGCATTTTGCGGTGACAGGGAAAACTGCCGCTGAACTTATCGCAGAGCGTTCGAACAGTAAAAAACTCCTCATGGGGCTTACAAATTTCTCCGGTCTACAAATGATCAGACGAGACATTTACATAGCGAAAAACTACTTGAATGAAGGAGAGCTGGAGATGCTCAATCGTATTGTCGATGCATACTTGTCCTTTGCTGAGGTACAAGCCAAAAGTGAAAGTGCTATGACTATGAAGGATTGGACAGGTAAGCTCGACGAGTATTTGGCTCTTTTAGGAAAAGGTGTATTGAATAATGCAGGTTCGGTGAGTGCTAAAGAGGCCGAGGAAAAGGCGAATAGAGAATATGAAACATTCAAAAAAAAACAGGATAAAAACTATTGTTCCGATTTTGATCGAGAAGTGAAAAAATTGTCCGACTTCTCAAAACCATGAATCCCGCGGCGGTACTGGAGCGATCTCATGATCAAGCTCAAAAGCGAAGGAAGTGATACGGCTCCGCAATAAAAACATCATCAATGGTTGATGAAAGCTATCCTCAAATATCGGCGTAGCTTCGCCGGTATTGTGTAATGAAGCATATCTCCGAAAAATGCTGTTTATAAAGCGAAGCCGTATGAGGTGTACGAGAAAATCGTACAGTTGAAATTATTGGCTCCGGATGGCAAAGAACCTCTGAAAATCTCATATTTTAACATTCTAAAGTTTGTTTCTATCTTTTAATATTCACTTAAATTCATCAATGTTCCGTTAAAATACAATGATTTCTCATATTTTTAACGTATTATTGACAATTTATCGTTAATAAGATAGACTTCCGACATGGCAACAAGTAACCCCCTCAAGCAACGACTCCAAAGTCTGAAGGCGGAGTATGAACGACTCCGGAAAGACAAGGCATCACTCCTGAAGATGATCGATGAGGCAGAACTCTCGGAGAGCGTCTTCAATAGTAACGCCATCGAAAATTCCACACTCACACTCCAGGAAACCGAGAAGATCCTTCTGGATATGGAAGTCTCGAGGAATGTCTCTGTGCGGGAAGTCTTCGAGGCGAAAAATCTGGCGCGGGTGATGCAGTACATCGAGGGAGAAGGCGGAAAGGCGGAACTGACGATGGAGCACATTCTCCTACTGCACCGGATGCTTATGGGGAATATCGATGATGGCATTGCGGGAAGGCTCCGCAGGAAAGGAGAATATGTACGGGTCGGAACACACATCGCACCAGCGCCGGAGCATGTGGAGAGCATGCTGGAGGAACTGCTCATCGAGTACGCCAGCGATCACGCGACGTACTTCACGGACAAAATCGCCAGGTTTCACCTGCAGTTCGAGACCATCCATCCCTTCTGCGACGGCAACGGCAGGATCGGCCGCGTCATCATTCAGTACCAGCTCATGCGACTGGGATTCCCGTCACTCATGGTCCGCGACAAAGAAAAGCAGATCTACTACCGCTCATTCAATGAATACAAGAATGCCAAAAATCCGAAGACGATGGAGAAGATCGTGACATTGGCGCTGCTGGAATCCCTGCACAAGCGACTGGCGTATTTGCGGGGTGACGCCATCATCATGCTCACGGAGCATGCGAAGACGATGAAGGAATCCATTCAAACACTCAGTAACGCCGCGCGGCGACAGACGATTCCTGCCTTCCGGGAAAAGGGTGTGTGGAAAATCGGAGCCAAACTCCCGGGAAATACCGTATGATCCTCACGATGAAACCTCCCAAAACAAGGGCTCGCAATATCGGACTCTCCCGCCCCACCCTCCAAGTCCTCGCCGTCGCTGCGCTGCTCGCGGCTCTCGCACTGATCCTCCACACCATGGGGCGTATCCCCTTCTGCACGTGCGGGCTGCACCTGTGGACAGCAGATCCCTGGAGCAGTACATCGTCGCAGAACTTCGCGAACCCCTATTCCAGCTCCCACATGCTCCACGGCATGATCTTCTATGGGTTCCTGCTGTTCATTGGTTCGTTCCTGAGCCGGCGCGGAGTGACCTGGCTCACCCTTCGGATCCGCTTCTTCCTCGCGATCATCATCGAAATGGCGTGGGAGATCCTGGAGAATTCACCGCTCATCATCGAACGCTACCGATCAGCCACGGCATCGCTCGGGTACACCGGTGACAGCATTCTCAATTCCACCGGCGATGTACTCTTCATGATGCTCGGATTCTGGATCGCGCTCCGCCTGCCGTGGAAGTGGACCCTTGCGCTCGGCATCGCTGTGGAGCTCGTCATGCTCTGGCTCTATCGCGATAATCTCACGCTCAATGTGCTCATGCTCGTCGCGCCGATCAATGCGATCAAGAGTTGGCAGATGGGAGGGTAGGACGAGGGCACCCCACCTCGCCCCACTTCACTTCGTTCCGCGGGGCTTCGCGGGGCGAGGGAAAGGCAGGAAGGTACTTTATTCTTGTGGCTCTTGCTATTAGGGTGTACGAGTGTACACTGCGCATGTTCACTGCCCTCTTTGGCCATGAAGCCCCAACTCATAGAACAGTATCGATCGTCTTTCGAACAATGCGCCCGGCAATACAACGATGTGGAATGCTGGTCGGCACGCGAGCTTCAAGCACTGCTCGGCTATGAGAAATGGTCGAACTTTACCGAAGTGATCGCAAAGGCGATGGAATCCTGCGAAAACAGCAAACAGGAGCCCAAATACCATTTTGCTGACGTCGGTAAAATGGTCGGAATTGGTTCGGGTGCAGAACGCCGTTTGGATGACTACTACCTCACCCGCTACGCCTGCTACCTCGTCGCACAGAACGGCGATCCGCGGAAAGAAGTGATCGCCTTCGCCCAGAGTTACTTCGCCCTGCAGACACGCAAGCAGGAAATCCTGGAGGAGCGCATCGCCCTGCAGGAACGCATCAATGCCAGAGCCAAGCTCACGGCGACCGAGAAGCGCCTGAGTGAGCATCTGTATCAGCGCGGAGTGGATGAGCGGGGATTCGCGCGCATCCGAAGCAAGGGAGATGCGGCGCTCTTCGGCGGGCACTCGGCGGAGACCATGAAGCGAAAACTGCAGATCAAGACTGGCCCGCTGGCAGACTACCTGCCGACGATCACCATCAAAGCCAAAGACTTCGCGGCAGAGCTCACCAATTTCAACGTGGAAAAAGAGGATCTGCAGGGCGAGAAATCGATCACGACCGAGCACATCAAGAACAACCAGGGCGTGCGGAAACTGCTCAAGGACCGCAACATCGTTCCCGAATCACTCCCCCCTGCGGAAGATATCAAGAAGCTAAAGAGGAGTGTCACGAAAAATGAGCAGCAGCTCGCAGGGGAATCGCCGCGATTTCCGGAGGATAAGCGCTCCTGATTATTTCAAGGAAATCCTGGTACTACCTTTCCTCACTTAGGACTCTCCCCTGAAACGCGAGACGTCCGATAATTTCGGACAACTGAAATTTTCCGCTTCAGCGCGCCCCGATCATCGCCACCCGCACCAGCCGCAGATCATCGTACGGAACCTCGCCTTCGAAGACTTCGAAGACCGGGGCTAAGTGCTCGTGACCAAACTCCTCGAAGGCTTCGGCGATCTTCTGATGATGCGGGATACCGGAGACCAAATACTGCAGATCCCCTCCTTCGCCACTCTCCAGCATCTTCTCCAGATACAGGATGACGCGCTGGGGCTTGATGCCGCAGGTCGTGGCGATATTGTCTAGGCTAACCTGTTCCTTGATGAGGGACGCAATCTGGCGCATGCGCTGGATGCGCGTTTTCTTGGTGGCGGTCGCTTTGCGAGGAGTGTGCTCGGCTTCTTCAGAAACGCGGGAATGCGCGATGAAGAGCGGACGGGGAACGTACTTGCTGGCTTGATCGGTGAGGGAATCGTAGAAGGCCGTGACGAGGGGTTCGGCGCGGATGGAGGACGCACTCCATCTCTCCACGAGCAAACCATCACCGGACCGCACACGACTGAGCGCGACGTACGCCTGCCCCGGTTCCCAGAGCGCATGCAGATCGACGATCAGGCGATCGAGTGATGCACCTTGCGCCTTGTGAATGGTGGTCGCCCACGCGAGTGTCACGGGGAAATTCCAGGCAGCCAGCACTTCTTTGCCATCGCCATCGAGCAGGGAGAATTTCTCTTTGACCACCTCGATGCGCTCACCCGAGAGGAGCCGGATCTGCAGTTCCTCCTCGGCGATATTCTCGACATGCCCGAGGCTCCCGTTCACGTAGCGCATCTCGCCACTGGCGTCGTTCTTGCGCATCATGACGAGAGCTCCCACTTTGAGGAGGAGGGTATCGGGAATGGGCAGGGACTTCTTGGCGGATTCGCGGTAGTGCTCCGAGCCGTCGAAAGTCGTCTGGAATGTATGGAGCTGCCGCGGGACAGACTCGAGCTTGCGCAAGTTGTACTGCTCCGCCTGATTGCGGTGCGGATAGAGGCGTGTGCCTTCGGAGGCGTCCGATGCGGGAACCGTGTGATTGTGGAGGAACTCTTCCACGCGATCATTGACGATGCCTTCACGGACGAAATTCAGAATCTCCAGAAAATTGCGGTCCGATGTGCGCATGACGGTGGAAAGCAGCGCCGGTTGAAAGGCACTCTCCTCCCATACCTCATGCCGAAACGCCCAATCCTTCTCCATCTGATCGTGCGTAATGGGCGGCAGCTGAGCAAAGTCCCCCACCGCGATGATCTTGAGTCCGCCCCAGGGCAGATCAATTCCCCGAGCACGCCTCGCCACCATCTCTGCAGCTTTGAGCGTCGCTCCCGAGAGCATGGAGACTTCGTCAATGACCACACAGCACGCCTGATTGAGGCGGTGGACGACCTTGCGGTTCTTCAGCGCCTTGGCGACGGCCATCGTCACTCCCCCTTCCAGAATTCCTAAGCCGAAGAAGCTGTGAAATGTCCGTCCTCCCACGATCACCGCAGCAGCCCCGGTACTCGCGACCACGGGGAAATATGCGGCAGGCTTGTCGGAGAGGTAACGGTCCAGGAGGAAGCTCTTGCCGGTGCCGGCAGCCCCCGTGAGGAACACATTGCCCTCGCGCTCCAGAATATCCAGCGCCTTAGTCTGGCACGGAGTGAGAGGAGCCGATAGCGAGGATGGTGACATGAGTGGACGGGATGGTAGCAGGAAACTCACTCATGAAGAGTCTGATTGATCCTGAATATCATCCTCAGGGAATACAGCGAAAACTTAGGGAATCTCTGAACAACTCTCGAGCATGTCATGGTGAGCCGTGTCGAACCATGACATTTGCCAATTTGTCGCAGTTCGACACGGCTCACTGTGACAAATTTTCTGTGTTCAGTACGAAATATCATCGCATTCTTAACGTTTCTTAATGTCTCTGTGCGATACTCCCATAGACGATCGTCCATCCCGCATGATCCACGCATGAATACCACTCATAACCCATCGGCACCGAAACCCGCGCTCACCCTCATCGGCCTCCTCAAGCCCTACAGCGGGTGGATCGCGATGCTGATCCTCTTCACAATCCTCAGCAATGCCTTCAACCTGGCGATCCCCACGATCATCGCACGGGGAATCGATGCCTATACTCTGGGGCACTTCGTCCTGCAGACCGTCATCGTGGAATTTACACTCGCCGCTCTCGCGGTCTTCGTATTCGGAAGTATCCAGAACATCATCCAGACGTATGCCTCCGAGCGGGTTGCCCGTGATCTGCGCGCCGCTCTCTCTGAGAAGATTTCGGTCCAGAGCTACGCGTTCGTGCAGGGAATCACTCCGGGCAAACTCCTGACGAACCTCACTTCCGACGTGGACGCCGTGAAGCAGTTCGTGGCCATGGCCGTCGCGACGATGGTCTCCTCCGTCTTCCTTATCATCGGCGCGAGTGTGCTCCTCCTCATCCTCGACTGGAAGCTGGCCATTGCGGTCCTCGCGATCCTGCCGGTCATCATGATCACGTTCTTCCTGATCTTCCGCAAAATCCGCGTCCTCTTCAAGCGCACGCAGGAGATCATCGACTGGCTCAATAAGGTCATTAATGAAAGCATCCTCGGCTCCGCCCTCATCCGCGTGCTGAATTCGCAGCAGCAGGAAGCCGACAAGTTCCTCGCCGCCAATACGGATGCCCGCAATGTGGGACTCTCCATTCTCCGGCTCTTCGCATCGCTCGTCCCCGTGATCTCCTTCGTGGGGAACTTCGCCGTGCTCATCATCCTGGTCCTCGGCGGACACTTCGTCATCACCGGAGCGATGACACTGGGCTCCTTCGCGGCGTTCAACGCCTACCTCGCCATCCTCATCTTCCCCATCGTCATCATCGGATTCATATCGACGATCATCGCGCGCTCCACCGCCTCATACAAACGCATCACCGATGTCCTCGAGAGTGAAGAGCGGAAGGAAACCGGAACCATCAAAGCAACGATCGAAGGCGCGATAGAGGTGAAGAATGTCTCGGTACTGTTCGGCGAGAGAGCCGCACTCAAAGACATTTCCTTCAGTGTGCAGCCGCACACCAAGACCGCGATCATCGGTCCCACGGGCGCGGGCAAAACCCAGCTCCTCTACATCCTCACCGGGCTCATCCAGCCGAGCTCAGGAACGGTCCTCTACGACGGACATCCGCTCACAAACTTCGACACTGCGTCCTTCCACCGTCAGGTTGGGCTCGTCTTCGAAGATAGCGTCCTCTTCAATATGTCGCTCAAGGAAAATATCGCCTTCGGGACAACGGTAAAGGAAGAAGACCTGCAGCGAGCGATCGAGACGGCGGAACTCCAGGACTTTGTCATGAGCCTTCCGCAGAAATTGGAAACGATCGTCACAGAACGAGGAACAAGTCTGTCGGGCGGGCAGAAGCAGCGGATCATGCTGGCACGCGCGTTGGCATTGAATCCGCGCGTCCTCCTCCTCGATGACTTCACCGCGCGAGTAGATACCCAGACCGAGCAGAAGATCCTGGCGAACGTCGCGAAGAACTACCCGGAGATCACCCTCGTTTCGATTACGCAGAAGATCGCCTCCGTGGAAGGGTTCGATCACATCGTGCTCCTGATGGAAGGCGAACTCCTCGCGCAGGGAACGCACAGGCAACTCATGGAGAGCTCTCCGGAGTACGTCCAGATCGCCGATTCCCAGCGCAGTACCAGTCACCTTTAATATGAAGAACTCCTTACCCAGTCGGCACTTCTACGCACTCCATTTTCAAACGTCTGGGAAGGCAAGAATGGCTCGTATGGTATCAAATACCCAAGCGGAGCATGTCACCCTGAGCGGAGTCGAAGGGCGACATGCGAGAGCAAGCTCAGGCAGCAAGTCATGGTTCGACGGAGTTCATCCTGAGGAACGAAGGGCTCACCATGACAGGCGTGTGCATATTTCAGCATTCATTCTTCAATGAACTACGCTCTCACCACCAAAGGCAACCCAACCAAACCAGCCAGCGCCTTCTCGGCACTGCGCAAACTCTGGCCGCTGCTCAGAGAAGAAAAGACCCATCTCTTCCTCGCACTCTTCGCGATTGTCCTCAACTCGGGCCTCAACCTCGTCGCTCCCCTGCTCGTCGGCCACACTATCGATACCTACATTCAGGCGGGACAATTTCAGGGCGTCCTGGTCTTCGCGGCGATCCTGACTGTCCTCTATCTCATCGCCTTCGTCGCCGCGTACTTCCAGACGATGCTCATGGGAGGGGTTGGGCAGCGGCTCCTCTTCCGGCTCCGCAACGGCATTTTCCAGAAGCTACAGGAACTGCCTGTTGCCTTCTTCAACCAGAACAAAGCCGGAGACCTGATCTCGCGCATCAATAACGATACCGACAAATTGAACCAGTTCTTTTCGCAGGCGCTGATGCAATTCGTCGGCAACGCCTTCATCATCATCGGAGCGGGGATTTTCCTGATGACGCTCCACGTCAATCTCGGGCTTGCATCACTGGTTCCTGCGATCTTCCTCCTGATCGTCACTCAGTCCCTCTCCGCGTGGATCCGGCGCAAGAACGCCGCGAGCATGCAAGCTCTCGGAGGCATGAGCGGCGAAATCCAGGAGAGTCTGAGCAACTTCAAAGTGGTCGTGGCCTTCGACCGCCGGGATTTCTTTCGCAGGAAATTTGCGGAGACGAATGAACAGAATTACAAAACCTCCGTCACCGCCGGCATTGCCAACACCGTCTATATGCCGATCTACGGCCTCAGCGGGAGCATCGCGCAGCTCATTGTCCTGACGTATGGCATTTACCTGATCTCCATCGGACAATTCTCCGTGGGAATCCTCATAAGCTACCTCACCTACGTCACACGCTTCTACGATCCACTCCGGCAGCTCGCCTCCGTGTGGGCATCATTCCAAGCCGCTATGGCCGGCTGGGACCGCATCGCTTCGATCATGGCGCTCGAATCGGACATGAAGCTCCTCCCAAGCAAAACCACGACGCAACCGGCTCCGCTCCTCACGTTTGAAAACGTCCACTTCAGCTACCCAGACGGGCAAGAGGTATTGCATGGCATCAATCTGAACCTTGAACGCGGCAAAACCTACGCCCTCGTGGGACCCACAGGCGGAGGCAAAACCACAACCGCCTCCCTCATAGCCCGCCTCTACGATCCGACGGAAGGCACTATCCTGCTCGATGGGAAAAACATCCGTTCGTACAGCGCAGAAGACCGGACGAAGAAGATCGGCTTCATCCTCCAGGAACCCTTCCTCTTCACCGGAACCGTGCGGGAAAATATCCTCTACGGAAATACGGAATATGCGTCACTGACGAACGAAGAAGTGATAGAGCACCTGCGCGATGCCCACATCGATGCCCTGCTGGAGCGCTTCGAGAAAGGCCTGGATACGCAGATCACCAATGGCGGCGACGGTATCAGCTTGGGCCAGCGCCAGCTCATCGCCTTCATGCGCGCCGTGCTCAAGAATCCCGATATCCTCATCCTCGATGAAGCAACGGCCAATATCGATACGGTCACGGAGAAATTGCTGGAAGACATCCTCCAGAAGCTCCCCCCTAAGACCACGCGCGTCATCATCGCACACCGCCTCAATACCATCGAGAACGCGGACGAGATCTATTTCGTGAATGCTGGCGATGTGATCCAAGCGGGCTCCTTCGACCATGCGCTGGAGATGCTGCTGCATGGCAAGAGGGCGAGCTGAACGTAGAGAAAATATTCAGAGATCCCTCGACTCCGATGTATATACAATGTATACTCATCGCATGAAGACGACCATCCGCTCCTGGGGCAATAGTCTCGCTGTCCGCATCCCGAAGGCCTACGCGGTACATCTGGGGATTATCTCCGGGAAAGAAGTTGAACTCTCGATGGAACTTGGAGCTTTACGCATTTCATCTCTTGATCAGAAGTTGGAATCACTCTTGGAGAAAGTCACTGCAGAAAATCTCCACGGGGAAACAGATACCGGAGCACCCATCGGTAAAGAGATATGGTAACAACCGCACCCGCACGCGGCGATATCGTCTTGGTGCAATTCTTTCCGCAGCGAGGGAAAGAACAGGCTGGTCGTCGTCCGGCCCTCGTGCTCTCACCCCAGTCCTACAATGCCAAAGTCGGACTCGCGATTGCCTGTCCGATCACCGGAAAAGCGAAGGGTTATCCATTTGAAGTAGCACTCCCGAAGACGATGAGAACAAAAGGAGTGGTTCTCGCCGACCATATAAAGAGTATTGACTGGCAAGCACGAGGAGCACGCTTCATCGAAAGTGGACCACCATCGCTCCTGAGTGCGGTACTGGAGAAGTTGGAGCTCCTGCTGGCGTGAATTTGGCAGGCTCCTTCGACCATGCGCTGGAAATGCTGCTGCATGGGAAGCGGGCGAGTTGAGAGCCCAAAATGCTCAGCGTATGCATTGTCATGCGCGCATCGTGCGCGAAGTCTCGTGGCCATCGTGGCCATGTCTTTGCGCTTGCGCGACGCCCGCGAGACCGTGGTGACGATCACCACGTAACGCATCGGTGCGTTTACCGTGTGCTTGGATCACGCTTAAAGTTTCCCGCATTGCATATTTACAGATAGATCCCAACCATCCTGCCTGTAATGCTAGCTGTTTCCTGCACATCCGTATTGTCCAAAATCTGATCGATGGAACCGATGAGGGGAAGACGACGCAACGATGGCTGTTCAATGAGCTTCTGCAATGCTGATGCAAACTCTCCCGCGTGGATCACAAGGAAGGGACGATCGAAGAACGGTGACACATTCGAGTCCAACGAAGGTGTCAGTGCCAGATCATTGTGTTTCCTCGCCACGACTTCATACGCTTTGGAAAGATGCTGTTCGCGTTCTTTCCAGTCGTGAGCATTGAGCACAGAACGCAGGTGTGGTGAGAGCTCACGTGCCGATGCCAGCCGTGAGAAGGCAGTCCCGAACCACTTGATGTAAGGCGCGTACTGCCGTTCCTGCAAGAAGGCCAGCCGCATGATGTCCCTCACCAGTCTCGTTGCGATGATCCGAGAACCAATGTCATCCCCGATACTGCCTGCACGACCCATGAAGTGCTCTTCCTGCGAAATCCGCTGCCACTGCGAGGCCATGATATACAGCCAGACGTCGCGCGGATAATAGGCGAGTCTCTCCCGAAGCATGCGCAGTTGCCCAAGACCGTCGTGGAATACCTGTCCGCTCGTGAGGGAAAGCAGTTTCTGCTCGGGTAGAACCAGCCACTGTTCTGGCTTCAGTTCTGCGGTGATCCCTATGCCGAGATATCCCTTCACGTATGCATCCAGAGAGTGGACAAAGCGCGTTCTCGGATCGTCGGTGGCTTTCGTCATCGTGGGATAACCCCGGAACGTTTGCGGAAGCTTTTCGCGGAGACATCGTTCGATCTTTTCCCCTAAAGAATCGGCATCCTTCTGGGCGAGGAAGATGTACACCCTCGGACGCCAGTCATGGTCGCTGGATTGCTCATCGTCAAACCCCAAAACTTCCGAGCCCGTACCGATCAATGCTGCATCGTAGCGAAGTGTAGGAAATTCCTCCCGGAGAATGGGCGCAACGATCTCGGAGAAGAAAGCCTGAGAAAGCTGAAGGCAGTTTGTGAATGCTGGCACCCGCTCAGTGTACAGGCCGGATACAAGGCATATCCATACATATCCATAAATATCCAAAAGACAAGATCTTCGCACGGAAAATGCTGTTGCTTGGGAGGCGGGCGAACTGAAAACGGCCACGGCTCGGCTTCATCCCTACACGATCGGAATCTCCACTGTGAACAGTGTCCCCTTTTTCGGCTCGCTCGTACACGTAACTTTCCATCCACGGACGGTCGCAATGCAGTGGACCAAATGGAGCCCCAGCCCTGACCCCCCGGGATTGATGCGACGTGCATCTGCACCGCGAAAGAACTTGTCGTACATGCGCTTCTGATCTTGATAGGAAATGCCGATCCCGTTGTCCTCGCATTTGATAACACACACATGATCATCCGTGAGAACCGTAACCCGCACTTCTCCGGTAGCGGGGGATGCATACTGCGCCGCATTGGTGATGAGACGCAGGAGGACTTCGTGCAGCAACTGGGCATTCTCCCGGAGAGAGATATCGACAGATCCTTCAGAGAGCTGATGAAAGGTGATCCTAGGGAAACGAGTACGGACATCGCGAATGACATCATCCACGAGAATCGTGACACTGAAGTCCCTGTTTGGGAGTGTCGAGGAGTACGTCACATCGGAGACGGCGACTAGATCCTCCACTAGGTGATCGAGAGACCCCTCACTCGCATACTGCTCCTGGAGCTCCAACATTTGCTGGGAGGTGAGATGGCCGGCTTCCAGAAGCCATCCTACAGGCCAGCGAATCTGCACGTCCTTCTCCACCTCGGGAGAGTGCTTGCGATACTCGGTAATCAATTCCTGCCGCCTGTGCTCCTCATTGAGATCGAGCTCGACGCCGATGTAATACTCCGCTGTGCCATGCACATTGATGACGGGAAGAATGTGGAGTTCCTGCCAGAATTTCTTCCCATCCTTCGTGTGATTCTGCACATCGGCCACGAACGCGATCTTCTGATCGTTGATGACCTTCCACATCTCATCGTAGAGCTCTCCGGACATCAGTCCGCCCCAGAGTTCTCCGGGCTTCTTCCCGAGCATTTCCGCCCCTGTGAATCCCGTGTGTTTTTCCGCAGCAGCATTGGCATACACGATTGCACCCGTGGTATCAGCGATCACGATGTGATGTGGGACAGAATCGAAACTCTCGGTGATGGCACGAAGCGCGGGAGAGAGAGCATCCTTGTTCATAGATGTGTAAGTGAAGAGCTGAAATTGTACACAAAGACAGAACAGGAAACTATAGCCCACATTGCACACCTACAGTCTCGCACTCGACAGAGTCGCAACTGCGAAAAACTCACCCGATCAACGCACAGACATTCTCTGCAGCGTACACTGTCGTCATGCCCTACTTCTACCTCGCCCGCTGCAGTGACGGCTCGCTCTACGCCGGCTCATGCATGGATCTACAATCCCGTGAAGCACGACACAATAGCGGCAAAGGCGCGAAGTACACCCGATCGAGATTGCCAATTACCTTCGTCTATTCCGAGAAATGCGAAACGCTTTCGCAGGCGTTCAAGAGGGAAGCCGAAGTGAAGACGTGGGCCAAGGAGCAAAAGGAAGAACTCGTGAGGAAGAAGAATGGACGCATCCAGCAACGCCAAGCCGACACGCGACATCCACGTGAAAGGGGAAAAGTCACAGTGAAGAATTAAAATAAACGTGACCGCTACTTCTATCACCTTATCTCACCAATTCTCAGAGCGGGTTGCCTGTCCTGAGCTGGGACGAAGGATCGACCCGCTGGCTACACCAAGAAGCCCCATTTAGTCATGACCACCATCTCGACACCGCACCCAAGAAGGGGTGCTGCTAGATCAACAAAAGATTGAAATTCCTAGATGATGAAATGACCCACCTACCCCTGATTCCGCAAATACGTATCAATATTGTTCAGATGTTCCGCATACGTCTCCGCACAATGGATATTTCGGTTATGATCATGAAGGTAAAAGAGGCACTGCGTCTCCGTGGAATGCAGGACAGCATCGATGGCATCGAGGCCGGGATTGGAAATCGGTGACGGCGGCAAACCTTTGAATTTGTAGGTATTGAAGGGCGAATCGATGGCCTTTGCCGCGGGTGTGATCGGCGCCCAGTAGCCGCTGCCGGTATCGCCGCGGGCGTACTGCAGCGTTGCATCGATCTCGAGCGGCATTTTAATGAGGAGTCTATTCCAGAGGATCCCGGCAATCAGTGGCATGTCATTCTGCCCACCTGCCTCTTTCTGAATAATCGAGGCGATCTTCAGAGCGGTATCCGCTTTGATATTCGCTTTGCGGAATCCTTCGACGTATGGAGCAAAGTTTTCGTTGAAGCGATTCATAAAGCGATTGGCCACCTGCGTCACCGTTTCATCGGTCGGAATCAGGTAGGTATCGGGAAAGTAGAAACCATCGGCGAGATCGTAGGGGCGCTGAATCGGAACCACGAGAAATGCATCGCGTTTCATCTGGTCCCACCCGAGAGCAGCCGCCAGACGGTCCGCAACCTGCTCTTTGCGCAATCCCTCGGGAATGATCACCCAGTGCAGAGGAGGGTCTGCAGTCAGCACTCCGGCGATCGTCCACGAGCTCATGGAGTCGGCAATCCTGTACGCTCCCGGACGAATGCGTGCATATCCGCCATGCACCAACATCGAGAGCCCAAAAAACCAATGTCCCTGCATCCATTTCTGTTGCAGTAATTTTTCTTTCGTCATCGAAGAAACGGTATTCCGATTCACAGTGAAAATATTGATCGACTCGTCAGGCTTCGCCGAACAACTGCGCAGCAACAGAAGAAACACAACGACGATTCCTGCGATGATGAAAGAGCGTTTCATCTTTCCCCGAAACCAAGGGATTCTCTGCCGGAGAGGGAAAGTCGTGTGCTGCATGGAGAACGTGCAAGAACCAGTGTGGTCTTTCCTTTATAAGAAATCTAACAACATCATGAACATTCAGCCTTTCATTCCAGTTAGAGAAAATCGGAGCGATTCCTTATCTCCTCTCCACCCGTACTTCGACTCTGCTCAGTACAGGCTAGGGGGAGAGAGCCTGCCCTGAGCTTGCCGAAGGGGTAGGGTGAGGGGTGCAACGGCGAAGATTCTATAACTATTTGAATTTCATATTACATTCTCGAAAGAACCAATCGACAGGACAGAGATTCTGGATGCCGTGTCGGGAAAAAGAATCTCGAGATAAGTGTGGCGCTGCCATCACAAATAGGGGACAATGACTCGTCTTCTTCTAGACACTTTTATTTTTCTCCTCAATAGTTTTATGGCTACAGGTACGATCAAGACCAAGACCGAGAAGGGTTTCGGCTTCATTTCCGTCCAGGGTTCGGACGACGTATTCTTCCATTCCTCGTCCACCGGCGGAATGTACGACAGCATGAATATCGGTCAGGAAGTGGAATTCACGATGGAACAGGGTCCCAAGGGTCCGAGGGCCGTCAATGTCGTTCTCGCCGGTTCTTCCCCCGCAAGCAAGAAGAATGCGGAAGCGGATATCGATGCCGATGCAGACCTCTCGATGGCTGCCTAATTTCCCTGAAAACAATCCCCCTGCGCCTCTTCATCCGAAAGCGCAGGGTTTTTTGATGCACGCAACAAGTACATCGATGACCCGGCGAACGGCGATACAGATGATATTTCGGCATACTGAAGACCATTCAACCGAAGCCGAGGTTTGCCTGTGGTGAGCGGAGTCGAACCACGAACCTCAGCCTTGCTTACACCGGGAAATTTACTCCCGCGGAAACTGCTCGTTCACGTAGTCGATATCCTTGTCTCCCCTGCCCGAGAGATTGACGAGGATGTGCGATCCGGGCTCACGAACAGCGAGCTTCTCTGCGAAGGCGACGGCGTGCGCACTCTCGAGTGCCGGGATGATGCCCTCGATGCGCGAAAGCTCATAGAACGCATCCACACACTCACTATCGAAAATCACTTCGGCATGCATGCGCTTAACATCGTGGAGGAAGCTGTGCTGCGGACCAACCCCCGGATAATCCAGACCAGAAGCGATGGAATGCACCGGTGCCGGCTCACCCTTCTCGTCCTGCAGGAGATAGGTGAACATGCCATGGATCGTACCGGGTGAACCGTAGTGCAGTGTCGCTGCGTGCTGACCGATGGCCTTCCCCTTGCCCCCCGGCTCGACGCCGTACAGGGCAACTTCGCTGTCTTCTAGGAACGCGGAGAAGAGCCCGATAGCATTGCTTCCGCCGCCCACACAAGCCACCAGACTATCCGGGAGACGCCCGGTCTGCTCCAGAATCTGTGAGCGCGCTTCCTCACCGACGATCCGCTGAAAATCGCGAACGATTGATGGAAAGGGATGCGGACCGACCACCGAACCGATGGCAAAGAAGAGGTTTTCCGGATCCTGCATGTACGCCCCGAGTGCACTGTCCACAGCTTCTTTCAATGTGCAGGCTCCCTCTGTCACCGGAATGACTCGCGCACCGAGGATCTTTATCCGCAGGACATTGGGGGCCTGCTTGGCGATGTCCACCGTCCCCATGTAGATATCACAGGGCATCCCAAGGACCGCCGCGGCCGTGGCAAGCGCCACACCATGCTGCCCTGCTCCGGTCTCCGCCAGAACCTTCTTCTTGCCCATATGTTTGGCCAGGAGCACTTCGCCAATGCAGTGATTAATCTTGTGCGCCCCGGTGTGATTGAGATCTTCGCGCTTCAGATAGATCTCTGCACCGTACTTCCGGCTCAGCGCCCGGGCGTGGTACACCGGTGAGGGCCTGCCGATGTAATCCCTGCGAAAGGAGTTCAGCTCTTTGCGAAACTCCGGTGAATCTTTGAGCGCTTGGTACGTCCGGTCGATCTCGTCGAAGATTGGCTTCACGGAGTCGGGGATGTACTGGCCGCCGTAGGAACCGAAGAAGCCATTGGTGGGAGCAATGTCGTAGTGGTTCATGGAGGTGAGGGAGAAAGAGGGAAATACAAAAAACACCTCGCTGTAGCGCGGGGTGGAACGTAAAAAATCAACGTTCGGTCACCAGCGATACAGCAATCGGGGAATCACCAGTCGCCAGGATGCCAGGAAAGGAGAGTTGTACTGCTTCACCGGTACAATGGTACATGTATAAGCGATCATGTGCAAGGAATAGTGTTCAAAAGAACAAGGAAGTCGCTGAGAATGCTTCCCTGTTACTCCGATATTCCGATATTCCTGTCTAGCTATACATCTCCCGCACTTCAAACAGCAGCCACAATCCGATCACTGAACCCACGATACCCCCGAGGGATCCATAGGCGAAGACGAGCTCGACGATATTCGCCGCACCTGTGAGGACAGTCCCGTAGAAGAGGAAATTCCAGCCCTGCTTCCTGCGAATGGACAGGGGCTTGTAGGCCATGATTTCTAGGATGCAGGCAATGATTCCGGTAACGACAGAGATGAAGAGCGCAAGGGGCGCGAGCACGAACCCACCAAAGAGCGAAAAGACTGAAAGGATTGTAGCGAATGCTCCGGCAGAGAGGAGCGCGAGCAAGCCCAAAATACCGAAGATGAGGGAGAGCGCCGGAGCGATCTTCGCGAGAGTTTCGCGGGCATTGTGTGGCAAATGCGGCAGCTGCTTAAAAAGCGGAGCCATCCACGATTCGAGGGCTGCCATTTTCTTCTCAGCCGTATGATGGAAATCGGAGGGGGTGGGCATGAGCGGGAGGGGAAGGATAAGGCGCAGTCTACTGAGGAATGGGGTGGGCATCAACGAAAGGAGGCCGAATACATTGTTGTATTGCTTCATTGTGACATTGTTCGCAAGCGAGGCCCAACGTCGCACCATAACAATGAAACAATGTAACAATTGAACAATCCACACCATCCAGTACCATACATCCTCCCATGCAAACCTACCTTACCCTCCTGAGACACATCCTCGACCATGGCGTGAAGAAAGACGACCGCACCGGAACGGGAACACTCTCTGTCTTCGGATACCAGATGCGCTTTGACTTAAACCAAGGCTTCCCGCTCCTTACCACCAAGAAGCTCCATACCCGCTCGATCTTCCACGAGCTCCTGTGGTTCCTCAAGGGCGACACCCGCCTCCAGTACCTCCACGACAACGGCGTGACAATCTGGGATGAATGGGCCACCGCAGAACAGTGCGCTCGTTTCGGAAGAAAGGAGGGAGATCTGGGACCCGTGTACGGACACCAGTGGCGCAACTTCGGGGGGACGGTGAAGGCGAATGGAACGTACGAAGAGAATGGCGTCGATCAAATCCAGTGGCTCCTTCAGGAAATGCGGAAGAATCCCAACAGCCGACGCCTCATCATTACCGGATGGAACCCTGCTGAGCAGAACAGAGTTGCGCTTCCGCCCTGTCACACACTCTTCCAGTTCTGGATTGCCGACGGAAAATTGAGCTGTCAGCTCTACCAGCGCAGCGCCGACGTCTTCCTCGGCGTGCCGTTCAATATCGCCTCGTACGCTCTCCTCACGCACATGATCGCCCAGGTGATGGAGCTGAAGGTCGGGGAATTCGTCCATACCCTAGGTGATGCCCATCTCTACCTCAATCATCTGGACCAGACGAAGGAACAATTATCGCGTGAACCAAAGCCCCTCCCGCAATTGAAGTTGAACCCGGAGGTGAAGGATCTCTTCGCTTTCCGGTTCGAAGATATCGAAGTGACGGGGTACGATCCGTGGCCTTCGATCAAAGCTCCAATCGCCGTTTGAATAGCTTTAAGCTTTAAGCTTTAAGCGATAAGCTAATGACATGATAATTTCACTGATTGTCGCCGCAGATCTCAACAATACTATTGGTGGTGGCAATACCCTCCTCTGGAACCTTCCGGCAGATATGAAGCACTTCCGGGAGAAGACCAAAGGACACGCCGTCATCATGGGACGCAAAACCTACGAATCCATCGGACGTGCGCTTCCGGGACGCCGCAACTTCGTCGTCTCACGCGATACCAAGAAAACCATCGATGGCTGTGAAATCGTTCCATCGATAGATGAAGCTCTGAGGCGTGCATTGGAATCCGGAGAAGAGGAAGCCTTCATCATCGGCGGAGGGCAGATCTACGCAGAGTCCCTCCCGCTCGCAGACCGCATCTACCTCACCCGCGTCCATGCATCCTTCAAAGGTGATGTTGTCTTCCCGGCCATCGATGAACAAGAATGGAAAGAAGTCAGCGCCGAACGTCATGAAGCGGACAGCGAGAATCCGCATGCAGTCACATTTCTGAAGTACGAACGGAAGAGGTAAATCTCATATTCTTGAGAGCAGGGATACTTCCCTGCGGGTCGAAGACTGGAGCCCTTTCGTTGAAAATGTTCCTGATGCTACCCGCAGGCAGGTATCCATTCGACCAGCTCAGGACAGGTGCCTGCTCTGATGTTTGTGACTTCAGTATTCTCGATAAACCGCTTCTCAAAACCACATTAACCCCCATAACGGCATTCACCTCCCCTGCTCTTTGCGATGCCCAGAAAAAATCCGCACACTCGCAGCGTGATGCTTCTCCACTATTCATCGGCACCGGATACCGGGCTCGAAACCCAATGGATCAACCAAGGGATCCAGACCATCGAAAAAGGAAGAACAAACCGCGACCTCGCCGAACAACTGCGTTCTCAGGCCGGACCCGATCGCGAAGTTCCCGGTGAAGTGCGGGAATACATCGCCGCTCTACAGTCGAGCTCCCATACGTTCGTCATCGATGCACTGCCGGATGGAATCGGTGGCCAGTGGGACGGCCAGGAAATCGTCGTCGCCTCGAGCACGTTAGAAGTAGGTTCCCATGGAGTACGGCACACCATTGCACATGCACAGGAAGTCATCGCCCACGAGGCCTACCATGCTATACATGGCCACACAGAGCCAATGAAGACCGTAGATGGACAGGGCGTCATCATCGCCGGGGAAGGGTTCACGGCCACGGAACTCATTGAGGGCGTCACCGTCGCACAAACCGGTGAAGAAAGCGTCGATGAATCCTACAAACGCTACAGATCGAGACTCCTATCGGTCATCACCACCGACGAAGTGGAAGCGGCAATCAGCAAGAAAGATCTCACACTGATCGACGACCGGTCGAGAAACAGCGCAACGATGACAAGCCCTGTCCTCTCTCCTAATCCCTAATTCACCCATCCCTAATCCCTTCATTCCCCTACACAAACCTCTCGCTCAACATCAGCGAAACCTCTTCATCCCCTCCGGCGGACAGCGCCTGCGACCTGCCGGACAGGAGGAAAGCTTCGCGGGTTCGACCTCCGGAACTTTTACCTTAAGAATCGCCTCCTCGAAATACCACGTCGGGATCGACCCGACATACCGTAGAGTATTGCCGGTGTGCACATCCACCACGAACGTCGTCGGCGTGCCGATGACATTTTCCCCAATCGCCTGAAGTTGCCCGGTGACCTTCGCCTCTGTAGCCGGATCAGTCATGCAGGCCTTCAGATCCTTGGCAGAAACGCCTGTCTGCAGCGCTGCTTTCTCATACTTCGAAGCTCCCAGAGTGAAGACCGTATCCACGTACTGCCAGAAGCCGGCATTGCCCTTGAGCGATGCCACACACTCGGATGCTTTGGCAGCCGGTAGAGCGGAAGGATGATACGCGAGCGTGTACTGGCGATAGACCAGGCTGACTTCTCTGCGATGGGCCCGGAGGAAATCCATCATCACGGCGTAATGCTGCTTGCAGTACGGGCACTCGAAGTCGGAGTAGGTAACGAGCACCACCGGAGCAAAGCGAAGACCGAGGATGTGATCATTGGGCGTGACAATAGGCAGTTGAATGACGTCTTCAGCCGCGAATCCGGTGCAGGGAAGAATGACAGTGAGAGCAACGGAGACGATCAGACCGAGGCGGGTGAATGTGGAGCGCATAGGAGAGGTGGGGCAGCGTGGGTGTTTTCACCCGCGGAGGAAGGGCAATCGAAGGGATAGAACGGGCTTCACTATAGGTCAATCTCCGTCCGTTCGCACTCCTGATCCCAAATTGTCATAGTTCGATGCTTCGTCTCAGCTCAGCACAGGCCCGGCTCACCACGACAATATTGCATGCAAAACAATGATGGAGTGATCCCTCACCCAAACGTCTCCTCCTTCGGCACAGTATTCTCGATCCCAACGAGGATACGTGAGTTCTGTGCGAAGGACAGATGAGCGGTCTGACGAATGAGCCAACGCGTGACGATGATCGCAGTGAACATCGACAGGAGTACGCCCATACCGAGAGTGATAGCGAATCCACGGACGATCGAGGTACCCACCATGAAGAGAATCAGGCAGGTGATGAGCGTGGAAGCATTGCCATCGCGGATGCTCGGCCAGGCACGCTTGAAGCCGATATCCACGGCGGTCTTCAGCATCTTGCCCTTGCGCAATTCTTCCTTGATGCGCTCGAAGATGAGCACATTCGCATCCACCGCCATGCCAAGAGAGAGAATGATACCCGCCATACCCGCGAGCGTGAGGATGATGTACTGCCCCGAGAAGAGGAAGAGCGGAAGCTTGAGGATCACGACGAAGAGGATCGCGTAAATGGAGAGGGCGATATTCGCCAGGAATCCGAGGAACTTGTACACGACCAGCATGAAGAGCATGAGGATGAGGATGCCGACGAGCGCGGCCTTGAGGGACGTCTGGAGTGCCTCACTACCGAGGGTCGCCTCGATCGTATTCTGGCCAACCAGATAGATGGGAGCGGGAATCGCACCGGTATTCAATTCCTGCGCGAGCTGCTGCGCCTCCTCGAAGGTCCGGCTGCCGGTGATGACCGCCGTGCCCGTGATGATCTCCGTCTGGACCACCGGTGCCGTCACGAGACTGCCGCCGACGAAGATGGCGATGCGCTTGTTGATATTCTTCTTGGTGAGCGCGCCGAAGAGCGCAGCACCCTGATCATCGAAGGAAATTTGGACCACGGGGATATTGGTCGTGGGATCCATCGTCACCCCCGCCGAGCGGAAGTGCTTGCCATTGAGCTCCGTGTCTTTCCAGCCGGTGGGCTTGAGGGAGAAGATCAATGTACGCATCTCGACGGCATCCTCCATCCTATTCACCTTGCCAGCTTGCAGATCCGCAAGCGCCTTATCTGCGAGAATTTTGGCTTGGGAGATAGGAGCATTCAAGAAGAGCTTGCCGCCGGACGACTGCGCCGGGATCGTCGGGATCTCCCCGGTCCCGGGAAAATTCAGCTCATCGAACGTGGCGGTATCGGCCTTCTTGGAAGGAGCCTTGTCGCTGCGAATGATGTGGTAGCCGAACACCGATTCCACCGGTGGACTGATGGCCCCCTGTGCGAGGGCGAAGGCTGCCTGCTCGAAAGCCGGCACCATGGCGCCGCGACCGAATGTGCTGAGACTGCCGCCATTCTTGCCCGAACTGTCATCCGAATACTGCTTGGCGAGTGCCGCGAAATTTCCCCCCTCATCGATCTGCTTCTTGATATCCATCGCAAGCGCAAGTGCCTGCTCCTTCGTGCGTGTCACCGTCTCCGCAGCACCGGATGCGCCCTTGTAGGAGAGCAGAATATGGCTCGCAGCCATGGTCTCGACAGCGGGTGTGTAATTGCGCAGGAAGACGAGTGTCGCGCCTTTGGCCCCCTGATCAACTACTTGGAGATTCCCCGGCTTCATCCCACGCAACGTCCCTGCGAGGACAGGGTCCACGTTCGCGAGGTCAAATTTTTCCTGAGCAGAGTAGGTGGAACCGACATTGCGCTCCGCGACGATTTGGAATGCCGTGGGAGCATCATTGACGACCCGACCCGTAGATGTGCGCGGGCCGAGAGCCTCCGCGAGAATGATGACTCTGATAGTTTCCTGAGTGGGCTGGCCCTTCGCATCCTGTCCGGGGACGACGATCGTTCCCTCGCTCCGCGCAACTTTCCCGGGCTTGAGCCTCCAGAGATCCTCCGCACCCTTGGGGAGATCACTCTTGAAGAACCGCTGGCTCGGCGCATAAGACGCACCTAGGCTGGTTCCCAGATCCTGAC
>Ga0194063_10000712_pt1 | contig 23535 bp, 23 predicted proteins | sample SepL3720m_MetaG_FD_155459 | JGI IMG/M metagenome (GOLD analysis project Ga0194063, IMG submission 155459) | Anoxic zone freshwater microbial communities from boreal shield lake in IISD Experimental Lakes Area, Ontario, Canada - Sep2016-L373-20m | ecosystem: Environmental > Aquatic > Freshwater...
GATTGATTTTCAATTGATAATTTCAAAATATGCAAGAAGCGAAGTAAATATTTAATTCTTAAATAACCTTGTCAGCCCGTCTTTTTAATGTACCTTTGCGGACTGAAAAAACTTGGGAGGAACCATCTTTGAAAACAATTTTGATTCAAAATGGATATCCCCATCAGGATTTTTGAAAGGTCAGCAGTCTCGAAATAGACATTCTACCTCCATTGAATGATCAAAAATAGTGAAAACCTTTCCATCGATATTAGATTTCAGGAACATCGAATAAATGAACGACCGAAACAATCTGCCTTTTTTGCTTGGGCAAAGGCAAACGTCTCGCGCGTATTTTTATCTGGTGCATAGTAAATTAGGAAGCATATTTTTTTATAAAAAGTAAACATGAACATTAGAAACATCGCCATTATTGCTCACGTAGATCATGGTAAAACTACCTTGGTAGATAAGATTTTGCACAGTACCAATATTTTCCGGGATAATCAGGAAACGGGAGAATTGATTATGGACAATAATGACCTCGAAAGAGAAAGAGGCATTACCATTTTTAGTAAGAACGTATCTGTTACCTATAAAGACGTAAAGATTAACGTGATTGATACCCCTGGTCACAGTGACTTTGGTGGTGAAGTAGAAAGAGTATTGAAAATGGCGGATGGTGTATTGTTGCTGGTGGATGCATTCGAAGGTCCAATGCCTCAAACTCGTTTTGTATTGCACAAAGCATTGGAATTAGGTCTTCATCCGATTGTTGTAATCAATAAAGTGGACAAAGAAAATTGCCGCCCCGATGAAGTACACGACGCAGTATTTGAATTGTTTTTTAATTTGGATGCAACCGAAGAGCAGTTGAACTTCCCTACAATATATGGTAGTAGCAAGCAAGGTTGGATGAATACCAGCCTTACGCCTATAGATAATATCATTCCTTTATTGGATGCTATCTTGGAGTATGTACCTGAACCTAAAGTAAATGAGGGTACTACTCAAATGCAGATTACCTCATTGGACTATTCTTCCTTTTTAGGTAGAATTGCCGTAGGAAAAGTAGCCAGAGGGGTTATTAGAGAAGGTCAACCCATTGCATTGGTACAGGCCGATGGGGGTATTAAAAAAATGAAAGTAAAAGAATTGTACACTTTTGAAGCATTGGGTAAGAAAAAAGCAACGGAAGTAAGTGCAGGTGATATTTGTGCAATAGTAGGGTTAGATGAATTTAATATCGGTGATACTGTTTGTGATGTCGAATTTCCAGAAGCATTGCCGTTGATTAGTGTCGACGAACCAACGATGAGTATGTTGTTCAGTATCAATAACTCGCCTTTCTTTGGTAAGGATGGAAAATTTGTTACGTCTAGGCATTTACGTGATAGACTAATGAAAGAAACGGAAAAGAATTTAGCACTGCGCGTAGAAGATACAGACGGAGCGGATAGTTTTCAAGTATTTGGTAGAGGTATCCTCCATTTGGGTATTCTGATTGAAACAATGCGCAGAGAAGGGTATGAACTTACTGTTGGACAACCTACGGTAATTGTAAAAGAACTTCACGGAAAAAAATGCGAGCCTTACGAAAACTTAGTAGTGGATGTGCCACAGGAATTCAGTGGTCGTGTAATTGATTTAGTTACTCAACGTAAAGGCGAATTGTTGGTGATGGAAAGTAAGGGCGACATGCAGCACCTTGAATTTGATATCCCTTCTCGTGGTTTGATTGGCTTGCGTAGCAATATGCTTACCAATACAGCGGGTGAGGCTGTTATGGCTCATCGCTTTACGGATTATCGTCCTTGGAAAGGTCCTATTCCTGGAAGAAACAATGGCGTTTTGTTATCAAAAAATACCGAAAAAACAACTGGCTATTCCATTGATAAATTACAAGAAAGAGGAACCTTTTTTGTTGATCCAGGAGAAGAAGTGTATGCAGGCCAGGTTATCGCAGAACATATCAAGCCGGGCGATTTAGTAGTGAATGCTACTGAACCAAAGAAACTTACCAATCACCGTGCAAGTGGTAGTGATGATGCAAGTCGCATTGCTCCTAAAACCCTCTTGACTTTGGAAGAATGTATGGAATATATTCAGCAAGATGAGTGTATTGAAGTAACACCAAAGAATATACGCATGCGCAAAGTAATATTGAATGAAGATGATCGCAAGAAAGTGCAAAAACAAATGAGCACAGAATCAGCTTAATCTTTTAATTTATACAGAGGCCTGGATATTCAATATCCGGGCCTTTTTTATGCCGCTCATCTTCAGTTATTTTAAAACAGCATGTTCGGCAGTGATTTTTCCTTCTTTTGTAAATAAGTTTTGACAGCCGACACACTTTAATATCTTTGTTGTTACTTAAAAGATGATTCCCAATATATTTCATTTTGTATTTGGCATGGCAGCCGACTTTGGTGGAAGACCCTTTTCGCTTTCACATTATCTTGCTATTAAGTCTGCCGTAGATGTAAATCAACCTGAAGCTGTTTATTTTCACTATGAATATGAACCCTCGGGCGAATGGTGGGAGAAGGCCAAGCCCTTATTGATTTTAAATATAATAAAAGCGCCTGATCAATTTATGGGAAGGCCTTTGTACCATGTGGCACATAAAGCCGACGTGGTTAGATTGCAAGCATTGAAAGAATGGGGTGGAATTTATTTAGACCTTGATACCATTTGTGTTCGACCATTGCATGAATTGTTTAATCATTCATTTATTATTGGTCAGGAATTGAAGGCGGCTTATATCCCCAAAAACTGGCGACAAAAAATAAAGCATCGCATCAGAACCTGGTGGAAGGGCAAGGCGGGGGATGAAGTAAATGGACTTTGCAATGCCGCTTTGATGGCAGAGAAAAACAGCGCATTCGTAAATTTATGGCTGGATACTTATGAAAGTTTTCGTTCAAAAGGAAGAGATAAATATTGGAACGAGCATTCCGTAATAGTGCCCATTCAATTGGCAGCAAAACATCCTTCATTGATTACCTTTCTGGGTCCATATGCTTTTCATTTTCCCTTGTATAATCAACCAGGCTTGGCAGCTATGTTCGAAACTAAGACCTCCTTTCCTGACGCTTACTTGCATCATTTATGGGAATCCTTCTCTTGGGAAAAATACCTTAGTCAACTCAGTATTCAAGATATCAAGGAACGAGATACTACCTATAATTGTATAGCAAGAAAACATTTGTAAACCAACCCAGCAATCATGAAGATAGGCTTTGCAGGAAGATGGAATCCCTTGAATAAGACAGCCTGGTCTGGCATTTATTTTAATACCTATACGGAAATAAAAAAATATTATCCAGTTGAAAGCTTTTACTATAAATGGCCCTGGCAGGTGCGGGAGTCGCTTTTATTGCATAAACAGTTTCAAAAACTATCTGGTAAAAAAGCAGCGGTAGAATTTTTAAAAGGCTATGGCAAACATTTCAGTAAACAATTAGAAAAGGATTTATTGAAAAGAAAAGTAGACTTGCTTTTTGTTCCCTCTGCGCCACAGCTTATAGCTTATTGCAATACCAATATACCCATTGTGTATATGACGGATGCAACCTTCTTGCAATTGCAAGGATATTATCCCCTCTTTAGCGAAATAGCCAATTATAATATTCAACAGGGCATCGATATGGATCGCCTAGTTTTTCAAAAAGCTAGTCATTGTATGTTGGCATCGGATTGGACAAAAGCATCTGCCATCAACGATTACCATATTGATGCAAATAAAATTTCGGTGGTGCCCTTTGGCGCAAACATTGATGCAGCGCCTTCAATAGATTCGCTCAAATGGGCGCCCAATGAAATTTGTCAATTGTTGTTTTTAGGAGTTGAATGGGAAAGAAAGGGAGGACAAATTGCATTGGATACCCTGCATGCCTTGAATAAAAATGGCATCCCAGCACAACTCACTATCATTGGTTGTACACCCCCTGGCTTTGTAGAAGGGCATTTCACCGATGAGAATGTAAGCATCATCCCCTTTATTGATAAACATCATCAATCGGAGGTGAATCGTTTGAATGATATACTAAGCAAGAGTGATTTTTTATTATTACCCACTCGTGCGGAGTGTGCGGGGATTGTATTTTGCGAAGCCAGCGCCTACGGTATCCCCGCCATCACTACCAATACAGGTGGTGTTGGTAATTATGTGAAGGATGGCATCAACGGATATGCGCTGCCACTCGAAGCAGGATCCGACGAATATGCTGCAGTTATTCAAAAAGTATTCACAGATAAAGTAGGATATCGTCAACTTTGTATCAGTAGTAGAAAAAGATATGAGGAAGATTTGAATTGGGAAAACTGGGGGGCTGCTTTTCACCAAATTGCTAAAAATATTTTACAACCATAAATTACAACAATTGTCAATTCCAGCTAACAGTATAGCCTACCTGCAAAAATATTTTGATAGAATATTTGTTGTATCCGTGCCTCGTTTTTCCGACAGGCATCAACGGGTTAGTCAACAACTGCAGGGGCTATCATTTGATTTTTTCTGGGGAGCAGACAAATTGCAACTGGATGCAGCACAAGTGAAGCAAGATGGCACTTATGATGAATGGCAAGCCAAAAAATTACAAAGACAAGGCAAACCCCTCAATTTGGGTGAAATAGCCTGTTCGCTTTCTCATAGGATGGTATACCAAGAAATGATTAATAACAATTGGGAAAGGGTATTGATTTTAGAAGATGATGTTGTACCCCTAACAGCGCAATTAATTGAATTGCCGGCGGCGCTTGACGAACTGCCACATAATTGGGAATTGGTATACCTGGGTTATTTGAAACATGAAACAGTTGGAATAGGGTTAAAACTTAAACAGTTTTTTTATAAAATATTGGCTGCTTGCGGAATGATGAAATGGAATTTGACAATGGTTAAGCATCTTTTACCAAAGCCTTATAGTCAACACTTGCGAAAGGCTGGTTTTCATGACTGTACACATGCTTATGCGGTAACATTGGAAGCAGCTAAAAAATTATTGCCTTTACAAAGCCCTGTTGTGTACCGGGCAGACGATTTGCTTTCTTCCACTGTTTTAAAAGGAAACTTGAATGCATTCGTGACAGTTCCTAAGTTTTTTGACCAGGAATTGTTCAATAATCCAGCGATTGCTTCAGAAATAAAAGAATGATTGTAATTTCTTCTTATTTTTGCCTCCCATGTTGAAGAAGTTTATCACCCTATTGTTATTTATTCAATTGATGGCAGGCATCCTACCCGCTATACAGGCTCAATGTTCTATTTGTGCCAAGACTGCTGCTCAAATGGGTGAAAAGCCAGCTAAAGCTTTGAATGGAGCCATTGTATATTTAATGGCTACTCCTTTTGCCATTGCAGGGGTTGTAGGATTTCGTTGGTGGAAAAGCAGAAAGGATTGAACTTTTGCTGAATCTTACCAATACAATCTATAGTTAGCTGCCAAGGGTTTTATGTGTACCATCGCAGTAAGGAGGGTTCTTAGTTTGCTTACATTGGCAAAACCAAACCTCCTCTTCTTTTTCAAATTCTACTTTCAAACTTTTATAAGGCAGTACAGACTCCCCCTGTTCGTTGATAATAGGTTCAATTTGTTTGTGTGCTCCATCACAAAAAGGTTGTTTCTTGCTAAGTCCACAGGTACACCAAGCATAAATTTTTCCAGGTTCTACTTTAACCATGGCAGGTACTTTGTCTGCAGCTATTGGCAAATCTTTATTGGGGATTAATTCCATTGTTGAAATTGATTTTTACAATTATTGAACTGCAATGTAGGGTATGGTGTGCTAGTTTCAGGAAAAACCATTTACAAAATGATAAAGGTTAAATTGATCGCCAGCCGATTCAATGTTTTTTTTCAATTGAGCCTTATCGATGTTCTTCATTCTTTTTTGTTGAATTAACTGATAGGCTTTCTCAGTCAGTAACCAGGCTTTGCGTTTATTGGTACTTGGGTTTGCCAATAGCTTAATAATCGCATCCAATAATTGGTCAATGCCCGTTTTGTTGGACGCACTGGTTTTAACAATGCTTACTTCTTGCTCTTGCCTTGTAAAACTTGGCGCCAACATCATACGCAGATTTTTTACAAAAAGATCTGCATCGGGTCGATCTGCTTTATTTACTACAAATACATCTGCAATCTCCATTAACCCAGCCTTCATGGTTTGTACCTCATCGCCGGCTTCAGGTACAACTACAACAACAGTTACATCTGCCAGTCCCGTTATTTCAATTTCACTTTGTCCTACACCAACCGTTTCTATGATGATGTAATCATAGGGGGCTGCCTTTAGCAAATCACTGATTTCAATAATTTTTGGATGAAGTCCACCGAGTGCACCCCTGGTGGCCAAGGAACGGATGTATACATTGGGGTGATTGTACCATTCACTCATTCGGATGCGGTCTCCCAATAAAGCACCCAAATTGAATGGAGAGGAAGGGTCTACACAAAGCACGGCTACTTTCTTATTGTCCTTCACTAGTAATTGAATCAATGCATCCACTAATGTGCTTTTGCCTGCACCAGGAGGTCCCGTGATGCCAATAACTGGCGTATGACTTATTGGTAATGATTCTAATAGCTGCTCATAATCCTTCACTTCATTTTCAATAAAAGAAATTGTTCTGGCCAATGTTTTTACATTGCCTTCTTTTATCTCTTTGAGTTGGGTTTGCCACATATAGCAAATTTCATTTTTAATCTATCAAATTCCAAATGGAATTTGATAGGGGTTGGTAATAGGCAGGAGAAAGATACCAATTTCTAAAATCTCGTGATATCGTCTTTAATTGGTTTATTTGTAAAATATGGGAGACAAAGAAAGATACCGTGAAAACCTATTGGTACTGGTAATCCTCTTATTATTAGTAGGGTTGTTCTTTTCCCGTGCACTGCTTTCTATTGGTACAGGCTTATTCTTTTTGCTGAGCAGTTGGGGTATCTCATTTCGAAAAACCAAACAGGTGCTTTCGCAAAACAACTATTATTGGTTATTGGCACTCTTGTTTTTGCTGCCCTTGATGTCGGGCATTTGGAGCACAGATCAAGTAGAATGGTGGAATAGGATTCAAGTAAAGATTCCCTTATTGATTATCCCTTGGGCCTTTTTGGTCATGCCCGTATTGAGTAAACGAGCTTATTATCTCATCTCCTGGTGCTATATTATTTTGGTAATTGTTACCAGCTTCTACAGTGTGGTATTATTTGCAAATGATGCATCTACTTTTTTACAAGCCTACCACAAAGCGGGTCTGCTGCAGGTTGCTTTTGATAATGATCATGTGCGATACAGTTGGGCCATTGTCATTGCATTGTTGCTATTGGTAACACTGTATAAAAATAAAATCAATAGTCGCATTGAAAATTTGCTTTGTATTTTTCTTATCACTTGGTTGGTTTTTTATTTGCATCTGCTCGCTGCCAAAACAGGATTGATTACTTTCTATCTTGGCTTTTATTTGTATTGTATTTATTGCCTACTTACAGCACAACGCAAATGGATACCCATAGTAGGGGCCTTTATGCCAGTATTGCTGATACTGATAGCTTATTATTGCTTGCCTAGTTTTCAGCATCGACTTCATTATGTGGTATGGGATTATCAACAATATGCCAATGGACATTTTTTACCGGGTAGTCCCGATGGCTCAAGGGTAGCCAGTTGGAAGGCGGGGCTTTCTATTTTCTCCAATCATTGTTGGGGGGGCGTGGGAGCAGGAGATCTATGGCAATACATGCAAAGCTACTACCAGCAAAATTTTCCTCTCTTTACAGCGCATGACCGAATTCTTCCGAATCAAATACTTGTTTATGCTGCCAGCATGGGCATGCCAGGTTTATTATTGATACTCTCTATTGGGCTCTATCCTTTTTGTATAAAACAAGAAAGGAAAAATATTATTTGGATTTGTTTTCATGCGGGCAACCTAATTTGTTTATTCACAGATATTGGTCTAGAAGGGCAGTATGGCGTATTTTTATTCTCTTTTTTCACGAGTTGGTTCTCTGTAAAAAACCAAGCAAGCCTGCTATCACAATAATATGGAAGCCAGCACTTAATTTTACACTCAATTCAAATGGCATGTTGTTATCTGTTGTAATTATTACTAAAAATGAAGCCCATATTATCGGCACTACTTTGCAAAGTTTGCAAGGGCTTACCGATGATATTGTAATGGTGGATAGTGGTAGTACAGATGATACCATTTCAATTGGCAAACAATTTAATGCAAGGGTTATTGAAATGGGTTGGAATGGATATGGGATCAACAAAAATGTAGGTATTGATGCAGCTCAGCACGACTGGATATTGAATATTGATGCGGACGAAGCATTGGATGAGGAGTTGAAGCAAGCTTTATTGCAATTAAGTTTAACCGACGATCGGGTATTGTATGAGATGCGGTTTAAAAACTTTTTCTGTGGTAAATGGATTCGTTTTGGGGAATGGGGATTTGATAAGCATATTCGCTTATTCAATAGAAAGCAGGTGCGATGGAATACAGCTGCTGTGCATGAATCATTGCAATTGCCATCTGACGCAAGGGTGCAATTGATGCCAGGGCATATCTTGCATTATACTACACAGCACCAGGAAGAATATGCTTTTAAAACATTGGCCTATGCAAAACTGAATGCGGAAAAATATTTTCAACAAGGCAAAAAAGCTCCATTATTCAAACAGATTTTTTCACCCCTTTTTTCTTTCATTAAATATTATATTTTAAAAGCTGGATTTTTAGATGGCCAATATGGATGGATCATTGCTTTGTCCACTGCAAAATATACCTATTTAAAATACAGTTTCCTTCGGAAAATGTATCGTCAACAAGCATAATATTGAAATTAGCATGACCAACTTTATTCCTATATTTCCCCTGGGGATTGTTGTATATCCTGGAGAGTCTTTGAATCTGCATATTTTTGAACCGCGGTATAAACAATTAATCAATGAATGCTGGGCAACCAAAAAGCCTTTTGGTATTCCTACTGTCATCAATCAAAGCATGAAAGATTTGGGCACGCTGGTAAGGGTTACAGAAATTTCAACCACTTATGAGGATGGACAGTTGGATATTAAAACAGAAGGGTTGGAGGTATTGCACATACTGGAATTAATGAAGGAAGTGCCGGATAAATTATACAGTGCTGCCATCGTTAATTATCCAGCCAATCAATATAATGGCGATGGTGTTTTGATGCAAAAACTAATAGTAGAGGTACGGGCCTTGCATGCATTATTACAGGTACAGAAAAAATTTCAGAAGTCAGATGAAGTACTATGTAGCTATGACTTGGCCCATCATGCGGGACTTACATTGCAAGAAGAATATGATTTGTTAGGTTTGCTGCAGGAAATGCAAAGACAGGAGTATTTAAAACGTCATCTTGCGAAAGTGGTGCCCGTATTAAATGAAATGAATGCACTGAAAAAGAAAGTGCAATTGAATGGGCATTTCAAAAATCTTGAATCATTTAATTTATAACAGCAGAAAATATTTATAAAACATTCACATGAGTTCAATTAAAACCATTTGCTTCGATTTTGGCAATACCCGTTTAAAAGCAGCCTTGTTCGAGGGGGATGTATTGACAGACACAATTGTATTACCTAACGATAATGACTCCACGATTATTGATTTATTGGATCATCACCAGCCAAACAAATCCATATTGTCTTCGGTGGTTAATCACAACACAGCCATTGAAACCATATTGGCTGATCGTACTCAGTATCATCAATTGACGCATTTAACCGAGGCTAATTTTACCACGCCTGTTGGTTCACCCCAGGCCATTGGTGCCGACCGCCTGGCACTTTCAGCGGCGGCCGTTCATTTTTTTCCGAATCAAAACAATTTGGTGATTAGTTTAGGTACCTGTATCACTTATAATTTCATCAATCAATACCATCAATTTATCGGCGGTAGTATTTCGCCCGGGATGCAAATGCGGTTCAAGGCACTACAGTTATTTACCGCCAAGCTACCAGAAGTAGCTCCGGTGTGGAATTATCCATTATTGGGCTATGATACGGAAACCAATATCCTAAGCGGTGTTTTGGCTGGTATGGGCTTTGAAATAGAAGGCTTTATAGGCGCAACGGAGGCTAAATACAGCAACTTTAACGTGGTATTAACCGGTGGAAATACAGAACATTTTGCCCAACGGCTTAAAAAAAGGATATTTGCCGACCAAAATTTTTTATTCAAAGGCTTATATGCACTCAGTGAAATCAACAATACTTAAATATTTTTCCTTATTACTACTTGCTTTTAGCAGTCAGCTAAGCGCTTTTTCTCAGGAAAACTCCCCTTATTCTAGATATGGATTGGGTGATCTGGTGCCTAACCAGAATATAACCAGCAGGGCAATGGGTGGCATTAGTTCCGGTTTTTACGATTTACAAGGTATTCAAAGTATCAATTTTTCCAATCCTGCTACTTTAGGAAGCATTTCCTTTACGATGTTGGATTTAGGGGCAGAAGCGGATATCCATACATTAAAAAATATCAATCCCGCCAAAAAATATACGCAATCCAACTCGCTGTTTTCTTATCTGCAGGCAGCTTTTCCAATTGCTTCTCAAAAGATGCTGAAGAAAGGCACCAATTGGGGCTTCGGTTTTGGAATCAAGCCCGTATCCCGGATTGATTATAAAATTGAAAAGCGTAGCAGGCTTAACAATGTGGATAGTTTATATACTCAATATGAAGGAACTGGTGGATTGAATCAAGCTTATTTAGGTACAGGTATTTCCTTTAACCTCAATAAAAATAAAGCTAGCTTGAGAGTGAACCGCTTGAGTTTTGGTGTACAATTCGGATACATGTTTGGCAGTAAAGATTTTAGTACCAAACTTACTTTCATCAACGATACGGTTAATTATTATCGTTCGAATTCAGAAACCAAATCTAATTTTGGTGGCGTATTTACACATGTAGGCATACAATATGAAACATCCCTGAAAAATGGCGGCATGTTAAGGATAGGTGCCAATGGCAACATGCAGCAAAAAATGAATGCAAAGCAGGACATTATCAGAGAAACTTTTCAGTTTGATGCCAATGGCAATACTTACAGAATTGATAGTATCTATGATCAAAAAAATGTAAAAGGTAAGGTGGAGTATCCTTCTAGCTATTCAGTTGGCTTTACTTATGCGGATCATCATTGGCTATTTGGCGCCGATTATGAAACCAGCAATTGGGCTAGTTATAAATATTATGGTGCTACTGAACAATTGCGCAATGCATGGACCATCAGAGGTGGGGCACAATATTTTCCAGCTAAAGACAATACCCCTGCTAAAAAATATTTCAGTTTTGTAAAATACCGTATGGGCTTTTATTATGGTCCCGATTATGTGCAGTTAAATAGCAATAACAGACCTCAATATGCATTTACACTGGGCACAGGAATGCCACTCACTTCATTGCGTCGCAATAGTTATAATATGGAATATGTTACCCTAAACACCGCTTTGGAAATTGGCGCTAGGGGTAATAAACAAACCAATGTTAAAGAAGGAATGGTTCGTTTTAGTGTTGGTGTTTCCATGAATGCACGCTGGTTTAGAAAAATAAAATATGATTAATTCCTTTTTGGAATTCATCGTCTGTTAATATATACCGGCAATTATTTTTATGACCCATTCCATGTACCTCTCTTTTTTACGGAATTCCTTTTTTGGGGTAATGCTGGTTTTTCTATTTAATTCATGTGAAAATACCGATGCCGAATTAAAGGCATTGAGCTCCAAGGCGCTTAGGGTGGAGGAGGCAAAGGTTGTTAATGTCAATTATACCATTGGGGGCAAAATTAAAGCCACCCTTAGTGCACCAATTATGCTTAGGGTACAGGATAGTCTTTCTTATGTGGAATTTCCCCAAACCTTGCATGTAGATTTTTATGATGTTACAGGAAAGATTGAAAGTAAATTAGATGCCCAATATGGCAAATACTATGAGACACAAAGCAAGGTTTTTTTAAAAGACAGTGTGCGTGTTATCAATATAAAAGCTGATACCCTTTATTGTGATGAACTATGGTGGGATAGAATGCGCACTGGTACAGAGTTCTTCACTGAAAAGCCGGTTCGTATAAGAACGCCCATTCAAATACTCAACGGCATTGGCATGGAAGCCCGCCAGGATTTTAAAGAATGGCATATCATTCAATCCACTGGTATCATCAAAGTGCCAGCAGCAGAATTCCCCGATCAATAGTCTATCAGTTTTCCTAAAAGCGTAAGCAAAGAATTTCAGTGATATAAAAGCATGCTATAACTTGCAGCCTCATTAAAGCAATATTTATGGAGTATCGTTATTTAGGTAAATCGGGTTTACAATTAAGTGTTTTATCCTTTGGAAGTTGGGTAAGCTTCAGTAAACAAATCAACGATAAGGTTGCCGATGAACTCATGGGTATTGCCTATGACCAGGGGGTCAATTTTTTTGACAATGCAGAAGTGTATGCACTGGGGGAGAGCGAGAAAATGATGGGTCGTGTTTTGAAAAAGAAAAAATGGGACAGAACCTCTTATACTGTATCCTCGAAAGTTTTTTTTGGTTGCAGGGGTAAAGCGAATAAGCCCAATCAAATGGGACTTAGCAGAAAACATATTATGGAAGCCTGTGAGGAGGCTTTACAAAGATTACAAGTAGATTATTTAGATCTTTTTTTCTGCCATCGTCCAGATAAATTGAGCCCCATTGCTGAAACTGTATGGGCCATGAATCATCTCATTCAACAAGGAAAGATTTTATATTGGGGAACCAGTGAATGGAGTGGTGTTGAAATCATGGAAGCCCATCGGGTAGCAGAGCAATACAAATTGATTGGTCCTACCATGGAACAACCTCAATACAATTTATTTGAAAGAAATAAAGTGGAAAATGAGTTTGCTCAAATTTATAAAAACCAAGGATTGGGTACTACTATTTGGAGCCCGCTTGGTTCTGGATTATTGTCAGGAAAATACAATGACGGCATTCCAAAAAACAGTCGCTTTGCTTTAGAAGGCTTTGGCTGGCTAAAGGATAAGTGGGTATTGGATGACAAAGTGAAAAAAGTAAAAAAGCTATCCGAGTTGGCTGCTAAACTGGGCGTAAGTACGGCAGCTTTAAGCATTGCCTGGTGCATCAAAAATCCCAATGTTACTACAGCTATTTTAGGAGCCACTAAAAAGCAACAATTAATAGAAAATTTAAAATCACTGGACGTGCTTCCCTTGCTAGATGCTTCCGTGATGGAAAAGATAGAGAGCATTATGAAAACTAAACCCGTTTTCCCGGAATTTTAAGATGAAACAAGCAGTGGTATATGGGATTCCCAATTGTGATACGGTGAAAAAAGCCATCGATTGGTTAAAACTAAATGAGGTGGAATGTGTATTTCACAATTACAAAAAGGAAGGCATCAGCAAAGAAAAATTAACAGCATGGTTTGAGTTAGTAGGTTGGGAAACGGTTATGAATAGACGAAGTAGCAGCTGGCGAGCATTAACAGCAAAAGAGCAGTCATCTGTACATGGACCTGTCGATGCGTTGAAGCTGATGCTTGCCAATAATAGTATTATCAAAAGGCCTATTATTGAGTATAAGAAACAATTATTGATAGGATTTGATGAAGTTCAATATCAAAAACTATTTTCCTGAATTAAATTTTTATAACACTCATTCATAAATAAAAATAAACATGAAACGCAATGCAACTGCCGTTTGGAACGGCTCTGGAAAGGAAGGCCATGGTCACCTTACCACACAAAGTACAGTTTTAACTGAGACTCAATATTCCTTTAGTTCACGATTCGAGAATGGTATTGGTACCAATCCAGAAGAATTAGTGGCAGCTGCTCATGCAGGTTGTTTTAGTATGAAACTAAGTTTTATATTGGGCGCAGCTGGTTTTACACCTGATCGCATCGAAACAAAAGCAGTTATTACATTGGAAGAAGGAAGCATTACCAATTCTCATTTAGTTGTTACTGCTGCGGTACCGGGTATTGATGCGGATGGCTTTGAAGCAGCTGTGGTAAATGCAGCAGCCAATTGTCCTATTTCAAAATTGTACAATTGTGCTATTACACATGAGGCCGTTTTAGCTTAATGTGATAAAATAATTCAGCGGCGAATCCTTAACATTTGGGATTCGCCGTTTTTTTTTGATTAAATTTGATAAAACAATTCAGATGTCATTCAAAGGAAAAACAGTACTCATTACCGGCGCAAGTCGCGGTATTGGCAAAGCCATTGGAATAAAATTAGCCAGCGAAGGTGCGAATATTGTTATCGCCAGTAAAAGTGTGGAAGAAAATCCCAAGCTAGGGGGAACCATTTATACTGCTGCGGCTGAAATGGAAGCAGCGGGTGGTAAGGCCCTGGCAGTACAATGTGATATTCGCTTCGAAGATCAGGTGCAAGCAGTAGTTGAAAAAGCAGTAGCCAGTTTTGGCGGTATTGATATTCTGGTGAACAATGCATCTGCTATTAATTTAAGTGCAACAGAACAAATGGACCCAAAGCGCTATGATTTAATGTATGACATCAATGTGCGCGGAACATTTTTTGTTAGCAAGGCCTGTATTCCTTTTTTGAAAAAATCTGATAACGCCCATATACTTACTTTATCTCCTCCTATTAACATGGATCTAAAGTGGTTTACAAATCACCTGGCGTATACCATCAGTAAATACAATATGAGTATGATGGCCTTGGGCTTGAGTGCTGAATTAAAAAAATACCGCATTGCTGCCAATGCATTGTGGCCCAGAACAACTATCGCAACTGCAGCAGTTAATAATTTATTGGGTGGCGAAATGTTGATGAAGATGAGTAGAACCCCAGCCATCATTGCTGATGCTGCTTATTATATTTTGTCTAAGTCTGCTGCAGAATGTACCGGCAATACTTTTATTGATGAAAATGTTTTAGCAGCAGAAGGCATTACAGATTTATCACACTATTCTGTAGTGTCAGGGGCCCATCTCTACAATGATTTATTTGTTTAATTGAGACTGTTAAGAAAAGCCTAAGAAAAATTTTCTTTGATGAATGGTAACATATACCACCTCCAGTACGTTTAATTTCGTACTTGCAATACGACGCCATGCATATTGCTTCACTAGACCAAAAGTATAGCCATGACCAAAAAATTAACTGGAATGCTACTTGCATTTCTATTCTTACACTCCTATGCCTTTTCACAAATTCCGATAAAGCAGTTAAATGCGAAAAAAATTAACGGCAGCATCAAAATAGATGGAATATTAGATGAAGAGGATTGGAAAAATGCGCCGGTGGCCAATCAGTTCACCACCTTAAAGCCAGCACCCTTCATCCCCGAAAATCCTGATAATGCCAGTTCGGTTTATTTTCTTTATGATGACAACGGACTTTATATTGGCGGTTACATGAAAGAAAAAACCAAAGACAGTATTTCAACTGAGCTCGTTGGAAGAGATGGCTTTGGCAACAATGATTTTGTAGGGGTTATATTTGATACTTATCATGATAAACTCAACGCGTTTGAATATTTTGTAACTCCCTTGGGAGAACAGATGGATTCAAAATTTGCTTCTAATATGATTGGGAATTCTGAAGACTTTAGCTGGAATAGTGTATGGCAAAGCGCTTCTAAAATTAATAATGATGGTTGGAGTTTTGAAATGTTCTTGCCCTATTCGGCCATTCGGTTTGGAAAAAAACAAGTACAAGATTGGGGATTGAATATTGTACGTCGTAGACAAAAAAGCGGCGAACAACTATTCTGGCAATCTATTGATCCCACCAAAAATGGACTTTTAACACAGGAAGGGGTTTTAACTGGGTTAGCAAATATTAAACCGCCGATGCGTTTGCAGTTGTCTCCTTATTTTTCTGCCTATGCTAATCACTATCCATATAATCAATCGGATATTAAAAACACCAATACACTTGTTAATGGTGGAATGGATGTGAAATATGGAATTAATCAAGCGTTTACTTTGGATATGACCCTGATACCCGATTTTGGTCAGGTGGTTAGTGATAACAGGGTTTTGAATCTTTCTCCATTTGAAGTGAAGTTCAACGAAAACCGTTCTTTCTTTACTGAGGGTACCGAATTATTTGGAAAGGGCGACTTGTTTTATAGTCGACGCATTGGCAATTCTGCTCCTATTCATTATTATGATGCTTATTTTCAAACTAACGGCAATGAGCAGGTGATAAAAAATCCATCTGTAAGTAAGTTAATCAATGCAACTAAGATAAGTGGCCGTACACAAAGTGGGCTTGGTATAGGGGTATTGAATGCCATTACTAAACCACAGCATGCCATTATTGAAGGCAACAATAAAGAGCAAAGATTATTTGAAACAGATCCCTTGACCAATTATAATGTTTTAGTGCTCAATCAATCGTTGAAACACAATAGCAGCATCTCCTTTGTAAATACCAATGTATTAAGAAGTGGCAACGATTATGATGCGAATGTAAGTGCCCTGCTTTTCGATTTCAATGACAAAAAAAACAAGTGGAATCTTGGTGGTGGCATCAATAGAAGTGCATTGTATAACAAAGGGGGGAAAAATATTTTCGGCTATGCCCATACGCTTTATTTTAGTAAGACTAGTGGGCGCTTCAATTTCTATGCATGGCAGGAAATGAGTAATGATTCGTACGACAAAAGTGACATGGGTTATTTTACCAATAATAATACAATGGATCAAGGGTTGTGGATGGGCTATAATTGGAACAAGCCAAGAGGTTGGTACAATCAATTGCGCATTAATACCGATTGGTGGTATAGTCGATTGGTAACACCTATTGATATTGTAAAAGGTAGAGATCGAATGTATCAAGGAGCGGGGGTTAATTTTAGTCTAAATGCACAAACGAAAAAACTATGGTCAATAGGTGCGAACTTAAGTGTAAAATTAGCCCATAATGATTTTTATGAACCAAGAGTAGTTGGTAGGGTTTTTCAAAATAAGGCCAGTATTGACTTCAAGGCCTTTTGGCAGAGTAATGAAGCTAAAAAACTTTCTTGGGCTGGTAATTTTATAGCGGGAACGGGGGCAGTCTTTAATCGCACCAGCATTGGATTAGGGCTTGGTGGTAAACTTCGATTTTCCAGTAAATTCTCCATTGATCATAATGTTAATGTGGAGCATCATTCCAATCAAGCAGGTTGGGCGGATACCAAGTATTCAGGATCGGGGGCAGTGTATGATACAATAATATTTTCGAGAAGAAATTTAATGACCACCGAAAATATTTTCAATATGAAGTATAGTTTTAATAATAAAATGGGACTTACTTTACGGGTACGTCATTATTGGAGCAAAGTAACACCCCAACAGTTTTATGAATTGAATAAGTATGGAAATCTTACAACCCCAACAACTCCCTTTGCTGGCAATGTAAATCAAAACTATAATTTTTTCAGTGCTGATATGCTCTATACCTGGCAGTTTGCACAGGGTAGTTTTATTAATATTGTGTGGAAGGATATGGCAGAAACTTTTGATAGGGATATTGCACCAGGTTATTTTAAGAATTTGCGCAATACAAGTGCTGGCCCTCAAAACAATAGCTTGTCCATAAGGGTTATCTATTTTATAGATTATCTGTCAGTGAAAAATAAATGGAAAAAAAAGGCTGTTTAGTCAGTTCGTATTTAATAAGCCCTCCTTATCTACACAAGGAGGGCTTGCTTTTTACGAATGTACGGATTGCAGGAGTTTTAGAAATTTTGCTTAATTTGTGGGTCTAAAATTTTGGCATGAAAAAATTATCAACCCTTGTTTTATTAATTGCTGTTGCAATGGTTTTCAACGCCTGTAAGAAATCAGGTGGTTCTTCTGGTGGTACAACTCCTCCTGTAGCTACTCCCAAGTACACTAAGAAAGTGTTAGTAGAAGATGTAACTGGCACCTGGTGTGGCTGGTGTCCATTAATGGCTTATGCGCTTGAGCAAAAAGCAATTTCTACACCCAATCTTGTATCGGTTGGTTTGCATGATAAGGCGGGTACTTCCGATATCTATCATTCTCCCTATAGCACTAGCATCAGAAGTAATTTTGGTATTAATGCCTTTCCTACAGCCTTGGTCAATCGCAAATCACAAGCGGACGATTCAAATGTGGGTTCTTTTATTGATGCCAATCTCGGTGGTAAAACAACGGCCGGTTTAAAAATAGAATCTACACTTGCTGCCAATAATATTTCAGTAAAAGTCTCTGTTGGGTTTAGTGATAATTATTCCACTTCATCAATGAAATTGGTGTGTTTTCTGGTAGAAGATCAGCTGGTGTCTCCGCAGGCCAATTATTTAAGTGGCAATGGTTCGTTTGCAGGCCATCCCTATTATTCAAAACCTAATCCCATTCCCAACTTTGTACACCACAATGTATTGAGAGAAGTAGGCAATGGAGCTCCTTTGGGTGAGCCTATACCTGCATCACAAACAGGGATAGATGCTATATATACGAACACTTATACCATAAATACCACCGGATATGTTGCCGCTAATTTATATGTGGTGGCATTTGTATTGAAAGGTACAGAATGTGTTAATGTGCAAATCGCTCCAGCGGGTGTTACGAAAGCATTTGATTAATAAATTTGAAATTAATAATAGCAAAGGGTCATGCAGGAATGCATGGCCCTTTGTATATAAAATAGTTACTGCAACTGCGGCAGTTAAAAATTATAGGCTAATGTTCCTGTAAATCCTAAATAAGTTGGAACAAATCGACAAACACCTCCTACACATACCAGCCCGCCTCTTTGTTTGGCATAGCCAAGCGATAATCGAAGCGAGTTGTGGTTATAAGCGCTTCCTACATTGAAGTAGTTTATTTTTTTGCTTTGATAATTACTCAGGTTAGAAGCATAAAAACTAAGGCCATTGCTGAAACTATATTCAGTTAATAGGGCATACCAGTTTTTTTCATCATCCTTGGTAAAGAGGTGTTGGATTTCGGTACGAAGTGATTGTTCTTCTTTTATTTTAAATAGAAAATCTGCTATTAGAATATTAGCGTCTACACTTCCATAAGGCCCTCCTTGTAAAGCAGCTTTATTGTAAAATAAATGTTGATAGGAAAAGCTTCCCTTTACTTTGGCTGTCCATCTTTTTTCGAAGCTTAGGTTGATATCACGGAAATATTTTTCCTTGCCGAATGACAATGCTTTACTTGAAAATCCTTGGTTGCCGGAAAGGCGAGTGGTATCAAGTGCATTATAAAGAGCAGCATTTAAAATAAATTTTGCTCCGTAGGCGCCGCCAATTGGACTATTCTTGGCAAAATGATAATTGATATCCAATTGCCCTCCGATTTCTTGTAACCATTGCGTATTGTGTGGATATATATTAGATACCAAGTAGGAATGTTGTTTGGTCAATGCGGGTAAATAATTTAGAGAGGTAACCGATTCGGTAGATACATAATTTGATTTAAAATCCATATTCTCTAATCTTCTCAGGCTAAGATTGATGCCCCATCCTTTGGAGCTGCTATAAGATTGATTGAGCAGAAAGGCAGCCCCTTTTTTATATATGTATTTGTTTTGAAAATCTGGTTCAATAGATTTATTAACGTATTCAGCACTGGCGCTATAATTATTTCTACTAAAATTAATTCTAGCACCCAGGGCGGTAATGTGATCGGGGAAATTAGGTAGGGGCACTGTTACTTCTTGTTTTTTGTAAACATAGGATCCGCCGATGTTTAAATGGGTTTGGTTATTGTCTTTTTCAATAGCTAGAATATCAAATTCTGCATCTGCACCAGCAATGAGGCGGGCAGGAGAAAGGTCCATAAAATTGCGCTGTCTTCCTGCAAATGCTTTAAAGCGTATAGCCTTTACCGGTATTAATTTAAGGTGTCCTCCCAGAATGGCATTGTCAATGCCTAATTGTCTTTCTTCGTAGGCCCGGAATAGGAGGCCAGCACCAAATTGATCATAAAAAGTACCTGCCGTGATTTCGGCATATTTAGATTTATACCTGATAAATCCATGTACCAATTGATTGCCATCATAGCCTGTTGGATAGCCTTGCAAAACTGGGTTGTATCCTTCCAATTGAATACCTGCTTCCAGGTGTTGGTATTGATAATTCAGATTGAGGTAAGTATTGGAAGCAAATCTTTTTTCAGGCAGGAGTATTCCTGATTTTTTATTCTCAAAATAATATTGATTATTAGATTCAATGCCTCCCGAGAAATGATGGAGGGCATACCAAGGATTTTTATTTTGTGCAGCAGCATACTGCTGTAGGAATAGCAAACTTAGTGGCAGGATTATTTTTTTTAGCATATAGAATTAGCGAATGGCTTGTTTTTTCAAGAATTTTTTTAATTCATTTTCACTCCCCGGCGTATAACCTGAATGTCGTTTTACAATGTCTCCTTTTTTATTAATGATAATGGTATACGGAACAGTATTGATATTCAGCGAACGCTTGAAGTCCTGGTTAACATCGAGATAGGTAGTAAAAGGCCAATCTCTTCCATTTAAAATTCCTTTTACGCCATTGAGTGTACGGCTATCATCAATAGCTATTGCGATGATGCTGCTATGCGTAGTCTTTTTCCAGTTCTCATAATCCTCTGCCAATGCATCCAATTCCTGCATACAGGGTTTGCACCAGGTGGCCCAAAAACTGATGACCACATATTGGCTACTGTCGATTAATTGATGGCTGCTGATTTCTTGCCCTTCCAGCGTTTTAAGAGTGGCCTTGGGTAAATAACTTTGTGTCAAAGCACAATGTGTAAGTAGTAAGCTACAGATGGTTACGGCGATTATTTTTTTCATGCGATTGAATTCAGCAATAAAAGTACTGAATAAAATAAAGCGAAAAGGAGAAGGCCAATGAATTGCCTATTATGGGATGGTCCACAATTAAGCTGTTCAATATTCGGCCTATGCCTGCAGCTTCCATCACTTGCCACATAGTAATAGAAATTTTAAGATCTTTGGCCTACGGTAGCATGCGAATTATTATTTTTACCATTCCCCAATCAGTAAAGATTGGCAGCAGCACAAAAAAATATATCTTTGCAAAAATTATCAAACTGCAGTCTGCAGTTTGGGCAACTATCTAAAATTGCTATATGCTTCCAAAGTACAAAAGAATCCTGCTTAAACTTTCCGGTGAATCATTGATGGGTAGTAAAACAAGTTTTGATCCCATTGATCCAGCCATTATTGCACAGTATGCCGCCGATATCAAACAAATTACCGATATGGGTGTACAAGTAGCAGTAGTAATAGGCGGTGGAAATATTTATCGTGGAATGAATGAGGCAGAAAGCGGAATCGAAAGAGCACAGGGCGATTATATGGGGATGTTGGCCACTGTTATCAATGGCATGGCGGTGCAAAGTGGATTGGAAAAAGCAGGGGTGTATACCAGGTTGCAAAGTGCCATTAAGATGGAGCAGATTGCTGAACCCTATATTCGCAGAAGAGCGATGCGACATTTGGAAAAAGGCAGGGTAGTGATTTTTGGAGCAGGCACGGGCAATCCTTATTTTACCACCGATACAGCAGGTTCGCTTCGTGCAATTGAAATCAAGGCCGATGTAATTTTAAAAGGCACTAGGGTGGATGGTATCTATTCTGCCGATCCAGAAAAAGATCCTACTGCAACCAAATACGATACCATTACATTTAATGAATGCTTTCAGAAAAACCTTAAAGTGATGGATATGACAGCATTTACTTTATGCATGGAAAACGACTTACCCATTATTGTATTTGATATGAATAAGCCGGGCAATTTATTGAAAGTGGTAACAGGAGATAAAGTGGGCACCCTAGTTAGCAAATAACTTAAAAAGATTAATAAAAAATAAAGCGGTCACGTAATTACGTGACCGCTTTTATATATGAACAGGAAACTTTATTAGAGGGTGCCCAAATAGGCTTTGATATCTGCCAATCCGGTTTTAATTGGCGTAATAGGAACCGACTGATTGGAATTACCAGTAACATTCAATCCACTATTGCTGATTTGTTTTCCAAGATAATAGTCGTTGCCTTGTTTGGATATAACAACAATGGTAATAGGTTTGCCAACAGGTACTTTGCCAGAAATAAATTTCTTAAGATTATGATCACCATACATAGCAACCACCGTCCGCATTTCATTAAATACTAAGAATACGGAGGTATTGGCATTGGTAAAATTAGCGGGTAGTTCAGTTTGTATCTTAACACGATTTGCACCCGTGGTATCATAGAAATAATCACAGTTTACCCAACGAAGGCTTCTGGAGTATAATTGGTAAAACTGATTACCGGCAATTACTTGCGATGCAGTACCAGCAGTATCAGCTGGCAGCCAATTGAATTGGTTGGGGTTGGACTCGTCTCCATAAAACACTTTCATTAAGGGAGATGGTTGAGGGTCTGCGAATTTTACCTGTATATAGGTATTGGGTTTCAGTTGTAATTCTTCGCCATCTTTTTTTAATTTGATAAAAAAGGAACCACCGCTAACCAATAGACGATTGTTGCTGCTAGTGGGCCTTGCCATGCGAATCATATCTCCCTTGTTTTTTAATAACAGCAGCTCAAGATATACTTTGCCGCTTACTGTTAATCCATTGGGTCTTTGACAGCAGAAGGGAGGGAAATTAATATTTAGTCCAGCTGCAGTAGCATTCACTGTGGCCAAATTAGCATTCACTTCAAAACTATCAGTATAAGTTTCTAGTAAAAGATTGTTTTGTAATATAGTCACTGGCATACCGGCAGTAATAGTAGCTACCCAATTGGTGTCAGGTCCGCTTACTTGACCTGGGTCAGGGATAAAAACATCCGTATCCTTTTGACAAGCAGTTAGCAATAAGCTACTGCTGATAAAAAGGAGGGGGATAATATTTTTGTAATTCATTTTCATTTTCTTTTCTACACTTTTTATAAAGATGCTTTGATAAATTATTTTGCTGCCTGTTTATTTCAAATCAAGGCGTAAGCCCAACTTGATTCCGGCGGTATTGTACTTTTGTTTAAGTGTTAAATTGTCTTTGTTCATAGAGGATAGGTTGTGTCTGTAATAGGGTTCTGCTAGCAAGTGTAATTTGTCGGTTATTTTATAATAAACAGAAACGCCTCCAGTAAACCCAATGCCGATATTCGTTTTAAACCCATAAGGAGAAGCACTGTTTTTGCCAGTAGTTATATTTACTGGATTGCCGGCTGCATCTAGTACATCGCCTTTTTGCCAGCTATATACATTCACTATGGCCCCTGCATTTAAATTGGCATGTAGTTTTCCATTGCCTAATTCATAACCAACGATCAATGGAATATCAAGGGTTCTGTATTTATTGTAAGTTGATTTATATCGTGTACCCGTTACCGTATAACTGCCGGTGGTATCTCCTTGCGCATTAATGATATAGGTAACTTGTACGATATTGCCTTGTACAAGGGTAAATTTTTCATTGATCTGGCTATAGTTAAGGCCGGTACGCAGGCTCATCCCATTATTGAATACACGTGTATAGCGAATACCGGCACTAAAGGCGGAGGAGAATTTG
>Ga0194063_10000714_pt1 | contig 23532 bp, 22 predicted proteins | sample SepL3720m_MetaG_FD_155459 | JGI IMG/M metagenome (GOLD analysis project Ga0194063, IMG submission 155459) | Anoxic zone freshwater microbial communities from boreal shield lake in IISD Experimental Lakes Area, Ontario, Canada - Sep2016-L373-20m | ecosystem: Environmental > Aquatic > Freshwater...
GTTCATGACGGATCAGACACCTGGGTAAAGCTTCATTCGGACAGCACGGCGCTTTCAAAAACCTTGAAACGGGCGCCCTGGCGCCAGGCTTCGGACGGCAATCCCGCCTTCTCGCTCAAGGACGCCAAGGTCTCCTCGACAGTCCACCCCTGTTCCGTCGCCACTTCCGGAAGGTAGACGGCCCGGTGCATTCCCTTTTCAAGAATAATCCCCTGTTTCCCGAGTTGGAATTCAGTTGTGGAAGCGATCTCGCGGATCGGGCTCAGGATGGATACGTCAACCGTGATGCGGCCTGATTCGGCGGGCTGAACCGCATTAAACCGCGGATCCCTCAAGGCCGCATTGATGGCATTTTCGTGAACCGAAAGATAAAGGGGGTCAGTCGGACTTAATGACCCGATACAACCACGCAGATGCCCTTTGATCTTGAGGGTTACAAAAGTGGCCGTATTGGCTTTCAACAACGGCGTCAACGCATAGCGTCCGAAATCGAATGCGCCGTGCCGTCCCTCGACCGCCCACTTCAGCGTATCGCGGGCGATGGCAAACAACGTCGCCTTTTCCTCCTCGCTCAATCCCGGTGTCCAGTTTCCACTGCGATGTTCCTTCACGACTCGGTCCTCCTTTATCCCGTCCCGGGGTTGTGTTTCGGCGATGGCTGCCGTGCCGGAAAAGAAACCGATCGCCGCATACGAGACTGAATTCCTGAAATCCCCCGTCAACTCCCCCGATGAGGCCTGATCAAGCACCTGACCGGTGACATTACCATGGGCATGCCGCAAGGTCGCCAGCAATATCCTGATCGGAACGGAGCCGCAAATCGTGTCACCGGTCTCGCGGCAATGACGCGCAAATCCCACCTCATCCCGTTGGGCAATCCTATGGGAAGCCAATTCCAGCCATTCCCGCAGGTGCCGTTGCGGATTTTTTGAAAAAGGCTGAAAGTCATAGTTCGGCCCGAAATGCGTGAAATCGGAAGAGGCAATCAGAAGCGTGTTGCTGGTCATCAGGGGGGCAAGAGCCGCGCCCACCGCCTCACTGTCCACCCATCCATCCGGCCCGCATACCAGCGGCACAAGACGGAAGGACGACAGGGTCTTCTGGAGAAACGGCAGTTGGACCTCCAGCGAGTGTTCACGGACCGCCGCCGCCGGCTGGACAACGAATCCCGGCATGGTTTCCAGGGATTGGCAGGCTTCCCGGTCGATTGGCACTAAGCCAAGGGGCGTCATGTAATTGGAAAGATCCCGATCCGGCAGGGAAACTCCCTTGACTAGGGAATGATGGGAGGGGCCGAGCAGAATAACCCGCTCAACCTGTCCGCTGGATAACAACGAATACACCCCTGCCGCCACCTTGCCGGAGTAGACATAACCCGCATGAGGGACGACCGCGGCGACCAGAAGACCGGTCACAGCCGGGGGGGCGGAGCTTCTCAGCAAGTCCTCCACCTGCCGGTCAAGACCGAAGGGGGAGCGTTCGTAGAATGAACCCGCCACGGCGGGCGGGCGGGATTGGCCTCCCAAGGCGTAGCCTGAAAGGACGACGCCAGCCAGCGATATGAGGGCGGCAATCCGGAAATATCCCGATCCCGGACGGCAAACACAGTAAGACAACCGAACCATTGTGGGCCCTCCACCGTTTATGCGTTTGAGACTTCCTGTAAATGGAAGTATATCCCTATGCGGTATTAGTTAAAGAAGGAAACATTCATTTGGCTCGACTGCCTGCGACGTTAGTCAATCTCACCTGACGCTTGACATCCCTGTCCGACTATCTACATTCATTCCTGAAGGGAGGCATGACGATGAACTTGTTAGTCTGTCTTCGTGTCAGTGTATGCTGCGGTATTCTGGCCTCTTTACCCCTTCCGCGCACAGGTGGGCATCGCACTGGGTGGCAAAGGAACAGGCCCGGCAGAAATTGACCCGGAACTGACGACAAAAGGCTTCCATCAGGTGATCCAGAAAGTCCTGCGTGGCCACACGGTTATCAACTTCATGCCCCAGTTCCTCGGTCAGGAGCTGCCGGTTCTCCTCAATTGCCGCCATGAGACACACGCGTTCTGTCCCGATATACGTTCCGCTGCATTGGCATCCGTTCATAACATCCCCCTTTCCATCGCCTCAGTACTCTCTCTCATCCACAGTATACCCGTTTTCCGGGAACACGATGTCAAGGGAACGCAAAGGGAATGTCGTTATTATGTCAAAAGGTGCTCTTTCCTTCTCCCACCATGGCAAACATCTATATCTCATCCCACCCCGCCTTGGCCGGGAACAGGAATATCAATCCAACCGACGTTCAAGGCAAAGCCAGTTCGCGGCAGAAGGTTGAAAAGGGCAGGACGCGGGTGCCGGACTCGGCGTTGCCAAAATCCCGATGACCCAAATGGGCCTGGTAGAATCTGGGAATGTCCGTCCTCTCCCTGAAGTAACGGCATGCCGGAGCCGCATCACGATCACCGCTCTTGCATTCGACGGCAAACTCAGCCTGCCCATCCCTCATGACGACGAAATCAATCTCACGCTTGTCTGTATCCCGGATATACCGCAATTCCATCGAGTAGCCTTGTGTGTCTTCCATAAAATGGCAGTATTTCAGGAGATGGCAGGCCACCATATTCTCAAACCTGGCTCCGGGATTTTCGACTCGCGCCCAATCCCAGAAATACAACTTCTTTTCCTTCCGAACTGCCCGGATGCGTTTGGATCCAAAGGGACCGATGCGATAGGACAGGTAAAGGCGGTCAAATATCGCAAGCCAGTGCTCGACACTCTCATGGGCCACTTGCAGGAGTTTGCTCAGACTGTTAACCGATAGAGGAGAGCCGACGCAGGCTGGCAAATGCTGGAGCAGCAGTTCCAGCAGGGTCACTTCCCGGACATGCTCCAGATCGCGCAGATCCTCATGCAAAATACGGTTGGACTGCTCGCGCATCCACCGGCGTTGAAACCGTTCCGTCCCCTTGAGAAACGGCTCGGGGAAGCCCCCGAATTTCAGCAGTTGTTCGACGATGGGTTTACCGGGATGGGCATCACATTCCATGACTGAAAACGGATGAAGACGGTAATAATGATACCGCCCCTGCAGCGAATCGCCCCCCTTTCGATAGTAATCCAATCTCGCCGACCCTGTCACCACAAAGGATACCGAAGACTTATTCTTGTCGAACAATCCTTTCACCAGATTACGCCATCGGGCATACTTGTGAATTTCATCAAGAATCACACGAGGTTGTCCCGGGGGAATGCGCCCGGCCATAATGTTCTCCCGGTCAGCCAACACATCCCAGTTGAGATAGGCAGGGGAGGACTCGCTCTGATCGCCGTCCAGCAACACCAGGGCAAAGGTGGTTTTCCCGACCTGGCGCGGCCCGCCTATAAACACCATCTTGTCCTTGAGATCCGCCTCCACGCTTTCCAGAATGTAACGGTGCTTCATAGTTCCCTCCTGCTCCTTGAGTCATCAACAGTAATTTAGAACTGACCCTAATTTACTCATGAGCGTTTCAGAGTCAAACATAAACTACCCATAATCCTAAGCCTGCGAACATGACCCCTTGGCCCCGCCACCACTTTTCAGCCACCGGCCTTAATTCATTCCCGGAACACGCTATAACCAGTGGGGATCAAACTAACTATCAACTGACGTACTTATGAACATGACAACGTAAGCGAACAGTGTGAAGCCGAGAATAAGCACAGCAGCCACACAGCCAGCCACGGCAGCCAGGGAACTGAGTCTTCCCGCAAATCTGCTCAGGGCAAAGAAAACGACATAGGGACTCAGAACCCAAGGGTAAAAGCCGCTCCACCGGCGGCGTCAGCCATACGGAACACTGAGCCCCTTGTTCTCACGCCCCATGGACGATTTTGCCATGGGTTTCAGACGCCAGCGTCTCAATGCGCTGGCTCAGCTCCTTGATGAGATGGGTCAGTTCCGTGTTCTGCTTGAGCAACTCCAACAACTGGACGGTCTGCTGTGCGGCAAGCGCCTGACGTTGCTCGCTTGCCTTTGCAAGGGCTTCCCTATGTAGCGCATCGGCATCGGCGTGCGCCTTGTCGCGATCCGCCTGCCGGGTCTGGGCAAGAAGGATGAGCGGGGCCGCATAGGCTGCCTGTAGGCTGAATGCGAGATTGAGCAGGATAAAGGGATAGACATCGAACTTGGTGAATCCGGCGGCGTTAAGCCCGATCCAGATGGCGACAATGACGGTCTGGGATATCAGAAACACCGGCGTCCCGAAGAAACGGGCGAAGGACTCTGCCTTTAATGAGAACCAATCATCCCCGAAGACAGAGCCCAGATGAAGGTGGGGAAGATGGAATCGCAAGTGATGACGCGGTGAATCGGACGGGATGGCGGGAACGGGATTCGGCGTTGATGAGTCTGTTGTCATAGTTGAGCCTCTACATGGGTGCTGTTTATCCAATACGCTGCCATGGTAAAATATCCATCGGAAATGTGGAAGTTGCAATATCGAGTGTAATTGTCCCATGATATCATGAATGACACATACCGCCGATTACGACCATATATACAGTTCAAGCGTATGTCGAAAGGGTACGCTGAAAGGCGCTTTAGCGAACTCAATTCATCTTATTCATGGACTCAAGCAGATGCTGGAGAATCATATCAGGAATCAGCCGGGGATTGAGCCCGGCATATCTCGGCACCTTGGTTATCAAAGTTGCCAGATATGAATCGACAAGACGCTGAAGTTTCTCGCCGTCACTCCCAGAGTCCGAAAGGGGTATCGGGTCGATTCCCATGTGCTTCAGCATCGCATTGACCGCCTCGTATTCCTCTTGAATGCTCATAGAGTGCTCCCGGGCAATTATTCTCAACCCGCCGCCAACTGCTTGTTCACTTCCGTTATATCAAAATGCTCAGGATCAAAATCACCCTCAAGCCATTCAATCAACTCTTTCTGTTCAGCAGTCTTCTTCGAAGCCTTTAAAGCTGCCAGAATATCGAAGTAGCCAGGAATACTGCCGCAGTCTTCCGGAGGACAAGCACGGGCACCCGCCAAACAAATTGGATGTTTCACCAGCGGGTCTATCGGCAAAATCTTCTCAACCACAATTTCGTGCACCCAACTGTCGCCGAGGTCATACTCGTAAATGAATTTCAGCTTTGGCCGGCCAGCGATATTGCGCAATAGAGTGAGGTCATCACGCTCCATCCCCATGCCCATATCGTCCATCTCCGCCATCTGTTTGCTGGAGTAGAAAATGCCATCAATTCTAAAGGTATGCATATGACAGTTATGCCACCCCATCGCGACTTGAATTACGTCATGCAGCGTCCCCAAAGAGCAGTTGTCCGGCAAAACCACCCTCCGCCAGATCGGCGGCTTAATATCTCTGAGTGTCACCTTGAATTGAATCGCGTTCTCTGGTTTCGTCACCCATGTCATTCGCGCCTTTGCTGCCATATTGCCCCCCTATTTCCTGACCGTCACTTCAATTTCCTTGGCATTCCCCGCAAACCATTTCTGGACATACAGAGTCCCGATAATGGGCGGCTGTCCCTCTGCTGGTACCTCATTGTATTTGACGGTGTTCTTGGTTTCCTTCTCGACCACAAACTTCACCGTCTTTTCAACCTTATCCATGGCCTGACCTTTCGTTATTGCCTGCGTCGGAAGGGTAGGCTCAGATACGAGGAAAAGAAAGTGAAAATGCCACCACCCTACGCCGGCACCATCTTAATTGAATAGCGCACCACCCCCACAAGGGCCATAATAGCCCCATGGAGGATACGCCATGAAACTGATCGTCTTTCTATTTAGCTTTGCCTGCTTGTTGAGCGCCTTGGCCCAGTCCTACACCGTCCAGGAACCCGGCAAGCTTCCAACCTACGTACGCTCCACCTCCAGTGGCGTCACCATTACCAAACCAGGCCAGCTTCCCATTACGGTGCAATCAACTTATGGTGGTGGCGCAACGATCAGCACGCCCGGTCAGTTGCCGACCTATGTAAGGCCGACCTACGGTGGGGGATCCACAGTAACGCCCCCCGGACAGCTGCCGATCACCATCAGCCCCACCTATGGCGGTGGCGCCACCATCAACACTCCCGGGCAGCTGCCGACACGCATCCGATCAACCTATGGCGGCGGCTATACTGTTGAACGGCCCGGCGAGCTTCCCATCACGATCCGGCCCTCCTACGGGTCATCCACTACAACCGCCGCTCAGGTAGCCGCTTATCTTTATCCGGCGTATTACAATGGACGTACGAACCAGCAGAACAGGATCTCGGGCAAGGGGAAACGATAGGCGATGGAGCTTGGTCAGCATATCGATGTAGACGTCCATGCCATTTCCACGCTGGCGCACCATTGTACGGGATGCACCAGCACCGACGCCTGCTGCTGCTCGGTGCACGAAGTCTGCGCAAGTGCCCGCGAAATGAAAACCATTAGTGGCGCCCTGCCGCTGGCCGCCAAGTACTGTCCCGACCTGAAAGTCGGGAATGGTTATGACAACGTCTTCGATGAGGTAGAGCGCGGCTTGTTTGCCATTGATACCCATGAGAATGGGCTCTGCGTCTTTGCCTACCATGCTCATGCAGGGATCCGTTGCTCGCTTCACAGTGCCGCCATTCAGACAGGAATGTCGCCCCACCTGCTCAAACCCTCCGCCTGTTCGCTCTGGCCGCTCGTACTGCGGCAACCTCCGGATGCAGCCATGTCGATCTGTGACGATGCCCTGCGATTTCCCTGCAACCGCAAAGTGAAGGCTGGAACCATTTCGCACGAGATACTCGACTCTATCGAAAAGCTTTTAGGCGGGGCGGCGTGCAGCCAAATCCTGAAGGCAGCCCAAGCGGGACGCAAGAGGACGAGAGCACGGCTAATCTCCCGCTTGCCACGAAGCTCCTCCAAGGAAACCCGGAACTGACAGAAAGTCGTACGCTGGCGCCTAATGCTTAATTATAGTAATCTGAACTGACGAAGTTGTCGGTCTACAGGGGATTTGAATGAAGAAGTTAACGATCAGATGGTTGCTTATTGTGGCTTGCTGGATGGGTTGCGCTCTGACATTGCCTGCAGTGTTTGCCCTTGATGCACCGTTGAAGAAGTTGTTGCAGTTCAACTCGCCGGTCGAGCGGTCGTTTTATGCTTGGCAGCGTGCCTTGAGGGACGGAGAGCTGGAAAAGGTAATCGATGGCGTTACGCCCGCTTCAAAATCATTATTCGAATCAGCGCTCAAGATCGCACGGGATCCGGATTCAGTTGACTCGGAAAGGCTCTCGCAGATGGAGGTGTTGCTGGGGTTCCAAGCGCGATGGCTGCTGGGCACCCAAAAGTCTGCAACTATTACGGTTTCTGAGTTTCTGTCCTGGAGTTTGGATAAGGGCTTCGGGGTGATGGATTCACTGGGTCGTGTTGATCTGAGCCATGTTGCTGTGTCGGGCGCCTGTGCCGTTGCCGAGATGTCCTATGATGGAAAGGTCATTACCAATGCGACGTTGTCTTTCGAAAATAATGAAGGCCGTTGGTGTTTTGATTTAAGGAAGGTGTTGCTCGCTGGTGAAGAGAGGATGGATGAATTCCGGCGAATGCGGGACATTAAAAAATCTGAAATGGCTGTATTTGTGCTTGAAGCGCAGTCCCGTCAGCCAATTCCTGAGCTACGTGAATTGTTGCTAGCTCCCGAGGTGCGTCTGAAGGTGAAGCAACTCAAGGGGCAGTCACCCGCAAGTGTATATGACGCTGTATTCCGCGAGCTTAACGAGGGGCGGCAACGTGATGCCGAAGCGATACTAAATGTGTGCGTGGGCGTTCACACCAATGCTCAACGACTCGCCTTTATCCAGGCGGTATGCTCCAGAAGTCGTTGGGATAAGGATATGGCCGTCATTCAATTTCGGCATGTGCTGAAAATGAATCCCGAGACATTGGAGGGAAACTGTGCGCGATATGTGCTGGATCTGGATGAGGGGAAGCATACTGGCGAAAATATGAATTCACTCCGATACCTGATGCGGAAATGCCCCGGAGATCCATTCCTGGCTTGGATCGTGGCCATTGAATGCAGGGATTATTTTAGAAAATCGGGAGAAACAACATATAGCAAAATAGCGGAACAATGTTATCGACAGATATTGCAGTGTTTCAAAGTCGGTCCCGTATTGCTTCATCAGACGTTTGCCAATGTGCTCTCTGAAGAGTTGGACAAGCAGGAGGAAGCCTTGCAACACAGGCGTATCGCGGTTGCGCAGGAGCCTGCAGCATGGACTTACCAGGGATTGGCCAATACGCTATATACAATGCACCGCTACGACGAGGCTAATAAGGCTTATGCGAAACTGCTTGAACTTGAGCCAACAAGTGCCCTCTATTGGAGTGATTGGGCTCGAAGTTTGTCTTACGAGAATCGCTATGATGACAGTATTGAGAAGTGCAAAAAAGCAATTGAGTGTGATGCGTCTTTTGCCGAGGCTTACAGAAGGTGGGGGTGGTGTCTGGAGCAGAAGGGGAACTTTGCTGAGGCGGAGTCGTTGTATATGAAGTCGCGTGCCCTTAATCCCACCGATCGTTACACCCTGCGTGGGTGTGTCCGCATTTTCGAACGGCTGGGAAAGAATGGCGAGGCAATGTTATTGCGCGAGCAAATAGACCGTACGCCAGTAGGGAGGGCTGTCGCCGTATCGAGTAATTTGAACTCGATTACGCGTCCGGTATTCCTCTCCGGGCTTAAAGGCACTGATCTCGTTACGCTAAGTACGTATTTTGGTAGTCCGGAAACAAATGTGGTGTATTCAGAGGAAGTTACTGAGTATCGCTACACCTCGTCGCGGGGGAAATGGAGGCTCGCCCTGCGAATGGATCAGGGTGATGGTCTTAAGGAATTAACCATCGCCTCAAGGAAAGATGTTCATCCAACCGTTACACAATGGAAAACCGCATTATGGAATGATTTCGGAATTAAATTCGACCGAATACGCATAAATAAGGGGTTCCCTAAAAGTGGCAAAATGGTCTATGTGGTGGAGTGTTTAGATGCCGCTCACGCTGTCAAGTCGGTGAAGATGTTTTTAAATGTCGATGCTGTGATTGACCCGAAGGGCGAAACCTTTGCAGCGTTGAAAGAAGAAGGACTTATCTTTGTTCGAATTTTTGTTGAATTGTAATGTTTAGAAGCATGGAGGGGGTATAGACGCAGAGCGTTAACAACTCCCCACCTGTTCCTTGGAGACCGTGGGGATCGACAATGAGGATATCATAGTTTATGAACTCTCATCTCTTCGCGCCCCTGTCCCTTCGCAGTATCACCCTGCGCAATCGCGTTGCCGTTTCGCCCATGTGCCAGTATTCCGCTCATGACGGGGAAGCCAACGACTGGCATCTCGTGCATCTGGGGAGCCGTGCTGTCGGCGGGGCTGGATTGATTCTGGCTGAGGCGACCGCGGTATTGCCGGAGGGTCGCATCAGTCCGGATGATCTGGGCATCTGGAATGACCGGCACACGGAAGGGCTGGCGAGGATTTTCCGGTTCATTGACCGCCAGGGCGCTGTGCCTGGACTGCAATTATCCGATCCGGTAGCATCATCATCACAGGACAACTTTTGATCTTTCTCTGCAGGCTTGATTTTCAAAAAAACCTGGACCACAGCTGAGGGGGCCTGCACGCCCTTGTAATACGTCACAAACGTCTGGGGTACCGGAATGCCCCGGTTGAGCCATAGTCGCGGCGGCATTCTGGTGGGCATTGTAATGCATTGTGTCAAAGGTGTGACGCGCGACATCAGCTGGCCAGTCCTCAAGCTTGCATTTCTCCATCCTATGCCGGCCTCTATGCTTGCCCATAATGATATCCTTCAGTTATAGTTGAGAGCTGATGTAAGCAGTGACGTATAGATGGCGGCAAGTATAGGCAGAATGTCAACAGCACCGAGAAAGCCCAATACATGATGGCTTTCTGCAAGATATAGGATCTTGTGCCGCAAGGCTTGGGGGTTCAAGTCCCCCCCTCGCCTATTTAATGACCATGAAACTATTTTCGAGACACAGGAATATGAATACCAGGGACAAATCAAAAGAGACCGAACAACAGGCTCCGGTTGACCCGGATGAATCCGCGACGCCCGAAGCCGCTCCCGAGAACGCCGCTCCGGAAGCGGAGGCGCAACCGATCCCGGATCCGCGCGATCTTGAAATCGCGGCCCTGAAAGACCGGTTGCTCCGGCTGCAGGCGGACTTCGATAATTTCCGGAAACGCACCGTGCGGGACCGGGATGATATGGCTCGCCGGGCCTCCGAGAGAATCCTCAAGGAGTTGCTCCCGGCGGTGGATCATTTCGACCTTGGACTGCAATCGGCCCGCAAGCATCATGTCAAGCACACGGTGATCGAGGGCCTCGAGGGAGTCCTTAAACAATTCCAGGCCGTTCTGGAAAAATCAGGCGTGACGGCCATTGAAACCAGGAATCAGGCCTTCGACCCCCATGTCCACGAGTGCGTCACCCAGGTCGCTTCCGAGGAACATCCCGAGAACATCATCATCGAGGAAACCCGCAAGGGCTACCGGCTCGGCTCCTATGTCCTCCGCGCCTCCCAGGTCATTGTCTCGACCGGCCCTGCCGTGGCCGCCGGGCCGGAAACAAAAGCCGATGAACAAAACGAGTCTGCGTGACGCCGCGCCAGCCCTGATCCTGGCCTCACAGTCTAGGGGGCGGGCCGCCTTGCTGAAGGCGTCAGGGTACCGGTTCCGCCAGATTCCCCCGCGGATCACGGAACCCGCCCCGCCGCAGGGTGGACACCTGGAGCGGTACGTCCAGCACCTGGCCTGCCTCAAGGCTGGGGCCGTCGCCGTCCACCATCCCCGGGCCATCGTCATTGGCGCGGATACGGCGCTGATCCTGGATGGCGCCATCATCGGCAAGCCCGGCACCCTGAAGGAGGCCTGCCGGATGCTGGCCAAACTGGGCGGACGTACACACCGGATCAGCAGTGCAGCCTGCGTCATCTTCCCGGGGGACAGCACAACGGGGCGGCGGCGGACCGTCCGGCTTGTCGACACGGCCCGCGTGGTTCTCCGCAAGTGGAGCCCCGCCCGCATCCAGGCCCATGTGGCACTGACCCGTCCCCTGTCCTGGGCCGGCGCCTACGCCGTTCAGGATGCATACTCGGCCGCGATCGTCGAGCGGATCGAAGGCGACCTGGCTACCGTCATTGGCCTTCCGATGCGATCACTCGCAAGGATCCTGTCGCAAGTCATGAAACCATAACCTTTCTCACCAATATCACGCCTATTTCCTAGGAAACTCGGAACTTTAGTCCAACCGTTGGACTGCTGCGGCGTGACATCAGGCGGCCTGATACGGGCGGATCAGGTGCAGGCCGGCCACCTTCATCACCTTCTCGTTTCCCACAATATTGATGACGGCATCGAGACCGCTTAAGGCCTCCGGTGGCATACCCGGAATCTTGCCCGCCTTCTGGCGCAAACTGCGCAAGGACACCAGAATTGCCGCAAGTTGATCCTTGACGGGCTTGCCGGTGTCCTTGAAGTCCTTCAATTCGCCGCGGCTCAACGTTCCGACCAGGGCCTTTTTTCTCAGCGCTTCGGCCTCCGTGCGTTTAGCGGGGTCAAGCGTCGGGGCAGCCAGCGTGCTCTCGATCCACATCAGGTTGGCAACATCGGAGAGGTCGGGAATCTTGCCCTTCACATTCTTGCCCAGCCATTCCGGATGGGACTGCTTCACCCAGTCGTAGATATGGAGGTAGTTGTAGAGCGAGGAGCGGCCCAGATCGAGGCGCTGGTGCGCGTAGTCCTCTATGTCCTTGTGTCCAAGCGCGGCGTACAGGCTCCGATCCCGCACGTCCGCTAGTTGCCGGGCGATGAACAGGTACATCAACTGCGCCCTCTTGAGATTCCCCTTCAGCACAAAGGCAATCTGCAACGCCTCCTGCGCCGGGCTCGTCTGTTTACCCGCTGTCTTCTTACCGGTCTTCTTTACTGCCATAGTTCCTTCCTTTGACTTAAGAACACAACCACTTGGCGTGGCTATCGCTTTTACCTATCCCAAAGTGCGATCATGCCGCAAACACGCCTGTAGCGCATTGTTGCCAAACGTGTTGGTAAACGTGTTTGGCGACTGCCATCTTCTCATCATCGGAAAATGGCGGGTCAGGCAATGTTGAGAAGACGTGATCGAGAATAAATACCTCCATCTCGGCCTGCGTTTGCTCTTTCTCCGTCCATCGTTCGCGATGGGCAATTAGTTTAGTAACGGCATCAAAAAGACTTCGACTCGCCAGTTTTACCTTCTCGCGGTCGGCCTTGCTGATATTATCTTTCTGCAACAAGCAAAACAGGGCGTATTCGTCCTCGCTCAGGCCTTCCTCCGCGGCACGGCGCCCTTCAGCATCCAACCCGTTAACGAGGTCGACCAACTTGGCGAAGGTTTCTTCAATCGTAACGCGATCCTTGTCTCGATTGTAATCCGCAATGATTTCGGAATACTTTCTATAGTAGTCCATCCGTTGCGGGTTACGCGCAAGCAACTGTTGCAGTTTCTTCTCAACCAATTGCCGGATGTCCTCCAGTGCCGAAGCCTTGCGCTTCACTTTCTTGGCAAACTCGTCGCGCAGTTTCTCCAAATTGATCGTACTCATGTCGAACAGTCTGGACGCAGCCTGATCCTCGCCCGGTTTTGCCGCCCGGATGGCCTCATTCACGATGCGCTGCAACTCCTTGAGCAGGTCGGACACATCCGCGGTGTCCCGCCGCTCTTCGAGTTTCTTGTAGATGGCCTCGATATTGTCATGGCGCACGGCGTAGGCGAAAGCCGACGGCTCCATGATGAGCGCCTTGAAGCGGATGAACACCTGGCGCGCGAGAATTTCAAACCGGCGCCTGCCCTCATCGCGTGAATTGACGACCGCATCAGCGCCGTCAGCAATGGCTTCAATCCGAGCAAAACCCTTCGCGCCAGACAACCGGCCTGGATCAAAGCCCAACCCTTTGAGATGGCTTTCAGTCTCCTCAATGGCCAGAAGCAGGGCCTTCACCCGCTCCTCGATCGGTGCGATAATGTCCTTTTCGCCGCCACCTTCGTCCCCGAGCGCATATTGGGCCAGGGCGGCGCGCAGACTCTTGAGCATTCCGTTATAGTCCACGATGAGACCGAAGTCCTTGCCGGGATAGACGCGGTTGGCACGCGCAATGGCTTGCATCAGGGTGTGCGCCTTCATCGGCTTGTCAATGTACAGCGTCGACAAACACTCCACATCGAAACCCGTCAGCCACATGGCGCAGACGATCGCGACGCGGAAGGGATGATCAGGATTCTTGAACGCCGACTCCACATCCACGCGCTTGCCATCCGCCGTCTCAAATCCCTGCTTCATCAGCGCCCTGTGCGGAATGATATCAACGCCCCATTTTTTGAAATCGGCGACCTCGTTCTGGCCTTCACTGATGATGATCTCAATGAGGGTGTCCGCCATCCACTGGGCCTGCCCCTGCAACCAGACACGCTTCTTTTCGTCGGTTTCAGACCGGGAAGCCACCTGAACCTTCGCCAGTTTTGCCTTCCAGAGCGGAATGATGCGCTGATGCATGCGGCCACAGGTCAGTTTGTCTATGCAGACCAGCATGGACTTGCCGGATTCCCACCGTGTTGCGCAGTGCTCCACAAAATCTACAGCCAGTTTGTCCAGCCGGTCGTCAGCGGTGATAACCTCATAATCCTGGCCCAGCAGCTTCTCCAGCAAAGCCTCCTTGTCGGGATCAAGATCCGCCTTCTCGATGGCATCGGCAATACGGTCGTTGAGGTCGAGCCGGGCGATACCGAGCTTTTCGCCCCGATTCTCATAGACCAGCTTGACCGTCGCGCCATCCTGCTCCGAGCGCTTGAAATCATACTTCGAGACATAGTTGCCGAAGATGCGCTTGGTCAGGTTATCATGCTTGAACAACGGGGTACCGGTGAAGCCGATGAACGCGGCATTGGGCAGGGCCAATCGCATGTTGCGCGCAAGCTTACCCGCCTGTGTACGATGCGCCTCGTCGGAAATCACGATGATATCGTCCCGCGTGCTGTAAGGCTGGAGGGGAATCACATCCTGATTGAACTTGTGAATCAGGCTAAAAAGATAACGGTGGTTTTGCTTTAGAAGGGACTTCAGTTCTTCACCTGTGGAGGCCCGCGGCGTCTTATCATCCGCCACGCCGCAGCCGACAAACGTACGATAAATCTGGCCATCCAGATCGTTCCGGTCAGTCATCAGCAGGAAGGTGAACTTGGCGGAGACCGTCCGCCTCACCTTTTCCGTGAAGAAGGCCATGGAATAGGATTTGCCGCTCCCCTGCGTATGCCAGAAGACCCCCAGTTTGCCGAGATCGGGATGGGCCGATTCGATGATGTCGAGCTGTCGCATGGATTGTTTTTCCGCAACAGTCGCCAATGCCGCCTCATCATAGAGCGCCTTGCCCCCTGAGAATTCCTCGGCGGCAAGTGGCATGGGTATTTCAACCGTGCGATAGGTAAACCGGTTCTCCACCGGATATTCCTTCCGCAATTCCTCCTGCCGCTGTACTGATGCCACCGCATTGTTCACACCCAGCACCTGGTGGTTCCGGGCGATGACCTTGCGGATTGAGCCCGGCTTGCTCGCATCGAACAGAATGAAATTCTGAACCAAGTCCAGAAGGCGGTCATGCGCCAGCATCCCATTAAGCAACACCTCCGCCTCCACGCTGCCCTTACCGGACTCGTCATGGCGCTTCCACTCGGCGAAATGCCCCCATTGGCTGGTGATGGACCCGTAGCGGGCTCGATGGCCGTTGCTCACGACAAGAAAGGCGTTGTGGTGGAAGGCGTGAGCAATGACGTTTTCGTCCAGATAATCCCGCAGGTTGCCGTCAAATCCAGCGCGGATATTCTTATAGACCGCCTTGAGTTCAATGAACACCAGAGGCAGTCCATTGACGAAACACACAAGATCCGCGCGGCGATTATAGCCGGGGGTCCGAAGGCCGGTAAGTTTTAACTCCCGTACGGCAAGGAACCGGTTGTTCGGCGACCCGTCCAGGCCTTTCCCATTCTGGAAATCAAGCACCCGCGCCCGCGTCTGGCGGAGTTGGCCCTGCGCATCCTTGTAATCGACGGGGACCCCATCACGAATGAACTTATAAAACTCCTGGTTCTGCTGAATCAGCGAGCGCGTGAAATCATGCCGCGTCATCTTCTGAACCGCATCAATGATGGCGGCTTGCGGCAGGAGCGGGTTCAGCCGAACCAGCGCCGCACCCAAATCGCGTTTGAGCACCGCCTCGCGGGTATCCGCCCGACCAAGGGTCCCAGTTGGCCCAAAGGTCTCATCATTCCAAGCGTAGACGCTCTCCCAGCCAAGCTCTTTTTCCAGATGATCAGCAAACGTCTTCTGGACCAGTCGGTCTTCGCTGTTGATGTCGGTGATCATGGGTTAGCTTAGATTATAGTAGATCCAACTGCCTCTCGTGGGGGATGGGAAAGACACCAATAATCACCCAGGGATTCGGTGCTCGAAAATGAAACTGCTGGGTTGTCCCCAAAAAGAAGTGGAGGTCACTTTTCAGGAAGGCGTCAAAGTATTTTTCACGAACCTTGGCTAGAGCCGCCGTTTCGTCATTCCCAGAGTCGCGAAGACAATTCCAGTACAGCGCGCCAACCTCCCAATCCAACACCTGCAGTTCACTCTTCTTCCCCGCATCATCTTCAAACCTATAGGAGAAACTGTAAGGCAATTTGGGAATCACTTTGAACGTCTCGCGCCATGCATCGTCGGCAAAGAGTTCGCCTTGATGGGTGCTCTTACGCATTTCAGCAACCTTACCCGGATCCCAAACACGAGATTCCTCTTCCCAGACAAAATCACTGATCTTTGTGGGCTTAAAGATCGCCAGGGACAGTTGATTCTCCTTGGCGCCTTTGATCAGCGACTGCATGCTCGAATAGACCTTCGCTTTTTGAAGAAGGATCTGCCGCCGTGCACTCCAGTTCTGCGCAGTTCCCATATGGGGGCCGACAGGGATGAGTTGTTTGAAATCCGAAGGATGCCTCGTTTCAGGCCGTGGATCATTCCGGGCTGGAACTACATCACATTCCACCCAATCAAATTTTCTATACTGTTCCTTCTCGTCCAGCCGCCGGAAGGGAACCGGATAGAGCCGGATCCATGAACCATCCTCCCGCACACCCGCTGTACACACCGTCTCGCCATATTTGCGCGACAGGGTCGGATACGTCTTTACAGTAATGAGGATTCGCTCGCGCGTCATTATCGCCTTCCTGAACTACAGGTGTACTGCTTTAAGAGTCTTACCCGCTACACGTTCCAGCGCTTTCGCCACACAATTTCGGTGACACTGCTCAGGCAACCGCTCGTAGCAGGTGAGTGCAACGCGTTTTCCGGAAACGATCCAACTTTGGATTTTTTCCAGCGCCAGCATTTGCCGCGGAAGAGTTTCGCGAACATAGACGGCGAACAGCGCGTCATAATCCGCCTGCGTGTGCAGTTCCCGCCGTTCATCCGAGGCAATGCCCAGTTCGGGTAGATGCTCATAGCCAATGCCCACACCTTCGCAAGCCTTGCTCAATGTTCCTTTAGAGAACCCGTATTTCCGGCTCAGGGGGTTTCGCCGCACGTCACACAGCAATGTCACTCCATCCCGGATCAACCGATTCAAATAGCTTTCAAGCGTATGACCCTCGTAACCTATCGTGCAAAGGCCGGGCCGACTGGCAGCCGGACGGGCCGCCGCAATAGCGTTTAACGCCGCCGTATCACCCGCCAAAACTCGCTCGGCAATCTCGCTACGGATGGCATAGAAAGGATGACGGCGATAAGCTTCCGCTACCAGGGCGTCCCCCCGCAACGACGCATGCCGTCTGGCAAAATGATTCATCCGAAGCCGTACAGCGGGGGCAACGGTCGCCACAGTCCGTCCCGCCGGGGTAAGCCGCCAGGCCCGCTCTTCATCCTCGAGAAGCCCCTGTTCTGTCAGTCGCCGCTTATCAGCATAGGAGGTGAAGGAAAAACCACCGAATTTATAGGGCACAAACTCATAGGCTGGCGTCAAATCATCCTCACGACAGTAGAGAAACAATAGTTTCTGGAAATCCAAACTGCCGACCTCCCCGCCGAGGGTATCCACCAACGCGAGCAATCTTTTTTGACGGTCAAAAAGCATGGTTCAGGATATCCCGTCTGGCTCTAAATCGCAACATTACGTCATCATGAGTCAAATTTGCCTATTGAAGTTCCAACAGAATTCAGCAGAATTGTCGCCAAGTTGGACTGGAAACATCTGGTCGGCGCTGGGCTTCTGGATTCTTCCGGAGGCCCTTCGCATTTAATGGGGGCAATTCTCATACCGCCAACTCCCCACTCATCAGCCGCGGCAACAGCAGATCGCGCGCGGCGCGGAGTTTTTGGTTCGAGAGTAATAAATTTTCGATCTGTCGAAACATCGGCTCAATGTTTGCCTCAAAAATGGCGATCAAACTCTTATCAGGGATGATAAACGGGATCAGTTTAAAAGTGTCTACAATGATGGCATCGAATACAGCACCACTGGCGTGTTGTTGAAAGTGCTGAATTGCCTCTCGCAATGCACAAAACAATAACTTTTGAGGTATGCCGTGTTGTCCTTCGAGAGCGTAGCAAGATTGATTCATAGCCATTGGTCGCTGAGCAAGATTCAAATTCCCTACAGTGCCGCGGGCAGTTATGAAGATGGTATCTTTACGATAGAGCTTGCTGTTGCACTTTTTCAACCCCAATTCAGTGACGTGTTTCTCAGTGTCAAGTACATAGCTAGAGTCCACTGAATCCTTTGGAGTATAAAATGGAATGTCACCATCCCAAAAGTCGGGGGTTGTAGTCTTTGGAGTCCCCCCGCTCATAATGCTCATTGCGTCAAAGGCAGTCACCTTGCCCCACCCCTCCGGCACCCCATTCGTAATGTGGGTGTGCTCGTGGCCGGGAAAGCGGAGCCGGACAAACCATTCCTGATAAAGCAACCGCGCCGCCTCCTCCAACAACCCCATCCGCCGCCGGTTGTTCTCGATAAGATCATCGTAGGAGGAGAGGATGTCGGCAATGCGGAGCTGGAGTGATAGTGGAGGAACGGCGATCTCGAGTTTGGCTAAATTCTGCCGGGGAAGATGCTTAATAGTAGCCCCAGTGAGAAACCCTGAGAAACGCCCAGTTTTCCCCATCTGGAGAAACGAGTAATATAAAAAGCGGTAGTCAAGACAGTCATGCGGCCGAATACGGTGCAATGCCTTCTGAATCATCATTCCGGGTAATTGTTCTCTCCATATAGCACATCGCCCAGGCTCCCCACCTTCGCACATGACTATATCGCCGAACTTCAGTCCATATCGTTCCATCTCGTCGGATTCAAAGCGCATGAGTCGCAGGTCTTTGAGATCGAATTCTCCCCATCTTACATTAATATTGGCCAAATACGGAAAGGCTTCCCCCCTGTTTTTCTTCTCATCCAGCATCTTTCCTAGACAGAAGTCGGCAACTAGATCCAAAAATCTGTTTTCCCACCTCACACCCCATCCTCCAGAAATATAGCTATCTTACTTTGTGCAAGAGGTTCTTGCACAGATAGTGATTGTTTCTTCATATCCCCAACCCCTCAAAATTCGCCTGAATCTTCACGGCCAACGTAACGGCCTCTTGATTCAGATCCGCCAGTTCGACGTGGATATCGCTCAGCGTTTGCTCGAAATCGAAATCCTCATCCACTTCCGCCGGGGCGACGCCCACATAGCGGCCGGGCGTAAGACTCCAGTCGGCGGCTTCAATTTCCTTCCGACCCACCAGCTTCACCAGTCCGGGCACGGCCACGAGTTTCGCATCGGGAAACCGCGAGAGCAGCCAATGCGCCTGACGCTCGAAATAGGCGGCAGCCTTGAGTTGCTCCACAATCTCCTTGCGGCGGGCGTCGAGTTCCTTTTCCAACCGGCCGATGGCGCGGCCATCCCAGGACTCATGCTCCTTCGCCTTACCATCCTTCTCCGCCGCATCAACCAATCGCGTGGCCAGTTTGAAAACAAGATCCACATCCTTGACGAGGTCACGGCAGGCGGCGGCCAGGGCATCGAGAGCTCCGAGCAGTTTTTTCTGCACGGATAGCTTCGGCTCGCAGGACTTCTTCCACTCCTTCGCAATCCGCTTGTTCAGGTCTTCCAGCCCTTGGAAACATGCCGTGGCAGCCTCATCGCGCTCCTTCACCAGCTCACGCAGCGGCGAATCCTTGGGTAGCGTCTTGAGGAATGTCACAGAGGATTCCACCAACGCGTCATAGGCCGTGCGGAATGCGGCTGATCTCTCGGCTATGGCGGAGGCTTCCATAAGGGTCCGGTCGAGGTATTGCTGGACGAGGGCAATGAACCGGTCGGTCTGCCCGCGGTAAAGCCAGACAATGGCGGTGAGATTTTGCTGTTGCTCCGGCGTAAAGTCGTAAATCTTGCGCGTCACCTTCCGGTAGATGTTCCTGGCGTCAATCATGAGTACCTGGTCGCGGCGTGCCGCAGGCTTGCTCTTGTCAAAGTGCCACAACTCACAGGGAACGGTGCGGGTGTAGAAGAAGTTGGAGCGGATGGAGATCATCACATCCACATCACCGGTCTCAACCAGTTTGCGGCGGACATCCGCCTCGCCGTGGCCCGCGCTGCTGGCTTGGGAGGACATGACAAACCCGGCCCGGCCGGTCTTGTTCAGATAGCTCCAGAAATAGGAGATCCAGAGGTAATTGCCGTTGGAAACTTTCTTCTCCTTGTTGACGCCCGGCAGGCCAAACGGCAGGCGGCGGTCTTCCTTGACCTTCTCGGCATCCACCTTGTCCACATTGAATGGCGGATTGGCCATGACGAAGTCGCACTTACCGTAGAGTTCGTGCGGATCGACATAGAACGTGTTGGCCTCCAGAAGATCGCCTTCCAGCGCATGAACGGCGAGGTTCATCTTGGCGAGGCGCAGGTTGCTGGTCTTGTACTCATGGCCGTAGAAGGTGACGCGGTGGGGCGCGGTGTCGCCATGCCGTTCGATGAAATGGCTGGACTGGACGAACATACCTCCGGATCCGCAGGCGGGATCGAAAACAATCCCGTGGTCCGGCTCGATCACGTTGACGAGGGTCTGGACCAGGGAAGGCGGCGTGAAGAACTCGCCGTTGTCCTGTGCGCCCTGCATGGCGAATTTCATCAGGAAGTATTCATTGATGCGACCGAACACATCGCCCCCGGCGGTGCGGAGCGTCTCGCTGTCGAAGACGCGCAGAAGGTCCTCAAGAAGGGTATTCTCGAACTTGGTGTAGTCCTTGGGAAGCTGGCCCTGGAGCGGCTCGAAGTCACGCTCGATCGCGTTCATGGCCTCAACCAGCGCTGTGCCTAGGTCCGTTCCCTTGGGCAGTTCGAGAAGTTCGTCATAGCGGGCCTCCTTTGGTAGCAGGAGCGCGCCGCGCTTCTTGAAGTCGGCGGCGGACAACGGGCGCTTGGGCATCTTGCCGGCGGCCTGGTCTGCCTGGATTTCGAGGAGGGCATCGTTGTAGCGATTGGTGGCGTGGCGAAGGAAAATGACTCCCAGCACCGGCATGCAATATTCCCCGGCTGTCAGTTTGGAATTGGCACGGAGATTATCTGCGGCACCCCAGAGATCGGTCTCGAGACGCGCAATGCTATCAAAGGATACTTCACTCATGGATGCCATGCTTTCTTCTCCCCTCTGCCGCTCATCAGTTCAGGCCGGTCATTCCCGGACTGAACTTTCAACCGGAGGTGAATTTAACAGGGCATAACAATGGGCGCCAGTTGAAAGCAGGTCTCGCTCCCGAACCGCCGCAGGGATATTCCTCTCAAAAACGGGTTATTCCCTAGAAAACTCGCAACTTTAGTCCAACAGTTGGACTGGGCATCTGACTTTCCTGGATAATAATGGTCTTTCCAGGTTTCCCGGGTGTTTTTCATTGATCTCTATCCACATCCACCCTCTGTTGACCCGATGAAGTCGGTCGTTTATCAAGTCATGACAGCAAAAAGGGCATGAAGTGTTGCCACCTCATGCCCTCCATTCTGAATTCAGGATTCTGACTCCTGAATTCCCCTCCCCTTACACCCGCTTCAGCAGCAGCGACGCATTGTGGCCGCCGAATCCGAGGGAGTTGTTCAAGCAGGCGCGAATCTGGAACTGGCGCGACTGGTTGGGGACGTAGTCCAGATCACACTCCGGATCCGGCGTCGTATAGTTCATCGTTCCAGGCACCGTGCCTGTATGGATGGCCATCGCGCAAATCACGGTTTCCAATCCACCCGCAGCGCCGAGGAGATGGCCGGTCACCGACTTGGTGGAGCTGACCATAACCTTCTTCGACTGCTCTCCGAGGGCCAGTTTGACCGCCGCAGTCTCATTCTTGTCATTCAGCGGCGTGCTGGTGCCGTGGGCATTGACATAATCAACCTGGTCAGGCGTCAACCGGGCATCGGTAATCGCCTTCGCCATGGCGCGTGCGGCGCCTTCGCCGCCCGGAGCAGGGGCGGTAATGTGGCTCGCATCGCAGGTCGCGCCGTACCCGCCGACTTCGGCATAGATCTTCGCGCCGCGTTTCTTCGCGTGCTCATAGTCTTCCAGAACCACGATGCCCGCGCCTTCGCCCATGATGAACCCGTCGCGATCCTTGTCGAACGGACGGCTCGCATGGGTCGGATCGTCATTGCGGGTGCTCATCGCCCTCATCGCGGAGAACCCGGCGATGCCGAGCGGACAGACAACAGCTTCCGCGCCGCCTGCAATCATGATGTCGGCATCCCCGTACTGGATCTGCCGGGTGGCATCACCGATCGAATGGGTACCGCTGGCGCAGGCCGTCACCACGCAGGTGTTCGGGCCCTTCAGACCATGCTCGATGGCAACAAGCCCGGAGGCCATATTGACAATCATCATCGGAATCATGAACGGCGAACTCCGGTCGGGACCGCGTTGCAGCAGAACCGAATGCTGTTCCTCCATGGTGATCAAGCCCCCCACGCCCGAACCGATCATGCACCCACAGCGGGTGGCATCCTCGCCGGCGAACTGGAGACCGGAATCCACCACCGCCATCTTGGCCGCGGCCACGGCATAGTGGCAGAACGGATCCATGCGGCGCTGTTCCTTCTTGGGAATGTATTTGTCGATCTCGAATTCCACCACTTCGGCGGCGATCTGGGTGGCCATGGCGGACGCGTCGAATTTCGTGATGCGGCGGATGCCCGAGGTTCCGGCCAACAGCCGCTGCCAGAAGACATTAAGGTCGCATCCCAGCGGCGACACCACACCCAGACCCGTAATCACAACCCTGCGTTTTTCCATGACCGTTCCCTCAGATTTCATTCCCTGCCGAAGTCAAAGCAAAGCCGGGGAGATGTTGCCATCTCCCCGGTTCCAGACCTGTCCAGAACTCAGGCGCCGATGCCCTTGCTCTTCAGATACTCGATGACGCCGCCAACGGTCGTCAGTTTCTCGGCATCCTCGTCGGGAATCTCCGCGCCGAATTCCTCTTCGAACGCCATGACGAGTTCAACCGTGTCCAATGAATCCGCACCCAAATCCTCAATGAAGGACGCTTCGGGAGTAACCTGTTCAGCATTCACACCCAGCTGTTCAACGATGATATCCCTGACTTTATCTTCCAGTGCCATACTCTTCCTCCTTCTTGTAGTTACCCAACCTTATTGCATCACCATTCCACCGCAGATCGGAAGAACCTGCCCCGTCATGTAGGAGGATTGATCCCCCGCCAGGAACAGAACCACGTTCGCCACATCCTCCGGCTGGCCAAACCGACCCATCGGAATGGCATCCAACATCTTCTTGCGCACATCCTCGGGTAGAACATCGGTCATCCGGGTCTGGATAAACCCGGGCGCAACAGCATTCACCCGCACATTGCGCGGAGCCAGTTCCCTTGCCGCTGACTTGGTCAGGGCGATGACTCCGGCTTTTGATGCGGCGTAATTACACTGTCCCGCATTGCCAATCAAGCCAATAATTGAGGCTACGTTGACGATCGTGCCGGTGCGCTGTTTCATCATGGGCCGGGCCACCGCCTTGGTGAACAGGAAAGTCCCTTTGAGGTTCACGGCAATCACGGCATCCCAGTCCTGCTCGGACATCCGGATCATCAGGGTATCCTTGGTAATCCCGGCGTTATTGACCAGGACGTCGATCTTGCCATACTCCTTGATGGCGCCGTCCACCACGGCCTCCACGGCGGCGGACTGGCTCACATCCGCCTCGAAACACTTCACTTTCCGTCCGAGGCCCTCGATCAGGCCGACGGTTTCGGCCAGCCATTCGGCCTTCAGGTCGCATAACGCCATGTCGCAGCCTTCGCCTGCCAGTTTTTTGGCGATGGCCTGCCCGATACCCCGCGCCGCCCCTGTTACCAGGGCCACTTTCCCAGTCAATGTTGCCATAATGAGTCTCCTTGTTAGGCCTTCAACGCCGCCACCGCCTTGTCCAGCGTCGGCAC
>Ga0194063_10000715_pt1 | contig 23510 bp, 24 predicted proteins | sample SepL3720m_MetaG_FD_155459 | JGI IMG/M metagenome (GOLD analysis project Ga0194063, IMG submission 155459) | Anoxic zone freshwater microbial communities from boreal shield lake in IISD Experimental Lakes Area, Ontario, Canada - Sep2016-L373-20m | ecosystem: Environmental > Aquatic > Freshwater...
GTTGGCGGTCCGATCCTGGCCGGCGCAACGGCGGGGGGACGCCCGTGGGTGATCACCCGAGGGGAGGCTGAACTTGACGACGGAATCCTCACCGTGGCCATCGCCGGCCTGGTCATTCCGCCCGGTGGAACCAACCCGGTGGCTTCGCTGTCCGTGAGCGTCGTATGCGGAAATGTCATCGCGGCTACGACAGCGACGGTGCCCTTCAGCCCGACCGGCGACGCCTCGGTCAGTCAGGCCGTGACCGTCCCGTCAGACTGTGCTGCGCCGCAGGTGCTGGTTCACCCCGGCGCCAATACGAGGGTCTACATCGCCTTCGGCTGAGTGTCGCCTCAGCGGTCGTCGCGAGTGGACTCCACACCGCGAAGGGCCTCGGACAGGTCCTTGAACCAGCGGTCCTTGCGTAGTCCGTGGTCCATCCACACTGCGACCACGGCGTTCACCACGACGATGGCGGCACACAGTCCGATGACCCAGTAGAGGTAGTCGTCGGCTCGCGGAACCAACGTGCCTCCAACGATCACCACGCCCCAGGCACAGCCGACCTGAAGCCAGCCCTGAGGCCCGAGGCGGCCCTTGGCGGTGTAGGTGAGGCCGGCGAAGGAGAACAGCACGAGCGCCAAGCAGAGGACGAAGTACCACTGAGCAGTGTCGGCAAGCACGACCTGGTCGGCTGTCGTCAGCAGCACCAGGATGTCCTGCATTCCCATGATCCCCCAGATCAGCGTCAGGTGGCACAGCAGTGACAGGCGCCACCTGACGACGCTGAGGTTGGTGTGGTGGGAGAACGTGCCATCGAAGTAGATCCACCACACGGCGAAGGCGAGCAGGAACAGCAGGGCGAACAGGTCGGTGCGGGGGATCTCCCCTCGGGTATGCAGGGAGTTCAGCAATGTCACGAACCCCTCGCCGAGGACGATGAGTACGAAGACGCCGAGTCGCTCGCGGAGGTGATCGAGTCGGAGCAGGTCGGTGTTGCGCCAGTGACTGAACTGCCGGGTAAGCATCGGCACCATGCTGACGACGAGTGCAGCGACCAGGTAGACCCGTGCGCGGAAATTGTCATCGAGACCGCCGATGACGCAGATGGCGGCGGCCAGGGCGATCGAGATCGTGCTCAGCCGTGACGCCGGGACGTGGTCCACGCGACTGCCCCATAGGTTCAGGACCACGACGATGCCCAGGGCCAGGCCGTAGGCGACCAGGCCGGCTCGGTCACCAATGCCGTGCTCCTGATCGACGGAAAGCCCCGCCGCGGCGATCAGCCCCATCTGCACGACCATCAGGAATCGTCGACCGAGGTCATGGGACGGGTGCAGGTTGTTGTACAGGGTCGTGAGGAACCAGACCCAGGCCAACGCGCTCATCGTGATGATCGACAGCATGGCCGTCTCGGTCGACGGCCGATCGAGGTAGACGTCGTTGGTCAGCCCGATGGCAGCCACCACTACGAGGTCGTAGAAGAGTTCGAACCAGCTGACGGTTGGCGCCTTCTCTGAGGTTTCATCCGTCGCGCCCGGTTCCGTCATGAGTGGATTATCGGGTCATCGACGAGCCGATAGCGACCGCTGACGTCACGCAGGATCGACGGTGAGCGTCGTCATGGCCGCGAGCGCTGATCGCACACCGGCCACCTCGTGGGTGCGGTAGACGCTCGTGCCGCCTAGGAATGCCAGTGTGGCGAAGTACGCCTCGGCCGAGCGGAACTGATCGCTGAACAGGTCGAATGCATGCGGAAGTGCATGGCAGATCGGCAGGCCCAGGCTGCGCAGGCGGAACGAGTTGAGCAGAACGCTCGCCTGATGCTGCACGCGGACGGCAGGGTCGGTGAGATTCCCGTAGTAGAAGCCCATTCCCGGGTCGATCACGAGACGGTGGGCACCGAGGCTGCGAGCGCGTTCGATTCGGTCGCCGAAGTGATCGATCAGCATCGGGATGGGATCGCTGGAGAGCGGAACGTCGGTGATCTCCCGCACCGTGCCGCCGCCCAGGTAGCAGACGATGACGGTGGCATCCCACGACGCAGCAAGCTCGAAAATGCGGTCCTGCTCGGCGGAGCCAGTGAGGTTGATGACGCGTGCACCTGCCGACAGAGCCTCCTCGACGACGTCGGCGGCGTACGCCTCGATCGAGACGCAGATGCCCTCGCCCGCAAGTGCCGCGACCACAGGGACTGTCGCTGAGGCCTGGTCCTGTGCGTCGACGCGGGCTGCGCGTGCAGTGGTCGATTCCGCACCGATGTCGACGATCGCCGCCCCTTGCGCGGCCATCACGCGTCCGCGCCTGATGGCATCGAAGGTCGAGGTGGCGATGCTGTCGCGGTAGGTCGAGTCGCGCGAGAGATTGATGGTGCCCATGATCACGGGGTGCGCATCGACGTCGATGACGTCGTCTCCGAGGAGCAGCGGCCCAACCTTCAGGTCGAGGTCGTCACGGTGACGGTCGGCGAGGCGCGCCAGATCGGCCAGGGTGAGCATCACGTGAGTCTAGGTGGCGAGGTGAGACCACACCTGCAGGTCATGGCGACCGTCCCGCCTGACCTGTGCCCCTCGCAGGACCCCCTCCATGACGAACCCGGCCTTGGCCAGGGACCTCTGCTCGGCGAGGTTGTCGATGTCGGTGCTGGCCTCGACCCGAACGATTCCCCGCGCATGGAGTTCTTGAGCGAGTTGGCGCTGCGCCTGCGCGCCGATGCCGCGACCTCGGAACTCCTCGGCCAGGCTGATGCCGATGCTCATCGCCTTGGATCCGGCGGTTGGGCCATGCCACACCGGGTGCGCGGACATGTCGCCAACGGCCGCGACAGTTCCGTCGTCGTCGACAACCTCCACAAGCCACCGGTCGTGGCTCATCTCGCGCGCCTCGGGCGCCATCTCCCCCCAGTCGTCGTAGACGCTGGAGGACTCTGGTCGTTGGCGTCCATCATCCGCGGTGGAGATGCGCACGATCATGGTCTGGCCACCGGGCAGAAGAACTCGATGGCGATCCCGTCGGGGTCATTCAGGGTGACGGCCCATCCGTACGGAGCCACTTCGACCGGGCCGTGGACCATTCCGAGGTCCTCGGCCCGCTGCCACCAGGCGCGCACCTCGTCCTCCGAATCGCAGGTCAGCCCGAGGTGGTCCAGCCCGGGTCGGCTGAAGTCGAAGGCATGGTCTGCCGTTCCTGCGTGTCGGGTGACCCCGATCACCAGGCCGGAGGGCCACTGCATGCGAATCCGCTCCCACGAATCACCCTGGCGGACGACCTCGTTCGCGGGTCCGAGCAGGGCCTGGTACCAGTCCGCGCTCCGGCGGATGTCCGTGACGGTCAAGGTGACGTGATGCACACCTGCCACGGGACTCCTCTCGTCGACCTGCAGGATGTCGTCCCCCTCGTCCGCGCGTCAACCGGTTTCGCGGTGCGGGCACATAGGCTGTCGGGGTGCGTCACCGCCGGCCCGACCATCTCGCTGGGCTCGCAGCCATTATCGCGGCGGTCGGCGTGGTCGCCCTCATCGCTGGAGCGTTCGTCCTCGGTCAGGTCACCCGCAGCACGACCGCGGAGTCCACGCGCCTGACCACCGCCAGCGTGGCGCCACGGCAGCCCGTGACATTCGCCTCAAGTCGTATTCGCAACGTCGTCCTTGTGGTCGCTGACGATCTCGACTGGAAACTCTGGGACGAGATCCCTCGACTGAAGGCCCTGCGGGCGCGAGGTACGACACTCACCAACTACGTGGTCTCGGATTCGCTGTGCTGCCCATCGAGAACGACGATCTTCCGCGGGCAGTACGTGCATAACCACCAAGTGGTCTCGAACGAGGTGACCAGCGGCGGTGGGTGGCCGACCTTCCGTGACAAGGGGTACCCGACGGACTGCCTGCCGACGTGGCTGAGCGCGGTCGGCGTCCACACAGGACTGGTCGGCAAGTACCTCAACGAGTATCCGCAGACACCCGTCGAAGCCGTCACCGCGCCGCCGGGGTGGAACGAGTTCGTCGTGCCGACCACGCCCTTCGGGGCCTACCACGGGTACGACTACACGCTTGCCGCAAACGGGGCCTTGCAGCAGTACGGCAACGCGCCCAAGGATTTCCTGAACGACGTGCTCGACGACTATGCCTCGCGGTTCATCGCCAATGCGTCCACGCCGTTCTTCCTGGAGTTGGCTTCGTTCACGCCGCACCTGCCCTCGCCGGTGGCCGAGCGACACAAGGGCTCGCACGCGGGGGCCCAGGCGCCTCGCGATGCGGCATTCAACGTGGCGATCACGAACCCGCCTTCGTGGCTCGCCAATGCGGGTCCGCTGAGCAAGGCCGCGATCAATGCCATCGATCGCACGTGGGTGAATCGCGCCGAGTCTGCGGAATCCTTCGCCGACTCTGTCGAGACCGTGCTGGATTCGCTGGTCGCGACGGGCCATGAGTCCGACACCCTGGTGATCGTCACGTCCGACAACGGCTTCCACATGGGCAGCTATCGAACGCGCCGGGGCAAGCGGACGGCCTTCGATGCGGACACGGTGGTGCCGTTTGTGGCGATCGGGCCTGGGGTGGTTCCGGGCAAGCGGATCGAAGACATGGCCTCGGAGACCGACCTCGGCCCCACGGTGGCCGCGCTTCTCGGCGCCACCGCGCCCGAGTGGGTCGACGGCCGGAGCATCGTCGGACTGTTGGACTCAACCACCTTGGGGTACGGCTCAATACCACCGACGCGCACGGCCGCTCTGAGCGAGAGTCTCGGCGTCACCTCGCCCGGAGACCCCGACTACGAACTGCTGGCTCCGCCGAACTTCACAGCAATGCATACGCGTGACTGGCTGTACGTGGAGTCCTTGACGGGGGAGCAGGAGCTCTACAACCGTCGCACGGATCCCCTGGAACTCGTCAACGTGATCGAGACCGCGCCACCGGAGACCGTCCTGGCACTCAAGCGCCAGTTCGAGGCATTGCGCACCTGTGCCGGCTCCACCTGCAGGGTGGCCGACTCGATGCAGGTTCCGTGATGGACGTGCGGATTCGCGATGCCGTGCCCGATGACGTGCGCGACGTGATCGCCGTCTTCCACGCGAGCCGGTCGGTCGCCATGCCGTGGCTCCCGGTGCTGCACACGCCGGAGGAGGACCTGGCCTTCTTCAGCGCCCAGCTCGCCTCCGGGTCGGCGTGGTCGGCCGTGAACGACCAGTCACTGGCCGGCTTCGCGATCTGCACGCCTGGGTGGCTCGACCATCTGTACGTGCGACCGGACATGCAGGGTCACGGCGTCGGCTCCGCACTGCTGTCGCGTGCCATGGATGACCAGCCGGATGGCCTCGACTTGTGGGTATTTGCCCGCAACACGCCTGCGCGCTCGTTCTACGCCCGTCGGGGATTCGTCGATGTGCGCTCGACCGATGGACAGCTGAACGAGGAAAGGAAACCGGACGTCCTGATGCGTTGGTCGGGCGCGTGAGTCGTCAGTCGCCGATCTGCGTGCGTACGGCGTAGAGCTCGGGGAAGAAGCTCAGTTCAAGCGCCTTGCGCAGGAACGGCACTCCGCTGGAGCCACCGGTCCCGGGCTTGGAGCCGATGATGCGCTCGACGGTCTTCAGGTGCCGGAAGCGCCAGGTCTGGAAGGAGTCCTCGACGTCAATCAGGGATTCGCACGCCTCGTACTCCATCCAGAAGTCGTGCGAGTTGTCATAGATCCGGGTGAACGTCGGGACGAGATCCTCGTGCAGGTGCCAGGGGATCGTCACGTCGCGGTCGAGGATCTCAGCGGGAACCTGATGCCCCCGTCGATTGATGAACCGGAGGAACTCGTCGTACAGGCTCGGTGAGTTCATGAGATCGAGAAGTTGCGCATGGACCTCGGGGTCGTGATCGAAGACCTGCAGCATGTCTGGATTCTTGTTGCCGAGAATGAACTCGATGGCTCGGTACTGCCAGGACTGGAAGCCCGACGAACTCTGCAGGTAGTTCCGGAACTGCGCGTACTCGCTCGGCGTGAGCGTGGTCAGCACCCCCCACTGCTCGATGAGCGTGTGCTGGATCCGCTTGACGCGCGCGATGCACTTCAATGCGGGCTGGAGGTCATCGGCGCGCAGTAGGTCTCGGGTCGCACGCAACTCGTGGAGCATGAGCTTGAGCCAGAGTTCCGATGTCTGGTGCTGGATGATGAACAGCATCTCGTCGTGGCGCGGCGGGTCACTGAGTGGCTGCTGCGCCGAGAGAACGAGGTCGAGGCGCAGGTAGTCGCCGTACGACATCGCCTGACGGAAGTCGCGTCGGACCGTCGTCTCCAGAGCCCTGGTGTTATCCGATTCGCCCACTGGTGCCCTCCCCTCGGACCTGGCAAGGCTACTGAGCGGGAGGATCCTGCGCAGCCTTCTTGATGACACTGACGCCGGAGACCAGGCCTCGCCTCCACGGAGGCACGCCGTCGATCTCGATCTCGAGGCTGAAGCTGAGGAAGGTCCTGATCAGCACGATCAGGCCGAGGACGAGCACGTTGTCCAGGGTGGGGGCGACGGCGACAGTCCGGATCAGGTCGCCGGCCACGAGGATCTCCAGCCCCAGGAGGATCACCCCTCCGAAACTCTGTCGCAGCGTGCGGTAGGCCTCCGTACCGCTGCCACTTCGACGGTAGGTGCGCAGGGCCAGCACGAAGGCCAGGACGAGTCCGCCCAACAGGATGACGGCTGCGATGACCTCGAAGACCTGGGCGACGATCAGCATCCCATGGGTGTAGGTGGAGTCCTCGGCGATCATGACATCCGTCCTGAGTAGTCCCAGGAGGTCACCGTCAGCCCGTCGAGCCGGATGGCGACCTCGTCCTCGAGCCGGTTGAGCAGCCAGCCGGCCAACGACGTGCCGGACTGGTCGTAACGCTCGATGAGCCGGGACAGGACGTCAGCGGCCCTCTCAGGCAGTAACGCAGCGACGGCAGTGCCCCGCACCCCGCAGTAGGGCGGCTCGTCAGCCGAGACCTCGAAGCCGCACCGGCCCTCGAGCGACAGCCGTCGCGCGAGGACGGAATCGGCCTTGGTCGCGCACCACAGCGCAGCCCCCTCGCGCAGGAACCACAGCGACTGCACCAGTGGGAATCCGGCACCCTGACTGGCCAGCCGGATCGGGATCGTTGCCCCGTCGAGGAAGGCCTCGATCGCCGTGAGGTCCCATGGGCCCGAACGGACCTTCATCCGCCCTGTTTCTGCCATGGAGGCATTCTCCGCCCTGACGCCTCGTGAGTCTCGCGAAGCCGTCTGCCTCAGGTGGACGCGGACACCGATGACGTGCCCTGCTTCTTGATGATGCGCTGCCCGACGAGGACAGCCGCGAGGTAGAGAAGGGCGGCCACCCCGAGCAGGAGCTGGTAGCCGAGGATCAGCGACAGGTACTCCAGGCACCCGCCCACCATCGCACCGAACAGGTTCGCCGCGAATGCGGCCGTCGGGTTCTCCGAATCCTTGAAGCGCGACGTGAACAGCAGGTTGGCGAAGAAGATCGGCGCGAATGCGAGCACGACCGCCGATAGCAAGCGCACCGGAACCGGAAGTACGAGCAGTGAGGCGTTCGGGATCAGGTACGCGATCCCGAGGGAAACGAACAGTGCCGTGATGATCAGGGGGCGTGGAATGGCCTTGCCGCGTTTATTGACTCGTTGAGTCAGCTCGATAGCGCAGAGCACGGCCACGAGCACGCCGGTGAATACGAGGGCATTCACCAGCCATGTCGTGCCGAACAGCAGTGCGAACGTCGTGATCGATCGTGTCTCCAGCAGCAGGAACGCGGCACCCATGAAGAACAGGTCGCCGTAGCCGCGCATCGTCTTGAAGGGTCCGCCGAACACCCGGATGCCGATGAGCGAGGCAGCGAGGATGAGCGCGATCACGATGAGGTACAGGCTCGGGATCGAACTGTCCTTCAGGTAGAGGAACGGACGGTCGTCGACCGACGGGGCGGGGATCTCGCCGCCGGCCGCGGCGACCGCAGTGCGGTCCCAGATTGCCCCGTTGGCAACGTCGCACACGGCGTTGTCGGCGTTCTTGCCAACCGTGATTGCCGCTAGCGACTGACCGGCGAACTGGTCGAGGCACGGCGTATGGCCGAACACCTCGTCCACCGTTCCTGCGAGGCGGTTGATGAGCCACGGCTCGCGGTAGTAGTTGTACATCGCGAAGACGCCGTCGTCGGTGAGGTGGTCGCGAGCTGCCTCAATGGACTGCTTGGTGAACAGGTAGGACTCCAGGCGCAGCTGGCTTGCCCCGGACACGAGTGTCAGCGAATCGGGCAGCGCGAAGAGGATCAGGTCGTACTTCGTGTCAGTGCCGGAGAGGAAGGCGCGACCATCGTTGATGTAGGCCGTGACCCGTGGATCGGCGTAGGGCTGGTTCGGGTTGATCTCTCGCCCGATCTGCTGGATGCGCGGGTCGATCTCGACTGCGTCGACATGCTTGGCGCCCTTGACGAGCGAGAGGGCCAGGTCGGTGCCGGTACCCGCTCCGACGATCAGCACGTTGTTCAGTGGATTGCCGACGGCGCGCTCATAGGGCTTCCCATAGACCGCCTCGAGCTTTACTCGCTCATTGACGTCCATCACCATCTGGTGGGGAATGCCGTTGACGTGGATGTCCGTCCACTCCTGGGCCGTGCCCTGCAGCTTGGTCTCGGTCGTGACCTTGTAGTACGGCGACCATGACACGCCGGGCGCTAGAGCCTCCATGACGGTGGCGGCGATGACCAGGAGCATGGCGATCCGCGACAGCCATGGGAGCTTGAAGCCGTAGAGCGCCCAGAGGACGACGAACGTGACGATGGGCCAGACCCACGAGGGCGCACGCAGGAAGGAGATCAAGGTGAACGACAGGGTGCCGAGAATCGAGCCGATGATGTCCCAGCGGTAGGCGTCCAGGGCCTTGAACTCGCGGAACGCGCGGCCGGTGATCTCGCCGAAGCCGGTCATGGTCACGGCCACGACGATGAAGACCAGGGGGAGGGTGACCCACGTGGGCAGCCCGGTCGGATCGATCTGGTGGAAGAAGATCAGGTCCTTCGAGCCAACCTGGACCGTGGCCGGGAAGAACGTGATGAAGGCAATCAGGAGCAGCAGCCCGAGTGGGGTGTATCGCCCGAGGTCGGTCGTGTACCGCGACCTCAGGAAGCCCAGTCCGATGCCGAGGAACGAGGCCAGGAGGATCAGGTTCGAGAAGTACGACATATGGATGAGGTTCGAACCCGTCCACCGGATCAGGGCCAGCTGAACGAACAGCATGAGAGCGCTGGCCGCCATGAGGCGCCACCGCCCGGTCAGGACACGGGCGTATGCGGGGGCCGGTTCAGTGGCGGTCATGGTCACGGCGGGCACACTAACAAGTCCCGGTCTGGACGACGGCGAGGGTCGAGGATCGGGACCGGTTCACCCCGACCCTCGCCGTCTGCGGGTGGGCTCGCGCGTCAGCGGGGACTGGACGCTGCGGGCCCGCAGGCGAGGCAGCAGCACATGCGCCTCGCCGCGAATCAGGCGCCCTTAGGGCGGGGGTCGACGGCGTTGCGGATCCCGTCGCCGTCCTCATCACGATCGCTCCCGTTGGTTAGCGAGTCGCCGTCGATGTTGCCGTCGCGGTGGTTCTTCACGCCGTCACCATCGATGTCGAGCTCGCGCAGGCTGCTGTCCATGAGGCCGTCACCATCGATGTCCAGCTCGCGCAGGCTGCTGTTGAGGAAGCCGTCGTCATCCAGGTCGTCGTCGAACTCGTCATCGCCGTCCTCGAACAGGTCCTCGAACGAGTCGTCGTCATCGTCGGTCAGGATCGTCGAGGAACCGATGGTCGTCAATGCACCGGTCGCCCCACCGTGGTCGAGGCGGGCGGAAGCACCCGCGCCGGGTGCCCCAACGAGCAGGGCGGCGAGAACCGCGCCCGATGCCGTTGCTGCGATGACTGCGGGAAGCATGCGCGTGCGATTCATCGTTCCTCCAGGAAGTTCGGTGTCGTCTCGTTTCCTAGATGAACGTACGAGGGGCAGGGTGAAGCCAGAACCCTTGGCCAGTAAAGGAATCGCAAATCAGGTCCCCCCAAAATGGGGGGCTTGATCGGCTAGCGGACGCGGACGCCCGTTGACCCGTCGTTGAAGCCGGCCTTCTTGGCGGTCACGCGCACAGTGCCGCGCGACGTCGGACGGAAGGTGGCCTTCCCGGCTGCGTTCGTCGTCGCCGACCTGCTCCCGAACCGGACTCGGACACCGGCAACCGGTGCGCCTGCATCCGTCACCCGGATGGTCACGTTGTGTCCTCGACGCACGGTGCCGGGCGACGCCGACACGGTCAGCGTGCGCAGTGCCTGCGTGTACCAGGCGTTGATCTTGCCGCCAGCATCAGAGGACGCAGCGATGTCCACGCCACCCGCCGATCCGAGGGCCGCAGACTTCCAGATCGTCTCGGTTCCGGCAGGTGCGCCCCACGAGCCGATGGAGCCGAGTTGAGTGGCAGCGGGATTCGTGTGGACGGCCTTGATCCTGTTGCTGTCCGCGTAGACCAGCCAAAGCCGCCCAGCGGGATCGGAGGTCAGGCTGATCCGGCCGATTCGACCGGAGGCCGCGATGTCCATTGCTCGGTTGGTGCCGAGTTCCAGGATTCGGATTCCGGTCGGGGACGGGTACCCGAGGGTGAAGGCGACGTACACGCCGCCCCCGGCCCGGGAGGTCATGGCCAGCCGCTGGCCGGGATCCAGTGAATTGACGCCGTAGTCATTGGTGGTGATCGATCCGGGGGCCGCAGCGAAGGCGCCAGGCGTGGGCAGGATCTGGCCGACCTGGACGCCCTTCTCGGTGGTGCCGCTCGCGTTGCTGTAGAAGGCGGCCCACACCACGCCGGTGGCCTCGTCGCGAGCCGTGGCCGCGTCGTAGCCGCAGCAGGGAAGGGCGAAGTGGCCGTCGGTCCCGGCCGGTGCCGGGGCCGACGGGGAGATCCCGGCATGCCAGAGGATTCCGCCCATCGAACTGCTCTGGCCGACCCAGACCGGCGTGCCGGCATTGTCGACCGCGTCGTTGCCGTAGCCCGCGTACACCGAGTTTGCGGCGGACAAGGACCCCGGTCCGACGCCCCAGGTGAGGCCGTCAGCCGACGTCGCGTAGTAGGCCGCGCCCGTGTAGCCCGGATTAAGGCCGCTGAAGACGAGGAAGCGCTGACCGCTGAGGGAGATCAGCCGGGGATTCTTGATGAGCCCCTGCCAGTTGGAGATGACCTCGCGCGAGGGGGCGGCGATAGCGCCCGCGCCATTGACGATGGCCGTGAAGTAGCTGGATCCGGTGGCGGTGTCGCCCTCCCACACGATCTGCGCAGCATCTGCGAAGCGGGCCATCGTCAGCTCGGCCGTGTTCGTCATCTCCGGCTTCGACGTTGCCGCGGAGAACGTGGACAGCTGGGTCCAGTCGCCGGGGGCAGCCAGGGCGGCGGGCGCCGAGGCGATCACCGCGAGTGAGGCAACTGATCCCACCACTGCTGTCCGTATGGTCCTGGGCAATGCGCGCATGAGTTCCTCCGCTGATCGTCAGGCCACCCGGCCCGGTGCAGACGGTAGCGGAGCAGTACCCACTATTGGGGGTCGAAACGACCGAGAGTGGACATCGTGACCACTCGGTCGGCCATGGCCCGGGCCTCCTGGGGATCGTGCGTGACGTGGATGACCGCCACCTGTTGATCGCGCAGCATCTGCGACACCTCCTGCGCCAACCGAGTCCGCAGGTCGGCGTCCAGGGCGCTGAAGGGCTCATCGAGGAGCAGCACGGCGGGCCGAGGCGCCAGCGCTCGGGCCAGGGCGACCCGCTGGGCCTGTCCGCCGCTCAACTCGTTGACGTTCGCGCGCTCGTACTCGCCGAGGTGCAGCCACTCCAGAAGCTGGCGGGCGCGGGATTCCGCGTCCGCTCGAGGAGTTCGCTGCCGGCGCAGTCCGTAGGTGACGTTCCCGAGCACGTCCAGATGGGGGAACAGCAGGGGCTCCTGGAAGATCAGCCCGACTCCACGGCGATGGATGGGGAGGTCGGTGACGTCCGTGCCATCGATGAGGATTCGCCCCCCGAGTGCGGGCACCACCCCGGCGATCGTGCCCAGGAGGGTCGACTTCCCGCAGCCGCTCGGACCGAGGATGCCCAGGATCTCCCCCTCCTTCAGCGACAGGTCGAGGCCCGCGGCCACGGGGCGTCCGGGATAGCCGATGGCCAGGTCGACGGTCTCCAGGCGTGACGGGTTCATGCCTGTGCCGCCCCCCGACGTGTGGTCTCACCGAGGCGATCGACGGCCAGGACGATGCCGAGGGTGAGCGCGACGAGGATGACGGCAAGGACCGCTGCGGAGCCGTAGGACTGTTCGCCGGGGCGCGAGAGCAGTCGCACGATCTGCACCGGGACGGTGGGGCTGCCGGTCCGGGCGAGGAAGGAAGCCGCTCCGAACTCCCCGAGCGACACCGCGCAGGCGAGTCCAGCGGAGGCCAGCATCACCACCCTCAGGACGGGCCCATACGCGGTCAGGAAGGCGCGCGTCGGCGCAGCGCCGAGGGATGCCGCCACCGCTTGCACTCGGCCGTCGGTCGATCGCAGGGCGGGCGCGACGACCGCCACCACGAGGGGCACGGCGATGAGGGAGTGGGCGATGGGTACCAGCAGCCAGGTGCCTCGCAGATCGGTCGGCGGTCGGCTGAACGCGAGCAGCGTGCCGAGCCCGAGTGTTGCCGACGAGATGCCGAGCGGGACGATGGCGAGGAGCGAGACCACGCGCGTGCGTCCACGGGTGAGGACAGCGACGGCGGCCAGGCCGCCCACCACGCAGGCCACGAGTGCGCACACCATCGCGAAGCCGACGGACGTGGCCAGCGCCGACAACGGAGATCCGATGCGACTCGTGCTGGCATCCACCGATCCGATGCCGGTCCACCACGCCAGGCTCCAACTGCCACTGGCTCGCAGGGAGCTGACGACCAGCGCGGCGACGGGAGCGATCACGATGGCATAGGCAAGGACGATCACGGCGAGCAGTGTTGTTCGACCCGCACCTGCACCCGGGAGAGGGTGGCGGAAGACCGGACGCATTCGTCGACGCGGCGTCCGACGGGTGGCGATGGCTCCGGCGACGAGGATCACGCTCACCAAAGCCAGTTGCGCGAGGGCACTCGCGGTGGCACCGGGGAAGTCGAGCAGGACGGATGTCTGGCGCAGGATCTGCGACTCCAGGGTTCGAGTGCTCGCGTCGCCGAGGAGCAGCACGATCCCGAGCGAGGTGAACGAGAAGACGAAGACCACGGATGCACTCGACACGATCGCGGGTCTCAGCGTCGGCAGGGTGACGGTCCGGAAGGCCGACCAGGCGGTCGCTCCCAGAGTGCGCGCCACGGCCTCGAAGTCACCGTCCTGCTGCGCCCACTGCGCGCCGACGATTCGGACCACAACGGCGATGTTCACGTAGACATGGGCAACCACGACGAGTGCGAATCCCTGCGGCACCCCAGATCCGAGCAGGCTGCGAAAGGACAGCGCGACGACCACGGTGGGCAGCACGAACGGCACCGTGACCAGAGCCTGTGCGAGCGCCCGCGAGCGGAACTCGTAGCGACTCACCGCATTGGCTATCGGCAGCCCGATCACCACGGCGAGGACGGTGCTGATCGCCGCCTGAAGGACCGCGAGCGGCACGACATGCCAGGTGGTCGCGCTCATCAACTTCGTCAGGCCATCGACGGTCGCGACTCGAGTGGCCAGCACCGCGAGCGGATAGGCAAGGAAGCACGCAAGGAAGGCGGCTGGGACCACCCAGGACCAGGCCAGCCAGCGTGGAGCGGTGCCGTGCATCAGCGTTGCATCACCGTGCCCCAGTCGCTGAGCCATTGTGAGAGGCCGTCGTTCACCGTCGCCGGATCGAGTTGCGCCGGTGCGTCGACCTTCCCCGCGAACTTGGTGAACACATCCGGGAGGGTCACGTTGTCCCGCGCCGGGAACACGAACATCGACAGCGGGACGTCGGCCTGCACAGTGTCGGACAGCAGCCAGTCGACGACCTTGCGCGCACCTTCTGGGTTGGCAGCGCCCGCGAGTACGCCGGCGTACTCCACCTGCCGATAGCAGCCATCCGTCATCACCGAGGTCGACGGCTGCTCAGGCTTGGGGTCGGTCGCGTAGACGATCTCGGCCGGCGGACTGGTCGCGTAGGACACGACGAGTGGCCGATCTCCTTGGCCGCCGCCGCGCGTGAACGTGCCCTCGTACGCATCCGTCCACGAGCCGGAGACCTTCACGCCGTTGTCGGCAAGGGCCTGCCAGTAGTCCTGCCAGCCGTCGCCGTAGCGGTTGATCGTGGCGAGCAGGAACGCCAGACCAGGGGAGGACGTGCCCGGATCCTCGACGACCAGCTGGTCGCGGTACTCCGGCTTGATCAGGTCGTCGAGAGTTGAAGGAACCGCGAGTCCCTTTTCCGCGTACCACCCGTCGTCGACGTTGACGCACACGTCGCCGTAGTCGATCGGTGTCACCTTCGACACGTTCGGGTCCTGCTTGAGCGGTCCTATGAGCGATCCGGACTGTGACGACTCGTACGGCTCGAAGACGCCTGCGGCCAGAGCCTTGTCGACAAGGGTGTTGTCGACGCCGAAGATGACGTCCGCCGAGGGCGATCCGGCGGCGAGTACAGCACCCGCCACCATCTGGCCGGCGTCGCCCGCGGTGATGACCTTCAGCGTCAGTCCGGTCTGCTTCGTGAAGTCGGCCAGCACGGCGTCGCTGAGCGCGAACGCATCGTGAGTGAGCAGGGTGACGGACCCCCTGGGAGCGACCGACACGCTCGGTGAGGCCGTCGGATTGGCGGTGGATGCCGTCGAACAGGCACTGATCACGATGAGTGATGCGATTGCTGCAATTGCAGGGATTGGCCGTCTCATGGCGAAACCCTTCCCTCCGCTGGCATTACCCAGATCAGGTTCATGGGTCGGTGGGAGCGGCCACCCTCTCAGCCCGCCGATCTCGCGAGCTCCCCGGATGAACAACAGGCTAGTCCGCGATGAGGATTGCCTCAACGGCGCGTCCCCGTAGGCTGGAGACATGGCTGTCGAAGCTGCGTTCACGTCGTCCGATGCCTGGACTCCGGTGTCACCGAAGCTCGTCCTGGCACGGCGGATCGTCCTGCTCCTGTGCTACCTGCTCGTCATAGCGGGCGTGGTCGCGCTCTTTCTCATCCCCGACGTGCCGTCGTGGGCGGCGTGGGCGGTGCTGGCCGGTGCGGTGGTGGTCTTCGGCTGGCTGTGGTGGCTGATCGGTCGTCGGGTCCGCTCCTTCGCCTACTGCGAGCGTGGCGACGACCTGCTGGTGTCCAGCGGAATCATGTTCCGTCGACTCGTGATCGTGCCCTACGGCCGTATGCAGCTCGTCGATGTGAAGGCCGGCCCCATCGACCGCTGGATGGGACTGACCACCGTGCAGCTGCACACCGCTGCCGCCACCACCGATGCGAATATCCCCGGCCTGGTGCCGGACGTTGCCGCCGGGTTGCGCGACCGCTTGGCTCGACGGGGCGAGGAGAGGTCGGCGGGGCTGTGAGCACGCCTGTCGACCCTGGGGCCGCGAATCAGCCGGTGTCCAATGTCGGTGACGACTTTGGGCTGGGTATCACTCTGCCCGGGACCGCGACTGTCGATGAGAGCGGTCGCCGCCGTACGCACCCCATCACTCCCTTGATTCACGGGGTGACCGCCATCCCGATCGGCGTGATCGTCGTGATCGGGTTCGGCGCCGGCGCCGTCGAGCAGTTCGGGATCGGCGGCATCGCGCTCGCCCTCATCGGCGCGATCGTCATCTGCCTCATCGTGGCGGGCTTCAGCTACCTCGGCTGGCGTAATCGGTGGTACTGGTTCGACGACGACGGCGACTTCCGCATTGACTCTGGCGTGATCACCAAGCAGGAGCGTCGCCTCCAGCTGAGCCGACTGCAGGCTGTCGATGTCGCGCAACCGCTGTTCGCGCGCCTGTTCTCGATGGCCGAACTCACCATCGAGGTCGCCGGCTCGGGCGACTCCCGGCAGAAGCTGCAGTTCCTGACCCTGACCGAGGCTCGTGCCCTGCGCGCGGAGATCCTCGCTCGGGCAGCCGGCCTGCGTCAGGACACCGTCGAGGCCCCTGAGGTCGTCATCGCCACGGTGCCACCGAAGGACCTGGCGGTCTCCCTGCTGCTGAGCAGCACGACGGCGCTCCTCCTACTGCTCACGGCCCTGATCCTGGCGGTCACCTTCCTCACAGAGGGGGCCGTCGGCCTGGTGATTGCGCTCTTCACCGGCGGTATCCCGCTGTTCGTGGTTCTCGCTGAGTTCCTGAAGTACTTCAACTTCACGGTGTCCGACTCCCCGGACGGCCTGCGACTGAAGTTCGGACTGGCGAAGACCGAGTCGCGCACGGTGCCGCCCGGTCGTGTCCAGGCCATCGAGATCGTGGAGCCTTTCCTGTGGCGCCGTTGGGGCTGGGTACGACTTCGCGTGAACATTGCCGGTGTCGGGGCGGAGGACTCGAGCGGCAACAAGGAAGAGACGGTCCTGATCCCGGTGGCCGATCCCGACGTGGCCCACATGCTGATCGCGCGAGTGCTGCCGGGCGTTGAAGTCTCCTCTTTGCCGTGGCATTCGGCGCCGCCACGTAGTCGGCTCCGGTCGCCGATCCAGTGGGCCAATCTCGCCGTGGCCTGGACCGATCGCGTCTTTGCGGCCCGCTCGGGTCGCATTACGCGGCACATAGCGGTCATCCCGCATGCGCGGTCACAGTCGGTGCGCTACACCCAGGGGCCGTGGGAGCGACCGCTCGGCCTCGCCAGCGTCCACGTCGACTCCACGCCGGGGCCGGTCAAGATCTCCGCGCGGCATCTTGACGCGGTCTTGGCTGCGCAGGTCACTCAGGAGCAGGCGCAACGAGCGGGGGTGGGCCGAGCGGACGATCGCACCATCCGTTGGGCGGCCGAGCAGAAGGACCGGCCGAGGGACGAGTCGACGGAGGAGACGGGCAGTTAGCGCCTACTGAGTTCCGCCGCGATGGCGGCGGCGAAGTCGTCGACGTCGTGCTCGCTGGTGTCCCACGCACACATCCACCGCACCTCCCCGGTCGTGTGATCCCACACGTAGAAACGGAACTGCTGCTGGAGGCGCTCTGTCACGGCGGGCGGGAGAATCGCGAACACTGCGTTGGCCTGCACAGGCTGCGTGATGGTGAGGCCCGGGAGATCGCGCACCCTCTCGGCGAGGCGTGCGCTCATGGCATTGGCGTGCTGGGCATTGCGCAGCCAGAGGTCGTCCGTGAGCAGGGCGAGCAACTGCGCGCTGATGAACCGCATCTTGCTGGCGAGCTGCATCGAAGACTTGCGCAGGAACGCCACGCCCGGCGCTGCTTCGGGGTCCAGCACGACGACGGCTTCGCCCAGCATGAGCCCGTTCTTCGTGCCACCCAGAGACACGATGTCGACGCCGACATCGGTGGTGAACGATGCGAATCCGGTGCCCAGTCCGGCTGCCGCATTCGAGAGACGCGCGCCATCGACGTGCAGGTGCATGCCGAGCGAGTGCACGTGATCGGCGATCGCCCCAATCTCGTCCGCCGAGTACCGCGTGCCCAGCTCGGTCGACTGGGTGATCGTCACGGCGCCGGGCTGCGCGCGGTGGACGTCACCGAAGCCCCAGGCCTGGCTGTCGATCCCGGCCGGCGTGATCTTCCCGTCGGGGCTCGGCACCGGCCACAGCTTGATGCCGCCGCCGTGCTCGGGCGCTCCGCCCTCGTCGAAGTTCACATGGGCGTTGGTGGTGCAGACCACGGCCTCCCACCGCTTAGTGATGGCCTGCAGCGCCACGACGTTGGCCCCGGTGCCGTTGAAGACCGGATACGCCTCCGCCAGCGGGCCGAAGTGATCCTTGATCACATCGGTGAGCCGCGCCGTGATGGCGTCATCGCCATACGAGACATCGTGCCCAGAATTGGCCCGGAGCATCGCCTCGAGGACATCGGGATGCACCGAGGCGTAGTTGTCGCTCGCGAAGGCAATCATGTGCTGCTCCCTATCGCCATCAGGCGTCGCGTCGTGTAGACCAACGCGGCGACGATGATGATGAACGCCGCCAACAGGATCAAGGTGAGCGCATCCCACCCGAACACTGCAACGCGCACGACCATCGCTCCGCCCATCATGAGCGCCGCGAACCCTTGGAGGAACAGGGAGAAGCGCAGTTGGCGGCGCATGGCACCGTCGTTGGCCGGTCTGTCCTCAGACATGGCCGCATCCTGTCATGGGCCTACAATCGACGTAGGGAGTGAGGGCCATCATGGCGACCGCAGGTCAGGTGACGACGCTTGCCGCCCTGACCGCCGACACCTTCGACATGGTCGTGATCGGCGGTGGGATCACCGGTGTCAGCGTCGCTCGCGAGGCGAGTGCGAACGGCATGTCTGTGCTGGTGGTCGACAAGTCGGACTTCGGGTCAGGCACCTCGTCGGCTACCACCAAGTTCATCCACGGCGGCATCCGTTATCTCGAGACGATGGAGGTCGGCGTCGTCCGCGAGAGCCTGCGTGAGCGACGAATCCTGGCCCTTGCCGCCCCGCATCTGGTCCGGCAGCAGCGGTTCCTGATGCCGGCCTGGTCGTGGAGCCGGCCGAATGCGCCGGTGATCGGACTCGGCGTCGGCCTGTACGGCGGACTCGCCTACGACCGGAACCGCGACGTCCCCGACTCGCTGCGCATTCCTCGTTCGGCGTGGCTGTCTCGCGCCACGGTGCTGGCCGATGTGCCGTGGCTGCAAGGGGAGGAGTTGAAAGGGGCCTGGGCGTACTACGACACGCTCAACCTCTTCCCCGAACGGCTCCTGCTGGAGTTCCTGTTCACCGCCGTCGGGCAGGGTGCGGTCGCGGTGAACTACGCGCGCGCAACGGAGTTGGTTTTCGAGACCGACGACGATGGTGAGCGACACGTGGCGGGTGTGCGCGTCGTCGATGTGATCACCGGTGAGCAACGTGCGGTCACCGCGCCCATCGTCATCAACGCCGCAGGCCCGTGGGTTGACGAGGTGCTCACCGGCCTCGACTCCGGTGTCCATGTCCTGCGCTCCAAGGGCGTCCACGTCCTGCTGTCGTCGATCGACGGCCTGCGCCAGCGCGACGCGGTCTTCGCGCGGGCCAAGTCCGGTGGCCATGTCATCGTGTCGCCCTGGATGGGCCGCCTCCTCGTCGGCCCGACGGACACTCCGGTCGATGAGTCCGTCGATGAGACCCACGCGCTGCACTCCGATGTCGATCTTGTGCTCTCCACCTTGAACGAGACGCTGGCCGACGGGCTCGCCCCCGTGCAGTCCGACGACGTGATCGACACGACGGTCGGCGTGCGCCCGCTGATCGGCACCGGAGGCGAGGGCACGTACAACGCGAGTCGCCGGCACGAAGTGCATGATCATGCGTCCGAGGGCTATAGCGGCCTGTTCTCCATCCTCGGCGGGAAGTGGACCACTGGCCGGGCGACCGCGGAGCACCTGCTGAGGGTGCTGGCCTCGTCGGGGCACTGGCCTGGACACCACCTGGTATCGACTCGCCAGTCAGCGGTGAGCTCGTCCTTCGCCTGGGCCGATGATCCCAAGCCGTACCTGACCGACCTGGTGATCGCGTGGTCAACGCTGGGACTGGACAGAGGGGTCATCGACTCCCTCGCCATGCTCTACGGGTCCAAGGCGACCGAGCTGCTCGGCCTGGTGGCCGCCGACCCGTCGCTCGGGGCTCGAATCTCCCAACGTGAGGGCATCTGGGACATCGGGGCCCAGGTGGTCTGGGGTGTGCGACAGGAGGGCGCCCGCGAATTGAGCGATCTCATCGATCGGCGGATGACGATCGGCTCGATGGGCGGTATCACCGACGAGGAGATCCGAACGATCGCCGATCTGGCCGCGCCCCTCATGGGTGCCGATCCGCAGGCGATGGCAGCGGCAGAGACGGCCCGGCGTCGTGGGCTTCGGGCGCTGTGGAGTTGATCGCTAGGGCGTGTTCCAGCTGCGGATGACGCGCTGCTCGTGTTCGTGCCCAAGGCAGGACAGGCGTGCGGGATCGAGCGCGAACAGGCGCCCCGAGATCGGTGGAAGACCGAGCCACGTGGCGGTGAGGATCCGCAGAACGTGGGCATGGGCGACCAGCACGCAGTCCTGACCAGCGTCGAGCACGGGTGCGCACTCATCGATCACCCGGCTGACCCGGGCGCGAACGTCCGCGAGCTGCTCGCCCTTGGTTGCGCCGGGCGGGATCGGGTGGTCCCAGACGACCCATGTCGGGTCCCCGAGATCGGCACGGATCTCGGCCGTGGTTCGGCCCTCCCACGCGCCGTAGTCCCATTCGAGCAGGTCGTCGACGTATCGGTCCGGGGTGAGACCGGCCAGGTGCGCGGTGTCGCGGGCCCGGCCCATGGGGCTGCAGAGCACCAGCCCCGGGTGCAGCCGGTCGATGTCCGCGCGGAGTGCGGTGGCGTTCGCCTCGCCCTGAGGGGTGAGCGCGATATCGGTGCGACCGGTGTGCTGGCCGGCCTTGCTCCACTGCGTCTCACCGTGCCGGATCATCCAGACCACGCTCATCGTCAGGCCTCCAACTCGGGGTGCTGGTCGTCCTCGATCGCGAGTTCGGGCGTCTGGGTGCGTCCCAGCCACCCGGCGACACGCAGGCCATACCCGACCGCCGGTCCGATGAGGAGGGCGAACAGGACGGTCCCGATCCCGACCGTGCCGCCGAGCAGCCAGCCGAGGACGAGGACCGTCGCCTCGATGGCCAGTCGGACGCCGACCACTGGCCAGCCGAACCGCATGTGCAGGCCGGTCATCCAGCCATCGCGTGGGCCAGGACCGAGGTTCGCGGTGAGGTAGAAGCCGCTGCCGAGGCCGATCAGGGTGATGCCGACCAGGACGAACGCCAGGCAGACACCCAGATTGGCGGGATGCGGCAGGACGCCGACCATGACCTGAAGCGCTGTGGCGATCACGATCATGTTGCACATGGTGCCCAGCCCTGGTCGTTCCCGCAGCGGGATCCACAAGAGCAGGACCACCGCGCTGACGGCGAAGGTGGCCAGGCCGATGGCGATCCCGGTGCGCACGGCGATGCCCTGGGCGAGGACGGTCCACGGGCTCACCCCGAGTCCAGCGGCCACCAGGAAGGCCTCTCCGGTGCCGAACACCCACTGCCCGGCCAGCACGGCGACCAGCGGCCAGGGTCCGGTCCGCCAGCGTGAGGTGGAGCGCCACCGGGTGACGGGAACGGTCCGGGAGGGCCGGAAATAGGCCAAGGGCCCCGGTGCGGTCATGGGGGACAGTCTGGTCTAGACGGTGGTGCTGCGAACGCCTGCGGTCTATGGTGCCTGTGTGGCCAATGTGACCAGTAGGGCACGGCGGTCCCTTGCGGTCCTCGGCCTTGCCCTTGGTGCACTGGTCGCGATCACCGGCTGCGGGGGCTCGTCGAGCGATGCTGCGGCGTCCGCGTCGGTTGCCCCGACCTCCACCGGAGGCGGCAGCAGCGCATTGCTGGACGCCCAGCAGTTGACCGTGCTCGATCAGCAGATCGCGTATCCGAAGAAGAAGCCCGCGCAGGTGACCAGCGAGATCATCTCCCTCGAACCCGGTCAGGAGACCGGCTGGCACAAGGCAAACACCCCGACGTATTCGTACGTGCTCGACGGGACCCTGACGGTCGAGTACGACGCCGGTGTCACGAAGGAGTTCCCCGCGGGCACGGCCTTCATGCAGGCGCAGGGCGTCTTCTACGACGGCATGAACAAGGGCGACCAGTCGCTGCACGTCCTTGTCGTCCATCTGGGTGCCAAGGGCGTCAAGAACACGGTGAAGCGATCGAACTGACCGGCCGCGCACGACCCTGCCCTCAACGACAGTGCCCTCAACGACAGTGCCCTAGAGTCATCGCGTGCTGAGCGTCGACGAGTACCGAAACCGGGTGCTGGCCGGCATAACGGTGCTCGCGCCCATCGAATTGCCGCTGTCCTCGGTCCATGGCTGCGTCGCCTCGCCGTGGCCCCTGCCCAACTTCGACAACTCGTCCATGGATGGCTATGCGGTCATCGCCGCCGATCTGGTGATGGCGACGACGGCGACCCCTGTCGAGTTGACCGTCATCGATGACGTGCCGGCCGGCTTCCGCTCAACTGAGGAGGTCACCTCCGGGCAGGCCGTGCGGATCATGACCGGCGCTCCGATGCCCTCAGGCGCGGATGCCGTCGTCCCGGTCGAAAGCACGGACGGCGGCACGGAAACCGTCTGTGTGACTCGTTCGGTCGATCGGGGCGCCTATGTGCGCCTGGCGGGGGAGGACGTCCTCGCCGGCGACGTCGTCCTGCACAAGGGAACGCTGATCGGGTCGCGGCAGGTGGCCATCCTGGCCGCTGTGGGCTGCGGTCTGGTGTACGTCCACCCTCGTCCCCGCATCGCCGTGATCTCCAGCGGCTCGGAGCTGATCGAGCCGGGCCTGCCACTGCGCACGGGGCTCATCAGCGACTCCAACAGCTACATGCTGGTCGCGGCCGCTCAGGAGGCAGGCGCCGACGCCTACCGCGTGGGCCCGATCGTCGACGACGAGAAGACGTTCATGGACACGGTCGAGGACCAGCTCCACCGGTGCGATCTCATCGTCACCAGCGGCGGCGTGAGCATGGGCGCGCACGACACGGTGAAGGCGGTCCTCAGTCAGCTTGGCACGGTCGAGTTCACCAAGGTCGCGATGAACCCCGGCATGCCGCAGGGGTTCGGGTTCGTCGGTGACGAGCGCATCCCCATCCTCACCCTGCCCGGCAATCCCGTCAGCAGCTACATCTCATTCGAGAACTTCGTGCGGCCGGTCATCCGGACGATGCGCGGGCTGGCCGACCTGCTTCGCCCCGAGAGCCCGGCCATCTGCTCGGCGGCGATCGACTCGCCCTTCGGCAAGCGGCAGTTCGTGCGCGCCCGCTTCCTCGAGCCGGGGGTGGTGGCGCCCACCGGGGCCGGCCAGGGCTCCCACGTCATGGGCGGTCTGGCCACCGCTGAGGCGATCATCGTCATCCCTGAGCACGTGACCCGCGTCGAGGCGCGCGACGAGGTCGCGGTCATCGACCTCAGGTGAGGGTTGTTCATCTTCTGTTCACTTACGGTTTCCCGACTCGTCGCCTCTTTGTCCGCCGTTATCCACGGATACGGCCCAGACTCGGGTCCGAGAGGCAGTTTGGATGGCTGTTGTTCACCGACCAGACACCTTCTCGTAGCGCCGGCGGCATGTTGGCGCGCATCGGCAGCACCATCTCGGCCCAGGAGGCGCAGAGGTCGTGGACGTTCTTCTCATCAGCGTTATCGCCGTCATAGCGATCGCCCTTGTCTTCGACTTCACCAACGGATTCCATGACGCCGCCAATAGCGTCGCGACCGTGGTCGCCACCCGCGTCCTGCCCGCCAAGTGGGCGCCGGCGTTTTCCGCAGCCTTCAACTTCCTGGCCTATTTCGTCGTCGGGACCGCGGTCGCGAACACTGTCGCGAAGACG
>Ga0194063_10000716_pt1 | contig 23504 bp, 21 predicted proteins | sample SepL3720m_MetaG_FD_155459 | JGI IMG/M metagenome (GOLD analysis project Ga0194063, IMG submission 155459) | Anoxic zone freshwater microbial communities from boreal shield lake in IISD Experimental Lakes Area, Ontario, Canada - Sep2016-L373-20m | ecosystem: Environmental > Aquatic > Freshwater...
CATTCTTCTTCGCCTTATAGGCCATGCAAAACGGGCATTTTTATTCATAGAGATAAAATAGAACTTAAATAGAGTATTGTAACAGGCTAAAGTAGTGCTTTTAGCAGTACATTTTGGCAACTACGCCTAAAAATGCATGTGTTGCTTTATCGTATGAATCTAGTTTTATAGATGTATCTAGCTGACCTTTCTCTATTTGCAATAAAGACCGATTAATTTGTTGATTGAATATAGTATTCGATTGGGGTTCAAATAAATATTGAGCTGTGTGACTCATGATTTCATTTTGTACCCCTCCCGCCACTTCATCTCTTTCTCTATGAGTAAGTTCATGTATTATCGAAGCGGTGAGATGCAATTGTTCTCTTATAAGAGACTCACTATCTCCCGCTTTAATGGCTTTAATTAAGGGGGCGATATGTTCTTCAAAACTTACTCTTAATCCAAGGTCTACGCCCCGTTCCATCCCCCAAGATCCTGAACTTTCAATAATTAGTCCTTTAGCAAGTGATACACTTTTTGAATTCCATGGATAAAAAATTCTCGCTTGATCGAGGGCCCTAACAAGAATTCCATTCGTGCGTTCAAATATTTCTGGTTCTGCTTTTAGTTCTGCCCATAAATCTGGTTTAATGGAGTCTGCAGTTTGGTTTTCAGAATTATTATGAAACCAAATTATATGCATGTCTGCTGTTGTTGGAGAATCTGCAGAATAAACAAATGAGCCAGTGCGGTTACTTACTACAACGTCGTTAATTCTGCCATATGCGCGAGGCCATTCTTTTGATCTCTGAACGAAATAATCATTAAAACGTGAATCTTTTGGGTCAACTTGAGAATACGTTCGCACTTCACCTCTTGCGACCTCTGATATTGTATTGGGTATTACGGTAACTCTTTTTTGTACTTCAGCCGTAATAGGATCTCTCCGAGGAAGCTCAGTTGGAACGCTTTTTTCTGTTGTCGGTTCTGTTACAATGACCATTGTTACAATGGTAACACACAATCACTTCTTGATTTAAAGACAAACATTAGCTGTAGTGAAATTATTTGTGTCACAATTTGTTCTATAATCTTTTCATCTAGGACCCACTCAATGTATTTCTTTACTTAAGACTCATATCTTTTGTATACTGTTTTCATGGGAATACTCATCAATCTCTTAATCAACGGTCTTGCTGTCTATATCACCGCTCATGTGTTGCCTGGAGTTGCAGTTGATTCATTTGTTACGGCAATCATTGTTTCTGTCGTTCTTGGATTGGTAAATACATTCATTAAACCGATTCTTTTTATCCTTACGCTTCCTGCAAATATTCTAACATTGGGGCTTTTTACCTTTGTTATTAATGCGTTAATGGTATATCTCGTTGCAACATTTGTCCCTGGATTTCACGTGAATGGATTTTGGGCGGCACTTGGATTCAGTTTAGTTCTCTCAATCATAAGCTGGTTTCTTAAGCAGCTCTCTAAATAGCAATTAACTTTCGCTTACTCTCTTTATAAATATCTTCTTTACCGTTTCCACAAGAAAAAGATAGGTAGCAACCAAGAGGATGAGAACTATGAAATAAAGTGCGGGTAGCGGCACAAAACCTAAGGATGTACCTAAAGGTGTATATGGCAAACCAATGACAACCGCAAGCAATGCGAGACAGGTGAAAAGAAGTTGTGAACTTGGCCTACTCGAAGTAAAAGGCGTCCTGAATGTCCGAATGACAAAAACAATGAGAATTTGTGACACCATAGATTCAACGAACCAGCCAGTTTGAAAAAGCGCGCCCTGTGCACGAAAGCCAAAATACAGAATTCCAAATGTAGCGAAATCAAAGAGAGAACTTATTGGACCAAAAAAAAGCATATATTTCTTAATGAAATTAATATTCCAGTGTTTCGGTTTTAAAAGTGCTTCGGGATCAACGTTATCAGAAGGAATCCCTATTTGAGATAAATCATATATTCCGTTGGTAAGTAAAATCTGCGCGGGAGTCATAGGAAGAAACGGTAAGAAAAAAGAAGCGCCTGCGGCAGAAAACATATTGCCAAAATTCGAGCTTGTTGCCATGAGAATATATTTTATGGTGTTGTTAAATGTTTTTCTTCCCTCAACTATTCCCTCTGTGAGGACTCGTAAACTCTTGCGAAGTAAAACTATGGTGGCTGCATCTTTTGCAACGTCTACCGCAGTATTTACAGAAATTCCTACATCGGCGCTGTGAAGAGAAGGTATATCATTGATGCCGTCTCCCATGTAGCCAACTACATGGCCATTTTTTTTAAGTGAAAGTATTATACGCAGCTTTTGATGGGGATTCACGCGTGCGAATATAGTAGTTTTGTTCACTCTTTGAGCTAACTCCTCATCGCTTAATTTTTCAATGACAGAACCCAATAATATATGTTCTGTGTCTATCCCTACTTCTGTACATACGTGCGAAGCAACGATTTCATTGTCTCCCGTTATGAGCTTTGTCATGACATTAAGATGGACTAATTGAGCGAGGGCTTCTTTTGCTGTTTTCTTTGGAATATCTCTAAACGTAATAGTACCTTCAAACAAAACATCCTTTACATCGTCCCACGAATAATGCTTTTTTTTCTCAATTTTTTTTGTGGCAATCGCGATGAGACGAAATCCTTGTGAATTTAAATCGGAGAATTGAGAATGAAGAGCTGCATTACTGGAGGATGTTTTGCAGTATTCAAGAATGCTATCTGGAGCTCCTTTTACGATTAATTTCACGTCCTCTCCCTCTTCCACTACACAGAACATCGCTTTTCGATTGTAATCGAATGGCTCTTCATCCAACTTTTTTATTTTGGTGCTGAGTGAAATTTTATTTTCAAGAGCATGTTCCCATAAGGCAACGTCAATCGCATTCCCCACTGCCTTATGATGAATAAGGGCGCTATTACAGAGAAGTGAATAATGAAGAACAAGGAGGCTTTCCTCCCCTTTTTTATCTAGAGAGTCGACAACTTCAATTTTTCCTTCCGTAAGAGTACCGGTTTTATCTGTACAAAGGACATCCATATTCCCCAGATTTTCAATGGCAATTAATTGTTTTGCGATAACATGTCGTTTGGCAAGTATTCCAGCCCCGTGTGAAAGGCTAATTGTTACTATAACGGGAAGAAGCTCTGGGGTAAGTCCCACTGCAATCGCGAGAGAAAAAAGAAGGGAGTCGATAAGCGGCCTTCCCAAAAGAGCATTCACTCCAAAGATGGCAATCGTAATAAAAACAACAACCCAAATGATGAGATTTCCAAACTGCATCAATCCTCGTTGAAACTCAGTTATAGGTTTTACGAAAATGACGCTCTCTGCTATTTTTCCAAACTCAGTATTTTGACCTATCCCTACAACTACTCCCTTCCCAAATCCACTCTCCACTTGCGTTCCCATGAATCCTTGAGAATCTGGCTTTTTATACACCGTCTTAGATTCACCCGTTAAGGTAGATTCATTTATCTCAAGATTGTTTGTTTCTACGAAACACACATCTGCCGGAATAATGGACCCCTGTGATAATAAAATCAAATCCCCTATTGTTACATGAGATGCGGGTATTTGTACTCTTTCATTATCCCGAATTACCAGAGTGGTTGGTGATATTTTTTTCAGTAGATTATCGACAGTCTTCTCTGCACTGTATTCGTTCCATAATCCAAGACCAATACTCAAAAGTATTGTCCCAAAAATATAATATGAACTTGTTCGTTGACCTAGCAAGAAAGAAACAAATGTAGCGGTGACAAGAACAAGAATGAGGGGGTTCGAAGTAAATTGACGTATAAAAATTGTAAAACCGTTGAGATGACGCTTATGAATAATATTTAAGCCATACAGAGCCTGCCTTTTAAGAGCCTCATGTTCAGTCAAACCAGTTGAGTGTACCTCGATAGAATCCGTTGTTTGTTTCATCTCTATTTTATTATAGTGAGTTTTGATTCTCTTGTGTTGTATGAAGTGATTAAAACTCAAAAACCGTTGGGCGAAACCTTGCGGTCCCGCACAACGGTATTTTGATGAATAAGCTTAGTAGCTTCTTCGACTATCTCTTCTGTAGCTGTCTCCTCCTCCGGTTCTTTCTTCTCTTGGTTTTGCAACGTTTACGACGATTGTTCTACCTTCGATTTCTTTTCCGTTTAATTCGAGTGCTTTTTGTGCAGCTTCTGGGCTTGCAAAAGTAACAAATCCGAATCCTTTTGATCTCCCTGTTTCACGATCATTGATGATTATAGCTTCGGTGACTTCACCAAATTCAGCAAATAATGCTTTCAAAGAATCGCTTGTGATTGACCATGGCAGGCTGCCTACGAATAATTTATTCTTGTCCATATATTTCACCCCCTTATCATGTTGGAAAACTGATAGTTCAGTAAGCAAATGTTGTTGAACGTAGCTTTATTTTGCGGTATGAAGCGTACTGGTGAATGTGTCTGTAAAATAGACTTTTATTATACCACATTCTTTTAAGAAATGATTGCAAGAGCATTTTTGGAGCCTGATAGTGCCCTGTTAACTGTGTCAGTTAACAGACGCGACTTCTCGTTTTTCATGCTGAAATACTCGCCAATACAAATAGGTGCTAATAAGAGAGACTAACTGTGCGATGAAAAGTGTTTTTGCGGGCCCAATTCTATCTCCGATTGACCCAAGCACAAATGCAAAAAAGGCGAAAGCAAGGCTTTCAGCAAGTGAGTTTAATGAGGCTATAGTTGCCCGTTGATGAAGAGTGAACTCTTTTTGAAGAAGGGAGTCCTTTGCTACCGAGAGCGAACCATAAAAAAATGATGTTGAGGAACAAAGCACAGGTGACAACTGTGTGGGAAATAGTGTAGCTATTGAGTTTATGATTCTGTTGTATGCGTTTCCTATAAGAATTAACTTGACTTCCTTGAATTTATTGATGAGTGGACCACTAAAATAGTAGCTCACCATCGCTCCCAAATAGGAAATCATTTTTGCAATTCCAATAGCCCAAATGGGCCATAGTGTACTAAAAAAGGCAGCAGATAGTTGAAACGTCGCCTCCCCTATTGATGATCCAATCATGTTTGCAATACTCACAAGGCGCAGTTTTTTATTTGTCCTAAATAAGTCAATGGCCTCTTTTATATGTTCATATATATTGGAGCTTTTTTTCAAATGAATTTTTGGCTCCACTATGAACAAACTAATAATGAAGCATACTATCTGTGAAAGTACGGAAAGCCACATCACGAGTACAAATGAACTGTTGGCAAGAATACTTCCAAGTACCGCTCCTAGAGCGAGGGCAAGTTGGAAAAGTGAACTTAATTTACCAAGATAGACGTGAAAGTCTTTTTCTTTTCCTGACTCCTTCAAACTATCGTGAAGAAGAGCGTCATTGTTTCCGCTATAGAAAGCGACTGAAAGCCCTTGAAAAACTGCACCGAGTGCCAACATCCAATATGAGCCTCCCCATGCAAAACAAATTGAATAGGCAATGCTCGCAATTGCTCCCAATACTATCGTCATTTTTCTTCCCACTCTGTCAGAAAGAATGCCTGTGGGTACTTCAAACACTGCATCAGCAATATTTGCTATAGAGAAAATACTCATGCCAAGAGCGAGCGATCCTGTTACTTGAGTAAAGTAAATAATCGCTATTGCCGAATAGAGCTTAAAATCAGTAAAAAAATTAAACCAAGCAAGAAGCTTGATGTTTTTATGAGAGTTCATACATGCAATTATACTCGCAATCACCTCTCTTCAATCTCAACAATTTTTTTAGCCTTGTTAACTGACGCAGTTAACAAGGCTAAAAAATCTTTTCTTTCAGTTATTGTTCAGAATTGTGGAGTACTATCTAAATATTACTAATTACTATTAACGTCTATGAGAGGTTTTGGTTATTCACAAATGTATTATCATCCTACCTTTTGGCCAGAAGGGTTCATTTCTCTTCTTATTAATATTCTCATTTGGGGACTTGTTATTTATCTCGTGATGCATCTTATAAAAAAACTTTCTGGTGCACACGGTGGATGCTGTGGTATGTCTTGTGGACACAAAACAGGACCTGAAGAAAAAGATGATTCTTACTACCTCAGCATTGCCAAGGAACGATACGCAAAAGGTGAAATTGATAAGAAACATTATGATGAGTTGAAAAAGGACTTCTCCCCTCACCACAAAATCGTGGATGAAGATGGGGAAGATAAAGTAAAGGAATAAATTGTAACCGAGTTATTCCCGCGGAGGCGGGAGTCTCTATTTCTATATAAATAACAAAATTGAGTATTTTCGACTGGACCCCCTCCTCCGAGGGGATGACAGAGTGCTTACATAATAATATTTCTTTCTCTTTCTGGACCGGTAGAAACAATTCGTATCTTTACCTTCAAAAATTTCTCGATAAACTTCAAATATATTTGACAATTTTTTGGCAGTTTATTGAATTTGGTAATCATCCGAATATCTTCACTCCATCCATTAAATGTTTTATAGACTGGTTCCACTTTTGCAAGCTCCACATATCCACAGCTGCTGTAGGGGATTTTCTTCCTCTCAAGCCGATACTCTGTACATACTTTTATTTTTTTCACCCCTGTGAGAATATCTGTTTTAGTGATCGCAAGACAATTAGTTCCTGTCACCTGGCAGGCAAACTTCACCGCCTCCAAATCGAGCCATCCAATTCTTCTCGGTCTCCCTGTGGTTGTTCCATATTCATGCCCCTGTTCACGAATTGTATGGGCTACTTCATCATCGAATTCTGTTGGCACCGGCCCCTCTCCTACTCGCGTAGTATATGCCTTTACAACGGCCCAAATCCTATCTAATTTTTGTATAGGAAGTCCGCTTCCTGTGTTAATTCCTCCAGTAATCACATTCGACCCTGTTATATATGGATACAATCCCCAATCAACGTCCAGCATCACGCCATGTGCACCTTCCAATAAAATATTTTTCTTTTTTGCTTGAGCTTCCATCAAAATGGGGAACGTGTCTATAACATAAGGCGCGAGAATTCTTCTGTATTCTTTAAACTTTGCCAGCTCCTTTTCGACATCAATAGCTGCAACACCAAATAATGTTAATATTCTATTTTTTAGCTCAGCCTGAAAGCGAAACTTCTCTTCAAAATATGTAAAGTTAAATAATTCGTAAAGACGTATTCCGTTGTAGCTTACTTTATCTGCAAAAGTGGGACCTATCCCTCGTTTTGTTGTCCCAAGTTTATTTTTCCCCCGCGCATTTTCATATGCTTCGTCCAATGCCTTGTGATAAGGCATGATTAAATGGCAGCGAGGAGAGATTATGAGTTTTTTCGTAAGGTCCATTCCCTGTTCTTGAAGTTGCTTGATTTCTAGCAGGAGTACTTCTGGATCAATGATTACGCCATTTCCAATCACCCCAATCGTTTTTTTATTAAGTATCCCTGAAGGCATGAGATGAAAAGGGTACTTCTTTCCATCAACGATCACAGTGTGACCAGCATTATTTCCCCCGTGAAACCGTACAGTGTAGTCTGCTTTTGCGGCAAGATAATCAACAACTTTTCCCTTCCCTTCATCTCCCCATTGAGATCCGAATACGAATTGTATCATAGGAATATAAATGTAGAAATTAATAATGAGATGTTGTTTTGGAGAGAGTTCTTATTATTGAAATAAGGAAGTAAAGATTTGTTTGTCGACCGTTTTTGTATTGACACAACGAATATAGTTAAGCAGACTTATGCTACCCTTGTCAATTGAAGTTTATCTCCTCAACCGCCCCTCGCTTGATTATGAGCAGCTCTCCCGGCTGAGGATAGTCCAACCGTTGGCTCGTCACAAAGCTATTATTTATTACTAAATTTTTTATTGCCGCAATAATTATTCCATGTGTGCAGATAATAATAGTATCTTCAGATACTTTGTCTATATCATTGAGAAAGCTGGTAACCCGAGCTTTAATAGCACCCACTGTTTCATGATAATCTTCATTAAGTCGGGAGTCATAGATAAACTGTTTACCAGTTTCTTTAGTAATGATAGCGCTCGTTTGTCTACAACGAATTATTTCGGAAGAAACATTACAGCTGTTTGCAACTCCGATAAGCGACCGTGCTAAACGCTGTATAACAGGCTCCGCCTCTGGCAATAGCGGGGCCGTCAACTTCCTCTTTCCATACCCATGAGCGCTGTGGGTTGCGATACCATGGCGAACCAAATAGAGAGTTTTAGATTGAATCATAGACATTAATTATTTTATTAACTATCACATCCCAGGACAAATCCTGCGCTTTTTCTTGAAGATCCTTGCTCATTTGTTTATGTGCAGCATCATTGGTGAGGAGAAATTTAATTTGGGATGCAAGAAGAAGTGGGTTGTTCACTGAAGTTATGAGCGCGGCGTGCTGTTTATCGATCAGCTGAGACACTCCTGCCACATTTGTCGTGATAACGGGCACTCCACAGGCCATAGCTTCAAGAGTTACCATTCCAAATGATTCATAGTGGGATGGCATAATCACCATCTCTGCGGCGTTGTAATAACGAGGAAGCTCTTCCTGTGTCTTTTGCCCAAGGAAGCGAACATGTGTTGAAAGATTGAGAATTTCTTTCAGCTGTTGCAACATTTTAAGCTGATGAGACCAAAGTTCTTTTTTTTGCAAAATATCTCCCCCCACTATCCAAAGACATACCGATAATTCAGGATTTTTCATAATCAGAACTTTAACGGCATACAAAAGCATATCAAGCCCCTTAAGTGGCTCAATTCGCCCCACAAAAAGGAGAATTTTATCTTCTTTTTTTGCTCCTATGGCTTTTTTTGCCTCCTCCTTATCCATTGGTTTAAATAAGGCAGTGTCCACTCCAGGAGGTATGACTGATATTTTGTGAATATCAGCTTGATAGAGATATTCAAGATAGTTCATATCGCTGTCGCTGGGAGCAAAAATATGAGTTGCTTGTTGAGTGAGGAGAATTTCTGCATTGATTCGCTCTAATTCTTCTTTTTCAAACTCATCTCGGGCAACCAAATTTTTCATCAAAGCGAGAGTGTGGAACGTCATGATGATAGGATACCTCTTCTCTTTTTTTTTGTTTATTTCTAGTCCAATAAGACCCGATAGATAATAGTGACAATGAAGAACATCGTACGTAAGAGTATACTCTTGAGTAAACGCTAAGAATGCGTTGGTAAATTCAGGAATATATTGAGCAAGGAGTTTTTTTTCTATCGTTTTTTTGGGACCGGCAGGAAGATGAATGAGGCGAAGATGGGGAATGATTTCTTCGATAGGGGGATTTGCCTCATCTTGACTTCGTGTATATATATCAACATCGACTCCGCTACGCGCCAGTGCTTTTGAAAGTTCCAGTACATACACATTCATTCCTCCCGTTTCCTTCCCTTCTTTAGAAGCGAGAGGACAGGTGTGAAAAGAAATCATCGCAATCCTTTTGGTGTGCATAGATATTATGAGTGTTTCCTTAATAATAACGCAGGAATAGTTGCAATTAGTGCAAACCCTGCAGAGAAATGAAATGCAGTGATAATGCCAAATTTATCCGATAAAAATCCCAATAAGAAAGGAGCTGAAGTGGATGCTACACCTACAAATAAGGCATTCAGTCCAAATGCTTTTTCTATTCCTTTTTGATGTTCGAAAGATTCCGATACCATTGTGGTAAGTACGGGAACGGTCCCTTTTGTAAAAACTCCAAGTATTACTGAAGAAAAAATTATCAAAGGTAACCAAGTAGAATTTGAAAGAATAATAATGAAAATTGCCATAAATATTTCTGAAATTATAAATACGTTTGTATTTCCGAATATATCTACAAGCCTTCCGAGAAGAACTTTACCAAACATATTCCCAATAAAAAAAGTTGAAGTAAGCGCTCCTAAAAATATATAGGGAACATGCCTTTGTAATAACAAAAAGGGAATAAATACAAAAAGAGAACTACTTGCTAATGAGTCCATACAAAAACTGAGCGAGGAAAGCATAAAGTTTTTATTTTTCATCATGTTTTTATATGATATTACCTCTGATGATTCTTTTTCCTCTAAGATAGGAAGTTCTTTTTTTGATAAATACAAAAAATAAAAACCGATTAAGAATAAGAGAAAAGATATGAGAATTGAGGTATTTCTCCAACCCACATACACAATAATTATTGTTACCAGAGAAGCGAGTCCCACCCTACCTAAATCTCCAAGCGCTGTGAAATTACCCAGCTGCTTCCCTCGGGTTCCCTTTTCAAACATACGAGAAACAAGTGCAAAAGCAACAGGGTGAAATGCTCCAAAACCTATCCCTGCAACAATAAATGCAGGAATAATAAATAGATAATTTTGCGCAATTCCAAGCAATAAAAATCCTCCTGCCCAGAAAAAGACAGTTCCAAATAGTATTTTTTTTCCTCCTATTTTTGTTGCGAGATGGCTTGCAGGAAGAGCGAGTATGATGTCTAGTGAGTTAACTGCGCTTCCTAAAAATCCAATCTTTGTCAAGCTTATCGCAAACTCCTTTGCAATTGAGGGAAGAAAAAGTACGAGACTTGCCTTAAACCCATCATTCAGGATATGAAGAATATTTATCTGGACCGCTTCTTTTTTCATGAAGAGTTATGCTCCCCCTTTCACTTTTAATTTCACTGAGTTGGCTAGCTTGAGTAGATCAGACTTAAAGGTATGGGTGTATTCTTTTTTATTGTTATATCTCTCTCCAGCATATCCAATAAGTTTTGTGAGAAGCTCAGGTAGCTCAATGCCACTCGCCTTCCAAAGATGATGATAAATGGTTCCCGGTAGCGTGTTCACTTCGTTGGCAAAAATACGTTTCTCCTTTGTATCATAGAGAAAATCAACGCGAGCTATTCCGGAGCACCCAATGAGTCTATATGCTTTTTTTGCGATATCTTGAATTTCTTTTGTTGTCTTTTCATCAAGGCGGGCAGGAATGACTATTTTATTTTTTGCATTCCCCAGCTGTGCTCCCCCGTCTTCAAGATATTTATCTTCGTAGCTAAACAGGTCATCTCCAAACACAGATTCTTGTAGCTCAGAGGCGATTAATTCATTATTTCCAATCACGCAGCAAGTGACATCCATGAGATTCTGAACGCATACTTCCACAATCACTTTCTCATCATAATGAAAAGCGACCTCTATAGCTAATTCTGTATCTTTATCGGTCTTTGACTTAGTGATGCCAATTGATGAGCCGAGTCGTGCAGGTTTTACTATTACGGGAAGTTGTAGATTTTCTATGATATTTTTCATTATCCCCACCTTGTTTACCTGCCATTCACTTTTGGTAAAAAATATAGAGTCAGTGCCGGGGATTTCCGCTGCTTTATAGAGGAGCTTTGTTATTACTTTATCCATGGTGATGGCCGAGGAAGCAACATCGCACCCTACATAGGGAACATTTAATAATTCGCACATCCCCTGAAACGTCCCATCTTCTCCATTTTGACCGTGAAATGCAGGAAAAGCCAAATCAACAATAAGTTTTTTTCCTCCCAACCCCTTCTTCTTAAAAACCATTTTGCCCACCGATTCTTGTAGGTCTAAATACCACTGGACGTCCTTGTCCTTAAACGTTGATTTTGGATCACTAAACTGCCCCATGTGGCCAAATTGTTCTCCCACATACCATCTTCCCTCTTTATCAAGATAGACCGGCACAACGGGATAATTCAATTTCCGTAAGCCGGAGATAATAAGTTGGCCTGTGATGATAGAAACATCATGCTCAGGGTTGCGACTGCCAAAAAACACGCCAATTGTTTTTTTCATATGTATATTATATAAAATTTCAATTAATCAGTAGTCTTATCTAAGTTCTCAATCGAATCCGAACACCTGTACTAGAATGTTCGGATATGATAAAGCATAAAAAAATAGATAAACGAGAGCGAGGAATGATTGCTCGATATTTGGCAGAAGGCAAGAAATTGAGAGAAATAGCTCGTATGTTGTGTAGGTCTCCATCAACGATATCTGAGGAGGTGAAACGGAACCAAGTATGGGGTGAAAAGGGATTTGTATATGAGGCAATACAAGCTCAAGAAGAGTGTGAAGTGAGAAAGAAAAAAGCAGGAGAAAGAATACCTCTCAAGAACACATGGGTATATCAGTATGTCATGGAGAGATTGTCTCATGGATGGACACCAGAACAGATATCAGGAAGACTCAAGAGAAATCATCCCCTTATCTCCTCAAGAAGGATAGGTGTTGAGACTATCTACAGGTATATTTATGATCCCAAAAACAAAGATGATATGTTGTGGGAGTATTTACCCAGAGGACAGCATAAAAGAAGGAAACAAAAAGGAAGATCTGTACAAAGAAGCCATATTCCAGGCCGAATATCAATTAGTGAGAGACCAAAACGAATTGATAACCGTTCCGAGTTTGGTCATCATGAAGGAGATACTGTGGAGGGAAAGAGGTCAGTTGGAGATGGGATTCACACAGAAGTAGAGAGAGTATCGAGAATGTTGTTTGCCAGAAAGGTGGAGAAGATAACTTCTGAGGAGACAAGCAGAGTTCAGGTGGAGATTTTCACCGCCTTGCCAGTACAGGCAAGAAAGTCGACAACACTCGACAATGGGAAAGAGAATCATTACCACCAAAGACTCCAAGAGACACTCAACATGAAGACCTATTTTTGTCATCCATACTGTTCATATGAACGAGGAACAAATGAAAATACTAACGGATTACTTCGCAGATATTTACCCAAGAAAACAGACTTTTCAACGCTCACTCAAGAAGAACTAGATGAGATAGTTTTTGAGATAAATAACAAACCTCGAAAGGTGTTACAATATCAAACAGCGAGTGAAGTATTTACAAGTTACTGTTCGGATTCAACTTAGAATTCAGGTTATATTGAAAAAGCGCTACTGCGGAGTTTATTATTTTTGGGTGGCCTCGAACCTCCTTTATGAAGGGTTCGCGAGACACCTAAAAATAATAAACGGAGCGAAAAAAGTAAATTGGTCAATTTTGACGGAATCTACGAAATCTTTGTTTTAAACATAGTTATCCGGCCAGTCATTCTGAAATAGAACAACATCATTTGGCTGGACAATATTCGCCATATCCGCATGCGCTGCCTCTGTGCTTTTATACCACTTAATATTTTCTTTCAAGAATCCATTTGCCAAAAGTCCCTCCGCGATATAGTCCGTTACACTGTTTTTAATCAACACAACCACGTTTGCTACGCTGCTGAGTTCTTTCCCTATTTCTCTATGTACTTGGGCAGTAGCCACTCCAGACTCAACCAGTCCAGGAGTAATATACACCTTCCTTCTGTTTCTATAGGTAGACAAAACATACATAGCCTCCTTCACTCCCTCCGAATTTCCATTATAACTATCATCTATCACGAGCACCCCTCGTGCCCCTTCAATAGGCTCTAATCTATGAGGAAGAGGCTTTATCAAAAGAGCGCCTGCACATATTTGCTCAAAGGTCAAACCCAACTTTTGTCCGAGCACATCCGTCGCCTGCAACACCCCTCGGGCATATCGCCCTAATAATCCACTTTTTATTCCCTGATCCTGCGCGCTTGAATAGAGAATAACTTGTTGATGCACGATGTGTTTTTTGTAATTATCATGAATAAGCGCGCAATCATCATTGATCACAAGCGTGCCGTCTGGATTCATATGGTGAGCAATTTCAAAAATGGCAGCGACTGTATTTTCTATACTTCCCATCCGCTCCAGATGAGCTTCATTAATGCCAGTTATTATTCCAATTTGAGGCTTTACAAGACTGCATATTTGTTGTATATCCCCTCGCTGATACTCCCCCATTTCTACCACAAGTACCTCCGTTTTTTCATTCACTTGTTTCAAAATGAGTTCGGCGATGCCTAGTGGTGTATTGATATTTTCGGGTGTTTTTACAACTCGATATTTTTGGGAAAGGATGGTACTCACCGCTTCCTTCATCGTTGTTTTTCCGTAGCTGCCCACTATCCCAATAATCTTAAGCTTGGGAAAGCGAGCCAATACGCCTTGTGCACTCCTTATTTTCATACTTTTGAGCATGATATCAAGCGGAGTAAGTGCTATAACGACAATAGTTATGGGTATAAATGAAACATATAAGAATAAAAGAAAAAAATAAGAGATATAAATAGAAAATCCAAAAATTAGTACTAATGAGAGAGTCCCTATGAGGGTTAATTTAGGAGTAAATATGAGTTTTTTGCGAAGATGTGCCTTGGGAATTCCCCCAGTTCCCATAAGAATCTTTAAAAAACGAACTAGATCATATTCCTCCAGTTGAAGGAGATAGAGATGATAGTAGAGATATGCAAAAGGGTTAATTTTTTCCATGGAGAGACTCTATAAATGCTAATAGTACATCATAAAACTCGCTCGGACCATCTAAAAAGCAATAATGTCCCGCCCCCTGAATAATATGCGCTTCCGCATGAGGAATAAGACGATGAAACACTTGGACATCAGTCACTGGTGTATATGAATTATCATCATCCCCTCCCCACACAATAAGAGTTTTATCTTCTATCTGGGGCAATTCAAATTCAATATGTTCACGAATGATATTGATAAATGTTTCTTTCAATTCCGGCGATGCAATATAGTCATCACTCCCAGAAAGTCGAAGAAGGCTCGATTTAATGCCTTGCATAAATGGCAAGTCCATAAGGGGCTTCACTGTTTTTGCAATGCGAATTTTTGTTTGAGTGGTAAAAGATGTATGAGGAAGGCCGGAGGAATCGACAAGAATAAGTCCCAAGAGGGGGATTAATTTTTTTGCTGCTATACGAATAGCTGTTTTTCCTCCAAAAGAATGTCCTATTAATACTGGCTGAGCTATATCTAATTTTTCGACGAAATGAACTACGCAATCTGCATAATTTTGCAGATAAAATGCGCTCTTTGGGATCTGTGATTTCCCAAATCCAGGAAGGTCGAGGAAGTAGAGCCCGTATCCCTGCTCCGCTAGCTTAAGGGTTGAGGTAAACCAGAGTGTACTATTTGACCCCCATCCATGAAGAAATATGAGAGTATTTTTTCGCTCCCCTCGGGGAGCAATGTAATAGTAGTGGATAAGACACCCATCTACTATAATATCCTTCTCTTCAGGCTTGTGCATATCTTATTGTATCATCTATGGGCTTTTTTGAAGCATTTTCCCAGTTTGAACTGAATCAACACTGTGAAGACTACACTCATAATGAGGAGATAGGTGACAAATGCATAATTTTCGAAATTCCATGATGTTATGATGAGAAGCCCTATTCCTGCATTAATAATACCCATAAAATACACCATAGCACTTTCCGTTTCAGGTTCAAAATAGGACTTAACTAAGGTGGGAACGCACGCTAAAAAATCTGCAATAATACTAAATAAAATCGCCACATTCCCAGACTTTGTCGCAAACCACATAATGAGCCCCCCCAGAGACAGCAGGCCACAGACGATATCAAGCTTCGTTATGTTCCATACAGATTTTTTATTGACAAACGATGCACCAAAAATAAGAAGAGGAAAGAATCCCACGATAAACGTTGCCCATGCCTCAGGCCCCACTCCTTGAGAATACTGTGCATAAAATGCAATAAGGGGCGCTGCTGCCCATAAAAGCCACGTCACTCGATTTGGCTTCACGGTTCCTTTTATCGTTGCGATGAGGTAGTCTATGCCGCCGATTGATTGTAAAATGATGCCAAGATAGATAAAGTTGGGATGAATCATATTTTATCGATAATACAGACATTATATACCAAAGCTTCATCTTTATGTCATTGCGAGGAGCACTGCGACACGGCAATCTTAATAAGTAGATTGCTTCGCTATAACTTGAGTTGGCTCGCAATGACAACCCATATCTTCAATAAACTCTTTCAAAAATACTATATAATGTATCCATGCAAAAGACCAAGATGTTTCGCAGCATCATTATCGACGTAGTGAGCCCCAGCACCAACGTGGCGGAAGCTGAGCGCAATCTTATTGAGCTTAAGTCCCTGATCAAAACCTATGGAAGTATCGACGTGGGGCATATTATTCAACATAGAACAAAGCCCGACAAAGACACGTTTATCGGATCAGGAAAACTACTTGAAATTATTGAGATGGTGGCTAACAAGAAAATAGATATTCTTATCTTAAACGATATCGTAAAACCAACTCAGCTTTTTCATATTACGGAACGATTGTGGAAAGCAAATCCCGATATTAAAGTATGGGACCGCGTAGATTTAATTCTTCACATCTTTGAAAAGCATGCACAGACCACAGAGGCACGTCTCCAGATCGAGATTGCGCGCATGCACCACATGGGTCCCCGTATTTATGGCCTAGGAGGCACCTATTTCTCTCGCCAGGGCGGCGGCATTGGAAGCAAAGGAGTAGGAGAAACGAATATTGAACGGATGAAGCGTCACTGGAGAACTCTTATTAAGAAAAAAGAGGATGAACTCAAAAAACAGCTAGAGCACAGAAAAGGACAGGTTGATCATCGAAAAGAGTTAGGCGTGCAACATGTTGCACTTGTTGGATATACCAATGCGGGTAAAACAGCCCTTTTTAATGTGTTGACAGGCCGAAACAAGATTTCGGAAGATGTGCTTTTTGCTACTCTAAGTTCAACTATAGGAAGACTTAAGGGTGTTGGACATGCAAACAATTTGCTTGTGTCCGATACGATTGGCTTTATCCAAAACCTTCCCCCTGCTCTCATTCAGACCTTTAAGTCCACCCTGCTTGACGTGATTCATGCAGACCTTATTCTTCATATTGTAGACATCAGCGATGAACTACGAGATCGAAAAATTAATGTGGTGCAGGAAATAGTCCATGAAATAGGAGCAGGCGCCATTCCTCAAATCCTCGTCTTTACTAAGTCAGATCTTCTTCCTGAGGAACGATGGGGAGAGTTTGAAGAGATAAAAAAGAAATATGCTTCATTCCAAACACTCTGCATTTCTTCAACTGAAGATATTAATATCAAAAAACTGGTAGAAAAAATAACTCAAGCTCTCGTAAAGGAATAAAAAGATCAGAGTTTAAATGGAGGAAAGCTCAAGATTTTCAAGTGAGATATTTTTATCTGAAAAAAAGCGAGAGGTGAATAGTTCTTGAGCAAAATAATGCTCTAACATCTCTTTTAATGTTGCGAGTGACTCTTCCTTCGTTTTTCCCTGACTTGCCACCTCAACCTCAAGTGATTTTGCGAAATACAAACTCCCCTCTTTCCAAACGAGGACTGGGGTGTCTTTAAGTTTTCTTTTCGATTTTTTATACATATTTAATATGTTGATGAGATTAGCAAAGTACTAGTATAGAGAAGGAAAACAGATGATGCAAGTGGAACATTTATGCGCCATCACTCATGTTCGTTCTAGGCGGATTAGGCATCTGTATTTTTAAACTTCACGTTGTTCAGTTTAAAAACATCTGCCTAAAAAAACGCACCGAGCCCTTGGAATCGTTCCTTGGACTCGGCTGCGGATGTGTATTGAGCTTGGTGAAAATCAATGCTTCTTTTGATCTTTGCTCACTCTTTTGTTATTTTAGTTGTTTAGTTTTTTGCTTCTTGTTTTTTGTCTTTCTGCTTCTGACTTGTTGCTATAAGATATTTTTTGTAACTCTGTGTTGAGAGTTGTTATTTTTTCTTATTGCTTTTATTGTACTCGTGGCTCCTTATTGAGGTGGCTTTGAGCGGTTTTGTCTTCTAGCTTTTGACTTTTAACTTTCAGCTTTTGACTTTCAACTATTTACTATTGTGTCTCTAGTTCTTTATATTAATTAACTTATAATAAAACTAACCTAATTTAACTTTAGAGTATTATTTATACTTTGTCAAGGGGTATTTTATCTTATAGTTATATTAGGAAGGTTCTATTCATTTTCAGCTTCAAAAAACTCATTCTTCCCCCAGTCTTCAATATCTTTTTCTGTTATTTTTTGAGAACCGATCCATAAAATATCAAAGACCGATGCTAATGTTTGAGCAAGTTGAGCACTCTTAATGATAAGTCCCCATGCTTCATCATCCTGAGCACACACGCAGCGAACGGTAGACCCTAGGAGAGAAATATCCAGATTTATCTGTAACAGAGGATTGTCTATAGATCGAAAATTATGTAGTTTTACATAGTCTTTATTACGTTTATGTTGATAGGACAGCGCGTGCTTAGTCCACTTGTTCAAGACGATAAGCGACTTTATTGCGGTATTTGTAGTCCTGGAGCTGGCCAAGCCCGCATCAACATCGGTATTGATAAGCTTTTTCCCGAGCGTATCCATGGGCATCAGGCTTTCAAATACACGGAGCGTAGAGTTTCGCTTTGCCTCAAGCGTCTGCTTCATCACCTGACGTGCTCCCTCAACCCCTGGATAATACTGAAAATTGGTGTTTTCCACATGCTTTATATACTCCCCTTTCAGAATAGGGAGAATATCCACTAAATCAACTTCCGCAGCTGCAAGCTCATCTCTTTTATTAAATACCATTTCTCTCAGCTTTGAGGGATTCTTAGGCTCAATCCACGTTTGTTGCTTTTCAAGCCCCTGACTTTCGCGAATGGTGATAAGGCCTTTCAAGGCTAAATTAAGCATGATGTCGTATACAGTGGTGCGTGGCATAGAAAGAGCTTTTGCCAAGGCATAGGGGGCAATTCTTTTATGTTTTAACGCTTCTATATATACCTTAACTTCACTTTCAGACAAGCCGAGGTTTTCGAGGACTGAATATATTTTTTTCATAGGTAAATTCTACAACTTCTAATACTTTATAAAAATAATAGGTGGCACGATTGAAGGGGCCCAAAAAGCACGCACAAAGTTCGGCCAGCAGGCTATCGAAGCTTTGGCGAACTTTTTGGGAAGTGTTAATCGTGACGGAATCTATTATTTTGGCAATCTAGATATAATTCTACTACTGTCGGAACTGTCCGTCAACTTTGACATTCCATGATTAGACTGGTATCATACCTATAGTTATTATTTATTACTCTATTCTATGTGTACTACGGCAGCTAAAAAATTAGATAACTCATGGTTTCTCATTAAAACGCGTGATCCCGTAAGCTGGATGCGTTGGGAAGATGAAATAAAACTTTTTAATGATAAATCAGATACCTACAAAAAGCTTATCGTCCAAAATCCAATTCCCCGTGAGGACGGATATTACGGTGGAATTAACGAGAGAGGGGTTGCTTTTGTATCTACCTTTGTTAAAGTGGCAGAAAATCAAATCTCATATATTAGAAAACCTTATGTAAGACTTATCTTGGAAGCGAGCACTGCTCAAGAGGCAGTAAAAATAATCAAGTCGTTCAATCCTCACATTGGGGGAAATATGTTTGTGGCTGATGCGAATGAATGTTATGGGATTGAAGGCGCCCCCAATGAGTATTATGTTGAGAAAATAAATGCTCCGTCAGTTAAGACTAATCATTTCCTCCACCTTCCCCTTGAAAATATGCATTTTAAGGTTGAGCACAGTTTTGAAGCATGGTCAAAGACGCATCAACTCCGAGCAGAGGAACTTATTTCAACTGCAAAAAATATAGATGATTTAAAGAATATTCTGAGAGACAGAAAGAACGCTGATAAAAATCAGGCTATCTGCACCACGTCAAAAGAGGAAAAATGCTATACCTATTCGGCATTTATATTTGATACAAAAAACAGAAAAGTACACTACTGCCAGGGCAATCCTTTGGAACATGATTTCATGGAGTATTCATTTTCATAAAACGAATAAAAAACAGTAGATTTCTACTCTCACTATATGATACAGTGAAATAATGTCACACAGAAATGGTATTCTGGGTTCTTCTCTCACATCACGAATACTCTTTGCCGTAATTGGGCTTTTGTTATTGTTTGGGGGTCTCGCTACTTTCTTTGTGTATGTTGTCTCATCACAGAATCTTCTTTCCATTAACATGAAGAGTCAATTGAAAATAACAAAGGACAAAACACAGGATATTGAGACGGTGATTGATGATGTATTTATCGTATTAAAACAACTTTCGAGTGAGAAAATTCTTGTCGAGGGACTCCTGGCCTCATCCTCCCCCACTCTTGCTAAACAAGCAACAGAAAAGTTGAAGAGTTATTTGATTACGGATTTTTATTCTACCATTTACGTAATGGGAACAAATGGCATCGCCCTCTTCTCAACCGACCCTGCGTTTGTAGGGGGAGACTATAGCTTTCGCCCCTACTTTACAGAGGCGCTCAAAGGATCGACCTATGCTGATGTGGGGTTAGGAATCACCACAGATAAACTAGGGTACTATTTTTCCCACCCCCTCTATAAAGAAGGCAAAATAGTGGGCGTTTGTATCATTAAAACAAATCCAAATAAGATCAATAAGATTGTGAACTATGATTCTTTGAAGATTGATTCAGAAATAATTATCACCGATGACAAGGGGGTAATTCTCTATTCTAGCAAGCCAAATAGAGTATATTCGTCTTTAGGTATACTTTCTCCAGATAATGCTCTCTATGAGCAAACCAATCGCTATCCTGGCCAAGTATTTACTGCTCTAGACTACGGAGGTGTCCAAAATTTCATCCTCAATAATTCTGTGTCGGGCATGTATCAATCGTACGATAAGATTGATAGTAAGACAGAAATACTCACCTATGCAAAGGTGGGCAAATATCCTTTCTACTTTATAATTGAGGCAGATGTAGATCCATATATTTCAATGGCATCTAGCTCGGCCCTCATTATAAGTCTATTTATCCTTTTCGCTATGCTTTTTATGTCTTTTATTTTGGTTCTATTGTTACGCGCATTGCTCTCTCCTATAAATACGCTCGTTCAGGCTGCAGATGAAATAGGAAAGGGAAATTTTTCCTATAAAATTCCTGAATTCTCCATAAACGAACTTTCCAATCTTGCTGGGTCATTGAAAAAAATGTCTATCAATCTTCAAAATTTATATAGCGATATTGAACAAAAAGTGTCTGAGCGCACAAAAAAATTGGATGAACAAAACGAAAGACTTAATAAATCTGAAGCGCTTCTTAAAGATACTTTGGAGACGTCAGAGCGGGCGAATAAATTGATGGTGGGGAGAGAGCTTGAGATGTTGGAATTAAAAAAAATTATAAAAACATTGCAAGAAAAAAACACATAACTATGGAACAAACCGCTATTGTCCAAACCTTAGTAGGCCAGCATAGGCAGCTTCAGAAAGACTTAAAAGAAGTTGCTTCACTCACCTCTCAAAACGATCATGAGGCAGAGAAGATTCATTTATTATTGGAAAAATTTACCCAAGACCTTACTCAACATCTTCATCTTGAAAATGATGTCTTCTACGTTGAGCTCTTAAAAAAAATGAAAGAGAAAGGACAAAACACTGAAAAAACAGAACTATTTATTATGAGTATGAAGGACATTGAAAAAGAAGTGTTGACTTTTCTTAATACATATAACGAGGGCAATAAAATCGCTCATTCTTTTGATGAGTTCAGACATGATTTACCTATTATTATAGAAACACTCATTCTCAGAATTGAAACGGAAGAGGCAGGAGTCTATTCCTATTGGGGTTTATTTTAGTCTTTAATTCATGAAAATTGAAAAAAAAATAACTACTGCATTCGTTAGGGTATTCATCTCTACTCTCGTTTTAGTAGCTTGTTTTATAGGAGTGGTTGTTTATGTTACCACATCGCAGCAGGTAATCAGACTTGTTGAAACCGCCTCGCTTACCAAGGCAGAATACCTTCGTTCTTATCTAACTAGTCAAAAAGAAATAGGAATATCGCTTGCAACAACAAGTATTTTACATGATTTACTAAATTCTTCAAAAACTTCTCCAGAATATATATTACAAAAAAAACTAGTTGATGAAATGCTCACGCGCACGATCAAATATGATCCAAGAATCAATGAACTTTTTATAATTAATCCAGACGCAACGATCATTGCCTCATCAAATAATAAACGAGTCAATCAAAATGTTTCTCAAGATGATTTTTATATTGAGGGGAAGAAAGGCGCCTTCATGAGAGGTGTCTATAAGTCTCCAGTAACCAACACATTTGTGTGGGGAATATCTATCCCTGTGATAGATGATAAATCAGGGATGGTGATAGGTATTGTGGCAATACGGCTTGAGACGGGTCCTTTATATCAATTAATACAGTCTCAATCAAATTTGGGATCGTCGGCTGAAGTATTTGTGGTTGATAGTGATCATCTCCTCATTTCTCCAGCGCTTTATCTCAACCGAGATCAAATAACAAAGAAGAAAATAGAGACTCAAAATGTGCAAGAATGTTTCGCTCCGTCAGTACCAAATAGGTTTAATAAGAATAAGGTACAGATATATAGAGATTATAGAAATATCCTAATTCTCGGCACGCATGCATATATTCCTGAAACCAATTGGTGTCTTATTACTAAGATTGATGCTCTAGAAATATATACTCCCCTCCTCATGATCCTGGGCATCATCGCGACTACTGTAATCCTAGGATCTTATATTTTTTATTACGTGAGTAAGTCTGTATCAAAAAAAATAACAAACCCTATAGAAACACTCTATGAGGGTATGCAAGAATTTCAGAAAGGAAATATAAATATTAAGATTGGTGCCGACTCAACAGATGAAGTTGGCATTCTTTCCCGTCAATTCGATTCACTCATCAATTTTGTTAAAGAATCTCGAGGCGCTCTTAATCAAATAATAAAAGATCAAATAAGCGAAATTAATACAAAAACAAAAGATCTCCAAGATCAAAAAAAAGCAATCCTTAATATTTTGGAGGATGTAGAAAGAGAAAAGAGTAAATCGGATTTGCTTGCTTCAGACCTTAAGAAATTTGAGCTAGCAGTAGAGAACGCAAACGATCACATCATCATCACAGACCCCGAAGGCATCATCCTTTTTGCCAATAAATCTGTGGAGCGAATTACCGGCTTTTCTATATCTGAAATTATAGGAAAAAAGGTGGGAACTAATAAGCTGTGGGGAGGGCTTATGCCTATTGAGTTTTACAAAGAGCTTTGGAAGTCTATAAAAATAGATAAACGGCCATTTTTCGGAGAAGTAAATAATAAAAGAAAAAGTGGGGAGCTCTATACTGCGCAAGCCTCTATTTCTCCTATTATTAATAATAATGATGAAATTGTCTACTTTGTAGGGATAGAACGAGATATTACGAAAGAAATACAAATAGATAAGATGAAAACAGAGTTTCTTTCTCTTGCGTCTCATCAGCTTCGTACCCCGCTTACCGCTATGAACTGGTTTGTAGAAATGCTCATTAATGGAGATATGGGATTTCTCTCCCCATTGCAAATAGATGCGATGCGCAGTATAGATACATCAAATAAAAGAATGATAGCTCTTGTTAATTCACTTCTCAATATATCCCGAATCGAATCTGGAAGACTCATCACTGACCCTCACCCAACAGATATAAATATACTTATGGAGAATGTGATAAGTGAACTCAAACAAAGAAGCGAATATAAGAATCAGATTATTGAATTT
>Ga0194063_10000717_pt1 | contig 23477 bp, 22 predicted proteins | sample SepL3720m_MetaG_FD_155459 | JGI IMG/M metagenome (GOLD analysis project Ga0194063, IMG submission 155459) | Anoxic zone freshwater microbial communities from boreal shield lake in IISD Experimental Lakes Area, Ontario, Canada - Sep2016-L373-20m | ecosystem: Environmental > Aquatic > Freshwater...
AGCCCGCACTGGAAACCGTCGCACCGGGGCATGCGGCGGCCTGCATCCGCACCGACCAGGTGGTCGGGCGCAGCGCCGCGGAGGTCTTCGGGGTGACCACGCAACCGCCGATCGCCGACAACCGCTCCGAAACGGAGATCGTGGTGCGGGTCAAGGATCTGTCCAAAACCTTTGCCCTGACCAAGGGTGTGGTGTTTCGCCGCCGGATCGGCGAGGTGCGCGCGGTCGACGGTATCGACTTCGAGGTGCCGCGCGGACAGACGCTCGGCATCGTCGGCGAGTCCGGGTCGGGAAAATCCACCACACTGCACGAGATCCTGGAACTGCGCGCCCCGCAGTCCGGCTCGATCGAGGTGCTGGGTACCGATGTCGCGACGCTGAGCACCCAGCGCCGCCGGGAACTGCGCCGCGATCTGCAGGTGGTGTTCCAGGACCCGGTGGCGGCCCTGGATCCCCGGCTGCCGGTGTCCGATATTCTCGCGGAGCCGTTGGGCGCCAACGGTTTCGACAAAGGTTCCACCGATGCCCGCGTCGCCGAGTTGCTGGAGATCGTCGGGCTCTCCCGCGCCGACGCCAGCCGGTACCCGGGCGATTTCTCCGGCGGCCAGAAACAGCGGATCGGTATCGCCCGGGCATTGGCGCTGCAGCCGAAGATCCTCGCACTCGACGAGCCGGTGTCGGCTCTGGACGTCTCCATTCAGGCCGGCATCATCAACCTGCTGCTGGACCTGCAGCGCGAATTCGACCTGACCTATCTGTTCGTCTCTCACGACCTGTCGGTGGTCAAGCACCTGGCCCACCGGGTGGCGGTGATGCAGCACGGCAAGATCGTGGAGTACGGCGAGGCCGAGCAGGTGTTCGCCGATCCGCGCCACCCGTATACCCGGGCATTACTCGCCGCTATCCCCCAGCCGGATCCGAATCGCCGCTAGCATCAGTGCCGTGAACATGCGAACAGACACACAATCGCACTCAATACGGCGCACGAGGACGAGTTTGCGTCTGCTCGCGGTAGGAATGGCGGCGACGCTGGTGGTGGCCGGTTGCTCATCCGGCCAGCAGTCCGCGCCGTCGGCGGGCGGTAACGCCGAACTCGGATCGGCCAGCGATACCAACCCGCAGGACCCGACCACCCTGGCTCAGGGCGGGAATCTGAGATTGGCCATCGGCGCGATGCCGTCGAACTTCAACACCCTCAACCTCGACGGAAATGAGGCCGACACCGCCGGCGTGCTGCGGCCCACCATGCCGCGGGCGTTCGTCATCTCCCCCGACGGGTCGATGAAGGTCAACAACGACTACTTCACGAATGTGGAGCTGACCACAACCGACCCGCAGGTGGTCACCTACACCATCAATCCGAAGGCCACCTGGTCCGATGGCGCGCCGATCACCTGGGAGGACATCGCCGCCCAGATCAGCGCCACCAGCGGTAGGGACAAGGCGTTCGCGATCGCCTCGCCCAACGGCTCCGACCGGGTGGCATCGGTAACCCGCGGCGTCGACGATCGGCAAGCCGTGATGACCTTCGCCCAGCATTACCCGGAGTGGCGCGGCATGTTCGCCGGTAACACCATGCTGCTGCCCAAGAGCATGACCACCAACCCGGACGTCTTCAACAAGGGACAGCTTGAGGCGCCCGGACCGTCCGCGGGGCCGTTCATGGTGTCGAATGTCGACCGCACCGCACAGCGAATCACGTTGACCCGCAACCCGAAATGGTGGGGCACCCCGCCGATACTGGACTCATTCACCTTCTTGGCACTCGATGACGCCGCACGGATCCCCGCGCTGCAGAACAAGACCATCGACGCCACCGGCATCTCGTCACTGGATGAGCTGCAGATCGCCCGCAGCACCGACGGGATCTCGATCCGGCGCGCCCCGGGCCCCAGCTGGTATCACATGACCTTCAACGGCGCGCCCGGTGCGATCCTGTCGGATAGGGCATTACGGCAGGCAGTCGCCAAAGGCATCGACCGCCAGGCCATCGTCAGCGTGACCCAGCGTGGACTGGTGGACAGCCCGACACCGCTGGGCAACCACGTCTTCGTCGCCGGCCAGGAGGGCTATCAGGACAACAGCGCCGTCGTCGCCTACGACCCGGAGAAGGCCAAAACCGAACTCGATGCCCTCGGCTGGAAGCTCAACGGCCAGTTCCGCGAGAAGGACGGTAAGACACTGGTGATCCGTGATGTGCTCTACGACTCCCAGACCGGTCGGCAGGTGGCGCAGGTGGCGCAAAGCAACCTCGCCCAGATCGGGGTGAAGTTGGAACTGGATGTCAAGTCCGCCGACGGGTTCTTCACCAACTACGTCAACGTCGGCGACTTCGATATCACCCAGTTCTCCTGGGTGGGTGACGCATTCGCACTGTGCTGTTTGAATCAGATTTTCACCACCGACGCGGAGAGCAACTTCGGCAAGATTTCCTCACCGGCGATCGACGCCAAGGTCGAGGAGGTGCTCGACGAGCTGGACCCGGCGAAGGCCCGCGCTCTGGCCAACGATGTGGACACGATGCTCTGGGAAGAGGTCTTCAGTCTTGCGCTCTACCAGTCGCCGGGCAATGTGGCGGTGCTGAGCAAGCTGGCCAACTTCGGCCCATCCGGCGTGGGCGACTTGGATTACAGCACAATCGGTTTCATGAAATAGCGCGCGTTACGCCGAACCGCGGTAGCGCGGCCGCCAGCCGGGCCGCTGCAGCCAATGCCGACCTGGCCAACCTAATCGACGCGCCCGCCGGCAGTCGATCGAGAGCATCCGCCTGCGCCGGCAGCGATTCCGCTCGACCGCCCGCCACAGCTGCGAGGATCCGCAGCGCGGCCTCATCCTGGGAGTCCAGGATGCTGTGTGCGGCAGTCGGCAACGACACCATTGTCGACGCCGGCACCAGTTCAGCGATCCGCAGCGCCACGGTCGTCGGCGTGACAAGGTCGCGCCCGCCGGACACCATCACCGTGGGCCACCCGAACCCGGGCATCTCTGCGACGAGGTCGAAGGGCTCTGCCTCAAACCCGATGGCGGCCGCAGGCACCCCACGCCAGGTGAGTGTGGTGTCCAGCGGCAGTCCGTCCGGGATTCCGGCGAAGTTCAGTTCGCGAAATCCGATCGGTGCGACGAGGTCGGATTCGTTGTGGAACAACACTTTCCGGTGTGCCACGCTCACGGTGACGAGCCGCATCGCCGACCACAGCAGGCGCCGCCCATCGAGGAGCAGATCGAGATGGCGCCCGAGCAGATCGGCGCCACCGATGCCATAGATACCCGCCGCGATGGTCAGGTCCGCGGGCCCGAACGCGCCAGCCTCGGTCAGCGCCCGAACCTTGGCCGCCAGTGCCGAGTCGTCATGCCACAGTAGTTCCCGGCAAGCATGCCGAACGACCTGAAAGTCATTGTGGTTCAACAGCGGGGAATCCAACACCATGGCGTGTACCCGATCCCGGTGCCGCACCCCCATGCCGGCTGCCAGGTAGCTTCCGTAGGAGGCTCCGTAGACCACGGCGGTGTCGACACCGGTGTCATCAAGCACCGCGGCGATATCGTCGAGGACCGCAGTGATGGTCAACGACTCCGACGGAAGGTCGGCGCCGGAGTCGTCGCGCCGTGACATCCCGACGCCTCGATGCTCAACCATGATGACATCGAGGCCCCTCTCGGCTGCTCGCCTCCGAAAGCCCTGATAGGGCCCGATGGAAGCCATGCCGGGGCCGCCGGGGATGATCACCGACGGCGTCGGGCTCACCGGTCCGGTGCGTACGTAATGCAGGTCGAACCGCTCGTCGGCGCCCGCCGTCACGGGCCGCCGGATCGAGGCGACGCCCGGTAGTGCGGCCAGCTGTCGGTAGCGGCGGTTGGCGATCGAACCAGCCGGAGTCATCTGCCGATTGTGCCAAGGGAAGACAGTCCCGCGCTCGTTCATCCCCTCGCCAGGAGTTCGCGCAACGTGGGTAGGACCCGCTGATCCTTGGGTCGGTTGGCGGCCTGTTTGGAGCGAATCACATCGCCGAGGGAGGCGATCTCGACGATGCTGTCGTAGAGCTCGGTGCGGGTGGCGCCCCGATGTAAGTCGGCGTAGCCGTGGGTACCGGAGGGCTGGAAGGCGATGTCGAGATCGCCGGCGTCGGTCACCAGGTTCCATGTCTGGGCGCCGGCCAATGCCTGAGCGTCGCACGCGAACGGCAGGCCCGGTGGCACGGATTCGGTCCGAATCCGTGCGTTGAGCTCAGACAGCGCCGCCGCGAGCCGAGTGAGATTGACTCCGTCGGTAGCGGGCGTGATGTCAGCGTCCTCCGTGGGAAAAGGCGACCCGTGAAACACCGCGGCCAGCCCGCCGATCAGTACGTAGACCACCCTGTGGCGATACAGGGTCGCGAACAGCCGCTCAAGATCAAGGTCCACGTCAGGACCGCCCCACTCGGCGCAACACACCAAGCTGTCGGATCACCTTGGCGTGGCGATCCAGCCGCTGCTGGCCCGACAGCGTGACCAGGCGGACCGCCTGGGCCATGTCGCTGCTATCGCGCTCGACGATGTGGAACTCCAGATCCAATCCGCACAAACGAACGATCCGGATGACGTCGTCGAGACTGACCGCGCTGCGGCCCGCTTCCCAGCGTGCGATAGCGGGCTGCGCCAGACCAGCCCTGCTGGCCAGCTCGGTTTGAGTCAGGCCCGCACGCTGCCGGGCCTCGCGGATCAACTGAGCACCGTATGCAGCCATGCCGCCTAACATAACAGAAACGTTATATCCATGGCCGGCGTCCGCGGCGGCCTGATCGCCGGCTTCGACGAGGTGCTGGCGCTAGCCGACTAACTCGGGAACGAGTTCACGCCAGCAATTCGATGACTGTCGCGTTTCGGACACCGCTGTAGCGGTCTGGCTGACAGGTCAGCAGGATCACCTGACCGCGCTCGCCGACTGAGTTGAATACCTCGCCCATGCTGATCAGCCGCTCCGGGTCGGCAAATCCGAGTGCGTCGTCGATAACCACGGGGACGGTGTCCGCGTCCGCCACCATCGCGGCACCGGTCAGTCGCACCATGATGGCCAGTTGTTCCCTGGTGCCGGTGGACAGCGAGCCGTAGGGCACGGTGCGCCCGTCGAGTGTGCGCGACTCGATGGACAGGTCGGGGTTGATGTCCAGTTTGACGGACTCGTTCTGAAACACGATGCGCCCCAGCCGTTCCAGTTCGGTCCGAAACGGTTCCACGTAGCGCTGTTGGATGTTCTCGCGGTGCTTGATCATGGTCGTCCGCAAGAATTTGGCGGCCTCGGCGCGATCGCGGACAGCGTCATGCTCGGCACCGATACGCCGCAGCGCGGCCTCGGCGTCATCCAGCTGGCCCTGGCGGCCCTCCGCCCCAATGATCTCCCACTGCGCGGTCAGCGCGTCGATCTCCTTGTCGGCGGCGGCGAGTTCGCCGGCGATATCCCTCTCCGCCCGGATTGCAGCAGCCAGTTCGGCGGCTACGTCGTCGGGGTTGCCGGCTTGATACTCCGCCGTCAACGCGGCCAGCTGTTCGTCGGCAGTGTCCCGCGCCGCGGCATCGGCGGCAGCGACGGAGGCGACCTGCTCATCGGAGCCGACGGCCTGCGACTGGGCGAGTCGACCACGCGCATCCGCCAACTCAGACTCGGCGGCCTTCGCCCGCTCCCGCAGAATATTGGCGGCGTCGGCCTTCGACTTCAGCACCTCCGCGGCCGCGTCTGCCGCCGCGGCCTGGGCTTCGGCGGCGGTCACGGCGGCCTCGAGCGCCGCGCCGGCCACCCTCAGTTCCGCTTCGGCCTGCGCCGCAGCCGCTGTGGGATCGGTCTCGGGTTCGGGGTCACCCGCACGGAACTCGGCCACCCGTACGCGCAGCGCATCGATGTCGACGCCCACGCAGAGCGCATCCCGGGTGGCGGTCAGCGTGTTGCCGGTGGCGGTGAGTTCACGCCGGCGGCTGTCCAGGGCACGCGCGGACGCCACGTCGGATACCTCGCCGAGGCTTAACGCGTCGGCAAGGCGGCGCTGCGCGACATCGAGCCGGGTCCGCATGTCGGCAACCCCGGCACCGGGGTCGATGCGCACCGTGATGACGCCGGGAACCTCGACCGTGAGCGGCGCCGACGGCGTGGGCGTCCAGGGTCGCCCTGCAGCCAGCGTCACCGGCTCGCCGCCGGCTACGACCGCCAAGTCGGTCGGTGCGGTGAACTCGACGGCACCGGCGTCGGCGCGCAGTTGCGCCTCGAGGAGTTCCACTAAATCTGCACTGTCGTCGATCTCGCCGAACAGTTCCGCGGTCAAGCTGATGGCCGCAAGCTGCTCGGTGACCTGCGCGCGCTCGGCGTGGATGCGCTCGATCTGGGCCAGCTGATCGGTGAACCGACGGCCCTCCAGCCTTGCGGCGCAGGACTTCTGAGCAGCCACAGCGGCGTCGACACGCAGCTGCGCCGCCTGGCGCGCGGCCGTAACAGAAGCCGACTGCGCGGCGACCGTACCGACGTGCTCACGCGCGGCCGCCTCCTCTTTTTCAGCTGCGGTCAGCTTCTCGTGCGCGTCGGACAGGGCGGTTGTGCGCGTCGCAACGTCGGCAATCTGCATCAAGCGCTGCTGTTGCGCCGCTGCCGAGGCGGTCGCGGTGGCGATAGCGGCGGCCGCAATCGGTCGCGCTTTCTCCAGTTTTTCGGCGAGTACGCCCAGTGCGACCTGCGCCTGTTCAGCTGTTGCCCGCCGGGCTGCGGCTGGGGCGAGGGCGTCGGCTAATTCAGCGCGGGTCGCGCACAGCCGTTCCTGACGGTTTACCCGTTCCTCGATGTCGGCGATGGCGTCTCGACAGCTTTTCGCCGTCTCTGCGGCGGCTTTGAGCCGGGCGATGGCGTCCTTGTATTCCTTTGTGGGTTTTGCGGTTGCGGCGGTGAAGTAGCGTGCGAATTCGGCATCGATGCGGTCGATCAGCAAGGTTTCGGCGCCCGACGCGGTCGTGGCCTCGCCGGCCGCAGCGTCGAGTGCGTTTGTCAACGCTGTGCAGCCCGACAGATCGACCGCGTTGGTGGAGTCTGATTGCAGTACCCGTTGGGCGTCCCACAGCGCAGTGTCGACAGTCTCGTCAATGATGGCGCGGACCCGATTGTGCGCCTCGTCACCGGTGAGCTGCTCATGGCTGGGCGCGGTGATGCTGAGTTCAGTGAGGCGCTTTTTGTGGAAACGCTTGCGGTAGACGAACCGGTAGGGACCGGTGCTGATGTCGGCGCTCACCTCGGTACCGACGTCACCATGGACGGGCTTGACCGCCACGACCGTCTGCTTGGCCGAGCTATCCTTCTGCTCGAGCAGCAGGCCGAGCGCCTCGAGCATCGACGACTTGCCGATCTCGTTGGGTCCGCACACCACCACAACCCCACGGTCGGGAAAGTTGATCTCGCGGTCGGCGATACCGCGGAAGTTTTTCAACCGCAGCCGGTGCAGGATCACTCGACGCCCTTCCACAGCCGCAGCAGCAGTGCCAACGCTCCGCGCGCGGTCGGTGCGTCAGACCCCTCCGAACGAGCGGTCTCGACCAGTTCGGCGACAGCGTCGGCGGCGAATCCGCCGATGCCGAGATTGTCGAACTCCTCGTCGGCGGGCATGACTGCCAACTCGGTGTGGCGCTCCCAGTTATCCAAGCCGGCGAAGAGCCGCGAGTACTTCTCGATGCAGAGTTCCAGCTCAGCCTGCTCGGTGACAGTGACCGTGCCCTTGAGCGCCAACTGCACCACGGTGCGGTCCTTGCCGGGCAGTGCCTCGAGTCTGGCGTCGAGCGCGGCGATATCGCCGCCGTTGTTCAGATCTGCGGCGATGGTGAGGAAGCGCCACGTGCCGACGGTGTGGGGTTCCACGGTGACCGGATGCGCGGGGTCATCAAGATCCATATCGATCAGCAGTACATGACCGGAATCGAGTTCGCGGTGGTCATAGTTGGTGACCTCCGGCGAGCCGGAGTACCAGACGCGACCGCTACCACCAACCTCGGTGCGGGAGTGCCTGTCGCCCAGTGCCACATAGTGCACAGCCGAGCATTCGAGGGCCGCAGTCACCGCGGCCATCCGGATCGCAGCGACGTTGTTGCGGTCCGGATCGAGGACGTCGACGGCGCCGTGCGCCAGCAGAATCCGCGCCGTGCCGTCGGCGGGAAGGTCAGCCAGCACCTCGGCGGCCAAGTCGGTGGTGGGCCGCTTCGAGCGCCACGGGGCCGCCACGATCTCCAGGCCTGGGCGCACGCCGACTACACCTGCGCGGTCGAGTACCACCACGTTGTCCGGGCACTCTGTGCGGAACTGCTTGCTGGTGTATACCGACGAGGCATCAAGCGGATCGTGGTTGCCGGGCAACAGGTACACCGGAACCTCGATGCGACCCATGGCTGCAAGCGACTGGCTGATCACCTTCGGCGCCAACTGATTGGCGTCGAACACATCGCCGGCCACCACGACGAACTCCGCGCCGGTCCGTTGCGCGAGCGCGCCCAACCCCGCGACCGCATCACGCCGCGCAGCCGAATACCGCGGTTGGGCGTCGTCGTCCAGGAAGTGCCGGGTCATCCCCAGTTGCCAGTCGGCCGTGTGAATAAAGCGCATTCCCCCACCCCTTTCTCCCCTGATGCTGCAACCCTGGCGCGAGTGTATGACCGGGGTCAGACAACTCCGGGAGCCTCGCCCGGCGTGTGCCCTAACCTGGGACGAATGAGAACCCTGGTGCTGATGCGGCATGCAAAGTCCGACTACCCGGCCGGCGTGGCCGACCACGACCGGCCGCTGGCCGCGCGCGGAATCCGGGAGGCCGCCCTGGCCGGCGAGTGGCTGCGCTCGACACTGCCGGCGATCGACGCGGTGCTGTGCTCGACCGCGGTGCGCACCCGGCAGACCCTGGACCGAACCGGTATCGCCGCTCCGGTGAGTTACCTGCACCAGCTCTATGACGCCACCGTCGGGGCGATGCTCGATCAGATCAACCGGGTCGATGACGACGTCGCCACCCTGCTGGTCGTCGGCCATGAACCCACGGTGAGCCAGGCAGCCCTCGGACTGGCCGCGCGCCCGGCGAGTAACGCAGACGCGGTCGGGCGAATCGAGATGAAGTTCCCGACATCGGGCATCGCGGTGCTGCGGGTGCCGGGCGGCTGGTCGGCATTGGAACTCGACGGCGCCGAGTTGGCGTCATTCCATGTGCCGCGCTGAGTAACCGTCAGGAGTTGGTGACCGGTCAGGCGTGGCCGGTCAGGAGTTGGTCGCCAGCGTCAGTTCCATCAGTTTGATGGCCTGACCGCATGCGTCGATACCGGGTGCCTGCGGGTTGATCCACCACCCGACCACGCCGGCGGCGTCGCTGGCCACCCCGCAGCCTCCGTTGGGATCGTTGGTGCGCATGACGATGGAAGCGACACCGGCGATCGCGCGGCTCTCCACCTGATACTTCAGGTATTCGGCGACCTTGCGCTCGTTGTCCAGGCTGCCCTGCTCGTACCACAGCCGGGTGATGTCGATCAGACCGGCGGGGTTGAGCGCCTGCCATCGGCAGACCGCGCCGACGAAGGTGCTCTGGATGTCGAGAGGATCTGCGCCAACTGTCTTAGCCAGCACATCGGCGGTCAGGACGTCGCACTCCTTGAGCAGGTTCGGGTACTCCTTGGCGGACTTGTCGTTGCGCTGGATGGGACCGGCGCCCGTTTTCAGCGCGGTGCCGCCGACGGTCTGCGCGCACCCGGTGAGTACGGCTAGAACGGTCAGTGCGGCCAGTGCACCCTCGATAGCGCGTCGGCGTGGACGCTGCATCGGCCGACTCATTTCGCACTCACAATCGACTGGCGGGTCAGTTCTTTGGCCACATCGCAGGCCGGCGGGAACGGCTTCTCGGCGAAGCTGACCGACCACTCGATGAAGTCGTCGTTGAATCCGATCGCGATCTCGCACAGATTGTCGCCCAGCATCGGATCGGTACCCACCGCCACCCAGCCGTCATGGCCTTCGATAGAGATGTCCTCGACGCTGGTGCGGGAGAGTTCCTCGGTCTTGCGCTCGCGGCCGATCGGGCTGCCGCGATACCAGGTGAAGGAGAAGTGCGGTCCGACAATGCCACCACCGGCCAGCCACTGGCAGCCGACCGAGTTGACCGCGGTCTTCACCAGACCGGTCACCCCGGTCTGCTCGGCCATCGTCTGGTCACTGACGTCACCGCACTCACCGAACATCGGTCCGTGCTTTCCGTCTTTGCCGGGCCCGGGCGAGTCCGGTTGCTCCTGCGTCGACTGCGCCTGGTCGGCGTTCGGGCTTGAGCATGCACCGAGCACGGGAACCACCGCCGCCACGGTCACGGCGAGGGCCGCGAGTCTGCGCGCCGACGTCATAGGCGCCTGCTGATTCTCACAGCATGCACTGTAGCGGCAGCGTCGGAAAGAACCTCCGACATACCGGCTGAACTGCGGTCTTTTCGCCCGGGTCGGTATGGGACAGTAACGACATGCTCCTGGCACTGGTGCGGCGGTATGTCCGGCCGTACCGGCGGCTGGTCGCCGCGGTCATGGTGCTGCAGACCGTCAGCACCCTGGCTTCGCTGTATCTGCCGACGGTGAACGCGGCGATCATCGATGACGGCGTCGCCAAGGGCGATACCGGGCTGATCGGCCGGCTTGGCCTGGTGATGCTGGCGGTCACCGCCCTGCAGGGCGGGTGCGCGATCGGCGCGGTGTACTTCGGATCGCGCACCGGGATGGGATTAGGCCGCGACGTCCGCGCGGCGATGTTCGGCCACATCACCACGTTCTCCGACAGTGAGACCGCCCGATTCGGTGCGCCGTCGCTGTTGACCCGCACCACCAACGACGTCCAGCAGATTCAAGTCCTGGTGCAGATGACCGCCACCGTCCTGGTGACCGCCCCGATCATGTGCGTCGGAGGCATCATCATGGCGATCCACCAGGACGCCGGGCTGTCCTGGCTGCTGGTGGTCAGCGTGCCCGTACTGGCGGTGGCCAACTACCTGATCGTGTCGCGGATGCTGCCCATTTTCCGCAGCATGCAGCAACGCATCGACACCATCAACCGGGTGCTGCGCGAACAACTCTCCGGCATCAGGGTGGTCCGGGCCTTCGCTCGCGAACCCTTCGAACAACAGCGGTTCGCTGCGGCCAACCACGCCGTCTCCGATGCCGCCCTAGCGGCCGGGCGCTGGCAGGCGCTGATGCTTCCGGTGACGACACTGACCATCAACATTTCCAGCGTCGCGCTGATCTGGTTCGGTGGCCTGCGCATCGACGCCGGTGCGATGCAGGTGGGTTCGCTGATCGCTTTTCTGTCCTATTTCATGCAGATCCTGATGGCCGTACTGATGGCCACCCTGATCCTGGTGATCCTGCCGCGGGCATCGGTCTGTGCCGAACGGATCACCGAGGTGCTGGACACCCGAACGGCAATCACCAACCCGTCATCTCCGCGGCGGCCCTCCGATGGCATCCGCGGTGCCGTCGCGCTCGACGATGTCAGCTTCAGCTATCCGGGAGCGGAACGCCCTGTCCTGGAAGGGGTTTCGTTCACCGCCTCCCCTGGTACGACGACGGCCATTGTCGGCGGCACCGGTTCAGGTAAGTCAACACTGGTGTCGCTGATCTGTCGGCTGTATGACGTGACTACCGGGTCGATCCACGTCGACGATGTCGACGTGCGGGACTACGACACCGAATACCTGTGGGCGTCAGTCGGCCTGGTGCCGCAACGCGGATACCTCTTCTCGGGAACCGTGGCGGACAACCTGCGCTACGGCAAGGCCGATGCGACCGAGGACGAAATGTGGGCCGCACTTCGGGTGGCCGCGGCCGACGACTTCATCGCCGCGACCCCCGACGGGCTGGGTACACGGGTGGCACAGGCCGGTATCAACTTCTCCGGCGGCCAACGCCAACGGTTGGCGATCGCCCGAGCGGTGATCCGCACACCGGCGATCTATCTGTTCGACGACGCCCTCTCCGCACTGGACACCGAGACCGATGCCCGGGTGCGCGCAGCACTGCTCGAGTCGTCCGCGGGTTCAACGGTCATCGTTGTGGCACAGAGGATCTCGACGGTGATGGCCGCCGATCAGATCATCGTCCTCGACGCCGGCCGCGTGGTGGGCGTGGGCCGGCACGACGAGTTGCTGGATCGCTGCGCGGCGTACGCCGAATTCGCCGACTCGCAGTCCATGGGCACCGGAGTGGGAGGCCGGCCATGACCGCCCCGCCGATGCGCGGCGCCGTGCAGGCGATGATGGCCGACCCCGCCGCGGCGCGATCGCGGGACTTCACCGGTTCGGCCCGGCGACTGTTCCGGCGACTGAGTCCGCAACGCACAGCCATCGCCGCAGTGCTAGCGCTGTCCATCGGCAGTATTGTGCTGTCGGCGATCGGCCCACGGGTCCTGGGCCACGCCACCGATCTGTTATTCAACGGAGTCATCGGACGCACGCTGCCATCGGGGATCACCAGGGAGCAGGCGATCGCTGCGGCACAAGCTCGCGGGGACAACACTTTTGCCGACCTGTTGAGCGGGATGAACGTGACCCCGGGCCGCGGTGTCGACTTCGACGCCGTCGGGCGAACTCTGCTGCTGGCCTTGGCGATGTATCTCGTTGCCGCACTGCTCATCTGGTCGCAGGCCAGGCTGCTCAACGTGATCGTTGCGCGGACGATCACCGAGCTGCGCTCCGAAGTGGAACGCAAAGTCCACCGGCTGCCACTGTCCTATTTCGACTCACGGCAGCGCGGCGAACTCCTGAGCCGGGTGACCAATGACGTCGACAACATTCAGGCCTCGGTGTCGATCACCATCAGCCAACTGTTCACGGCGGTCCTCACGGTGATCGCCGTGTCGATCATGATGCTGACCATTTCACCATTGTTGGCTCTGATTACGGTGTGCACGGTTCCGCTGTCGCTGTGGGTGACCCGGGCCATCGCACGGCGGTCGCAGAAATTGTTCGTCGCGCAGTGGGCCAATACCGGCCGCCTCAACGCCCACATCGAGGAGACCTACAGCGGTTTCACCGTGGTTCGTACGTTCGGCCACCGGGCGTCGGCCCAGGACCGATTCGGTGAACTCAACGCCGAGGTCTACACCGCGAGTTTCGGCGCGCAGTTCTTCTCCGGACTGGTATCACCGGCGACGATGTTCGTCGGTAACCTCAGTTATGTGGCGGTCGCGGTGATCGGCGGCTTTCAGGTGGCGAGTGGGCAGATCACCCTCGGCAGCGTCCAGGCATTCATCCAGTACGTCCGCCAGTTCAACCAACCGCTGACCCAGGTCGCCGGTATGTACAACACATTGCAGTCCGGGGTGGCCAGCGCCGAGCGGGTGTTCGACTTTCTCGACGAGCCGGAGGAATCCGACTCAGCGTCAACCGAAGTCCCCCGCGGTCGCGGTCAGGTCGTATTTCAGAACGTCTCATTCGGCTATGCCCCCGAAGCGGCGGTGATCGAGGACCTGACGCTGGCCGCCGAGCCAGGATCGACGGTGGCGATCGTCGGCCCGACGGGCGCGGGTAAGACGACGCTGGTGAATCTGCTGATGCGCTTCTACGACGTGGACTCCGGACGGATTCTGCTCGACGGCGTCGACATCCGCGAGGTGAGCAGGTCGTCGCTACGATCCCGGATCGGCATGGTTCTGCAGGACACCTGGCTGTTCGGCGGAACGATCGCCGAGAATATCGCCTACGGTCGACCCGGGGCGACCGAGGATGAAATCGTCGAAGCGGCACGGTCGGCTTACGCGGACAGTTTCATCCGGTCGCTTCCGCACGGGTATCAAACCAGGATCAGCGATGACGGCGGAAACCTCAGCGCCGGCGAGAAACAGTTGATCAGCATTGCCCGGGCATTCGTGGCCCAACCACAACTATTGATCCTCGACGAGGCGACCAGTTCCGTGGACAGCCGCACTGAATTGCAGATTCAACAGGCGATGACGGAATTACGCAGGCATCGAACGTGCTTCATCATCGCCCACCGGCTGTCAACGATCCGCGACGCGGACCTGATCGTGGTTATCGACGGCGGCCGAATCGTCGAGCAGGGAGGTCACGTGGAACTGCTGGAACGACGCGGGGCCTACTGGCGGATGACGCAGTCGTAGCAGCACCGGACCCGGCGCCGAGGGCCGCCGGCTAAGAATTTCTTCAAAACCCAGCGGCACGCCTACTTGACTTTCTACACTTCAGTCCCGCCCGTACCAACACGGGCCGCTACTGATCCGCCTGACGGCGGTGAATCGAAAGGGTGACACCAGATGAGGACCATGTTGATCGCAGCGCTCGCGATGGGCGCGTTTGCCGTGTTGGCCCCGGCTGTAGCCAACGCTGACGATGTCGAAGGCAACTACGCGACGATGGCGGCCTGCCAGGCTGACGGTGCAGTGGGCGCGGGCAACGAGGGTTACAGCACCTACACCTGCACCCAGGGCGACGACGGCCTGTACTACCTGTCCCTGCAGCCTTAGGCCGCAGCCCTAAAACCGAGCGGCTGAGCTTTCACCGGCCGAGACCTCTGACTTTCCGCGCCGCAACCCGCGACGACGCATAATGGCCGCATGCCAGGAAAAGAAATAGATCCCCAGCGTGCTCGTGCGGCCCGCGACGTGGTCCGGCAGCATCCGGCCATGGCGTTGGCCGCGGTGTCACCGGCCCTGATCGGGGCGGGATTGGTGTGGTGGCTGGTCGGCCCAGGTTGGGCTCTCCTATCGCTGGCCGGGGTCGCGTTCATCGGTGGCCGAGCGCTCCTGCGCAAGCGCTGACCGCACCCGGGCTCAGGTCCGCTCCGGGTCAGTCTCCGGGTCAGTCGCGGGGTACATCTGCGGGGCGGACCCGGTACAGATCCACGCCGTCCCGGATGCCACGCAGCCGTCGGCCACCGGCGTAGGACCAAGCGAACCGATCATCGTCACCGATCTGCTCGCGGGCGGACTCTGCCACCAGCACTGCCCCCGGGCGCGCGACCGAGGTGACCCGGCTGGCCAGGTTGACCGGGCTGCCGAACCAGTCGCCGGCCCGGCTCACCGCCGATCCGTACGCCACTCCCACCCGCAATTGCGGCAGCAGTTCGTCGGCCTCGGCGGCGTCGACGAGAGCGAGGATGACGTCCAGTAGCGCGCCGGTGTCGGGCGAGATGAGCATCACCGCGTCGCCGATGGTCTTGATCAGGCGCACCGGGGCCACCAACACCTGACGGGCGAGATCGGCCAGCCGGTTGGCTAATTGCTCAACGCCCTCCGGTGGAAGCTCCTCACCGAGGCGGGTGAATCCGACGAGGTCGGCGAACGCGCATGCCACCTCGCGCGCACCCGGCAGTGGTGCCCCCGCCCTGCGCTCGCTGGCATTGACTGCGCCGGTCTCCACCTCATGACGCAACTGCAGCAGCAGCATGTCCTGGATCATCGGTCCCAGCATCGGCGCCGCTGCACTCACCAGATCCCTTGTGCCCTTAGCAATCTCGAGTTCGGTGACGCCCGGGTGAAAGACGGGACCCAACGCGGCGGCGCGCATCACCTCAGCGGCTCGCGACAGGCCCTCGGCCAGCACCCGGACGATGGTTAACAATTGGTCCGGGTCGATGCCGAGGTCGAGGAATCGTTTGATGTGAAGCGCGGTGTCGCCATCGGACCGCATGAACACGGGCGCATCGGGATCATCAATCTGGGGTTGTCCACTGGCGCGCTGGAAGCGATTCAATTCGTCGACGTCGATCCCTACCTGCTCGCTGATCTGCCGCGCCGACAGATACGTGCCGTCGTCGCCGAGCACACGCCGCGCGGCAAGCAGCATCGGCGCGAACGAATGCCGGATCTCCTCAACGGTGATGCCCTGATCGAGCAACCACCGGATCAACTCGGCGCGCTCACTGCGGTCCTCGCCGACCAGGCCGTCGAGCAGACCGGAGGATTCCAGATCAACGGCGCCGGTCATGACACCGGTGGTCGCCGGTCAGCCCAGGGCCGCGCCGCCTCGATCTGGGTACTGAGCGACAGCAGCGTCGCCTCCTCCGAAGGACGCCCGACGAGTTGCACCGACATCGGCAGGCTGTTGTCGTCCAGTGCCCACGGCACCGCGGCCGCCGGCTGACCGGTGGCGTTGAAGATCGCATTGAACGGCACCCGGGAGGCCACCATCGCCAGGGTGGTGACCCCGCCCCGGTGCTGGTAACGCCCGATCCGCGAAGGCCCGGTCGCCGCACCCGGAGTGATCACGACGTCGATATCGTCGAAGATCGACTGGACCCGCGCCGCCAGCGCCGGCTCGGCGGCACGCACCTTCTCGAGTTGGCTGTCCGAGATCAATCCGCCCAGGCGCGCGACCGCCCGGGTCCGGGGTTCCAGCCGTTCCGGGTACGGCAACTTCTGCACGTCCTCGTAGACCCCGCGCCACATCCGAGGCAGCACATGGCCGTACAGCGCCCAGGCCGGATAGTCCGGATCGCGCCAGAACACCTCGTGGCCGAGGTCGCGAAGAAGTTTCTCGACCCCGTCGAGGGCTTTCTGTTGCGCCCCCCCGACCCGGCCCACCATGGTCGGGGGCAGCTTGGCGCTCAACGCAATTCGCAACCGGCCAGGCTTGCGTGCCGCCGCTTTGACGAACCCCCCGCGGGGAGCCTTACCGGTGTGGGTCACGTCCAGGAACAGTGCGGCATCGGCCACCGTACGAGTCAGGGGGCCGTTGACGCTCAGGCCGCACCAGGCGTCGTCGTGCGGCGCGATCGGCACCCGGTCGCGTTGCGGCTTGAGGCCGAACAGGCCGCACCAACCGGCCGGGATGCGAATCGACCCCGCACCGTCGGAACCCAACGCGATCGGCGCCAGACCGGCAGCCACCGCCGCGCCGCTGCCGCCGCTGCTGCCGCCGGGCGTGTAGGCAAGATCCCACGGATTGTGTGTGGCACCGTAGGACACCGTTTCGGTGAACGGCCACAACATCATCTCCGGCACCGAGGTCTTGCCCAGGATGACCGCACCGGCTTCTCGCAGCCGCCGCACCACCTCGGCGTCGGCGGTGGCGGGCAGGTCGTAGGCGCTGCTGCCGTAGGTGGTGAACTCCCCGGCGACGTCGACGTCATCCTTGATCGCGATCGGAACTCCGAGCATCGGCAGTCGCTCGCCGGCATCGAGTTGCTCCTGGGCCGCTGCCGCCTCGCGACGGGCGCTGTCGGCCATCACCACCCGATAGGACCGCACCTCCCGGTCCAGCCTGGTGATGCGATCGAGGTACAGCTCCAGCAGTGCGGGGGCGGTGATGGTTCCATCCGCGAGCATGCGGGCCTGTTCGGCGGCGCCGGCGAAGGCGATTTCGGTGACGTCCACTGAACGAAGCGTAGCGGTGCCCCGGCCCGACCGCGCCGATGACGCACCACGGCGGCCCGTTGTACCGTCACCCGGTGAGCGATTCGGTCAACCCCCGCTACGGCACCATCGATCCCGACTACGCGATGCGGCTGGCAACCACGGCCCCCGGCGATGACGGGCCGGTCTGGATGGTCAATCTGATGAAGTACCGCGATATCGCCGATTACGCCGACGGCCGCGAGTCGACGATCAGCGGCCAAGCGGCCGACGACCTCTATTCACCCGTTCAGATCCTCGGTGACATCGGAGCCGAGCCGGTCTTCTTCGGCGATGTCGACGAGCAGCTACTCGGTGCGACACCGGTCTGGGATCGGGTCGCAGTGGTCAAATACCCCACCCGGCAATCGTTCATCGATATGCAGTCGCGGCCGGATTTTGTGGCGGCCCACCAGCACAAGGATGCCGGCATGGCGGAGACGATCGTGATGGGCTGCCGGCCTCTGCCCTACCCGGTAGCGCCAGCCGGCGCCGTCGTCGACTGGGCCGACGTGCCGCATCCTCCCACCGCGCAGGACGGCCCGATCACCGTGGTGCATGTGCTGAGCTTCACCGAACCCGATGCGGCACAGGCGATTCCGGACGAGATGGAGGCCTACGCAACGGCGATCGCACAGATCGCCGGCCGCCAGGGCGTTCGGGTGGCCGGGTGGTTCGCCGTCGAGGGCACCATCGTCGGCGACGGCCGAGTATGGCATCAGGTGCGGTTCAACCAATTCCCGAGCAAACGCGCGTTCATGGCCTTGGCCGCGGACCCCGAACGGCAGCAGGCACAGGCCGAGCACCGGGAGAAGGCGATCGCCGACACCTACACCCTGCTGGTGCGGCCGGCCATCGATCGCATCGCAGACTCGATCGGATCCTGACGCCATGGCATGTGTGTTCTGTGAGATCGTCGCCGGGCGCGCCCCGGCGATCCGGGTTCACGAGGACGACGGTTTCCTCGGCATCCTCGATATCCGGCCGTTCACCCGCGGCCACACCCTGGTGATCCCGAAGTCCCACAGCGTCGACCTCACCGACACCCCGGCCGCAACCCTGGCCGCCATGATGGCACTCGGGCAACGCATCGCCCGGGCCACCCGCGCCTCCGGCCTGGCCGCGACCGGCAACAACGTGGCCATCAACGACGGTAAGTCGGCGATGCAGTCGGTGTTCCACATCCACCTGCACGTGATCCCGCGCCGCGACGGCGACAAGATGTCCTTCGCCAAGGGCATGCTGCTGCGCCGCGATCCGGACCGGGACACCACCGGCCGGATCCTGCGCGAGGCCCTGGAACGGCTGCCGTGAGCGCGCAGGGCAAATCGTCACTGGGCGATCAGGCGCTGCGACTCTTCGCGCAGGCACACGACACGCTCTACCAACGCAGCGGGGGCCGGATCGGACACCGGATCCCGGGCGCCCCCAACAGTCTGCTGCTGCACACCGTCGGCGCGAAGACCGGCCTGCAGCGCACGAATTCGCTGTCCTACGCCCGCGACGGTGACAGCTACCTGGTGGTGGCCTCCAACGGTGGCGACCGGCGCTCCCCGGGTTGGTTGCACAATCTGCGGGCCGGGCCCAGAGTCGAGATCAACGTCGGCCCACGACGATTCGCGGCGACCGCGGCCGAGATCGGGGCGCAAGACCCGGACTACGCGCGGCTGTGGCGAATTGTCAACGCCAACAACGCCAACCGCTACGACGGCTACCAGGCCAGGACCGACCGGCCGATCCCGATCATCCGGCTGACGCCCTGAGGCCGGCCCGGCGGGCAGCCTGGGCGAAGACCGCGTCGAGCATCGCCGGCGTGAGGCGTCCGGTGAACATGTTCTGCTGACTGGGGTGATAGCAACCGAGCAGCGCCAGGCCGGACGGGAATTCCGCTACTGCACCGTGGCCGAATTTCGGCTTGGGCGTGAGCTTTTCACCCACCAGACGCAACGCGGCCTGCCAGGCAAATCCACCCAGCGCGATGACCACCCGCACATGCGGTGAGATCAACCGCCACTCGGCGTCCAGCCACGGCTGGCACGTCGACCGCTCGGCCGGTGTCGGTGCATTGCCCGGTGGTGCGCAGCGCACCGCTGCCGCTACCCGAATTCCGTTGGCCTGCAATCCGTCTGCCGCATCGATACTGATCGACGAGTTCACCAGACCGATGCGGTGCAATGCGGCGAACAACTGGTCACCGGAGCGGTCGCCGGTGAAGACTCGGCCGGTGCGATTGGCACCGTGGGCCGCCGGAGCCAACCCGAGCACCAGAATCCGCGGCCGTACCGCGCCCCAACCCGGCGCCGGCCGGCCCCAGTACGGCTGTTCGGCGAAGGCTTTGCGCTTGGCCATCGCGACGTCTTCGCGCCAGTCGACCAGTCGCGGACAGGCGCGGCAGACACTGACGTCAGCGTCGAGGTCGGCAAGGTCGGCAACGGCGCCGGCCAGTGCCGCCACCTGCCCGGCGTCGCGGGCGCGGGGAGTACTCGACGTCGCCGGATCGCCGGGCCAGCCAGACCCGGGCGGCACCGGCGAGTCGAAGCGCGCGCCGGTGCGCGGGTGAGGGAACTGCACGGCGCGAATCTATGCTGTTGGAAGTGAGGACGTCGAGGTGGCCGGTGCTGCTGATCCTGTTCTCGGCGTTCCTGGCCGCGGCGGGCAACGGCATCTCACTGGTCGCATTCCCCTGGCTGGTATTGCAACGCACCGGCAGCGCCACCGAGGCATCCATCGTTGCCGGGGCGGGCACGCTGCCACTGTTGTTCGCCACCGTGATCGCCGGCGCGGCGGTCGATTTCCTGGGGCGCCGACGAATCGCCATGCTCGCCGACGCGATGTCTGCGGTGTCGGTCGCGGCGATCCCGGTGTTGGCGCTCACCCTGGGCGTGGGGGTCTTGAGCACCGCGGCTCTGGCCGGACTGGCGGCCCTGGGCGCCTTCTTCGATCCGGCGGGCATGACGGCGCGGTTGTCGATGTTGCCCGAGGCGGCGCGTCGGGCGAACTGGACACTGGATCACACCAACAGCGTCTACGAGGCATCCTTCAATCTGGCCTACATCACCGGTCCGGGTATCGGCGGTCTGCTCATCGCCACTCTCGGTGGCATCAACACCATGTGGGTCACCGGCGCGGCGTTCGGGCTCTCGATCCTGGCAATGGCGGTGCTGCGTCTGCCGGGCGCTGATCGGCCCGAACCCGACGAGCGACCCGACGGCGTGGTCTCCGGCGTGCTCGAGGGCCTGCGCTTCGTCTGGCATAACCGGGTGTTGCGGACACTCGGTCTACTTGAGTTGGCCGTCACCGGGTTGTACCTGCCGATGGAAAGTGTGTTGTTTCCCAAGTACTTCAGCGATCGAAACGAACCCGCCCATCTGGGCTGGGTGTTGATGGCGCTGTCGATCGGCGGACTGGTGGGCGCACTCAGTTGGACGGTGCTGTCGCGCATCGCCAGCAAGCGCACCACCGTGCTGACCGCAGTCGCCACCTTCGGGGCCGCAGCGACGGTGATCGCCTTCCTGCCGCCGCTGCCGGTGATCCTGGTGCTCTCGGCGATCGTGGGCCTGGTGTACGGGCCGATCGGCCCGATCTACAACTCGGTGATGCAGACCCGAACACCCGAGCAGATGCGCGGCCGGGTGGTGGGGGTGATGACGTCGATGGCGTACGCCGCCGGACCGGTCGGATTCATGATCGCGGGCCCACTCGTAGACGCCTTCGGGCTCAAGACTGCGTTCCTGGCGCTGGCGCTACCGGTTCTGGCGATCGCCCTGGCCTGCCCGTGGGTTCCGGCGCTGCGGGAGTTGGACCGGGCAAGCCCCTGACGCTTGAGCCGATCACGGCGTGCCGACACACTCGCGCCGGCGCGGGCGGCGCGGGCGGCGCGGGCGGCGCGCCCCGCGCTGGCCGTGATTCCGTGAGTGAATAGGGCGCTCGCAAGCCGATCGTAGCACGGCGTGCTACGATCGGGCTGTGGCTACCGAGATCACCCAACGCGAGCTGCGCAACAACAGCGGGGAGATCATGCGCCAGCTAGACCGCGGCCACTCCTTCGTCGTGACCCGCAACGGGGTTCCCGTCGGGGAGCTTTCCCCCCTTCGACGCGATCGGTTCGTCGGCGCGGCGGCAGCGGTGGCGGCTTTCCGGGGCGCACCCCGGGTCGATCTCGACCGCCTCCGCGCCGACTTGGACGCCGTCGCCACCCAAGACCTGACCCCCCGTGGCTGAGCCTCGCCGCGACCCCCGAGGGCTCATCGACACCTCAGTCGTCATCGACCTCGATCAGCTCGATCCAGACTGTCTCCCCGACGAATTGGCCGTCAGCGCACTGACCATGGCCGAGTTGGCCGCCGGCCCCCCCGCAGCTGGCGACAGCGCGGAACGGGCCAGACGCCAGGACCGTCTGCAGCGGGCCGAGGCCACGTTTCACCCGCTGTCTTTCGACTCCGCTGCCGCACGCGCCTACGTTCACATCTATGCCGCGGTCGCGGCAACCGGCCGCAAGGCCCGCGGCCCGCGGGCAGTGGACCTGTTGATCGCCGCCACCGCGATGGCGGCCGGACTCCCGCTCTACACCCGCAACACCGAGGACTTCCGGGGCCTCGAGCATCTGGTCGAGGTCGTTGGGGTCTGACGCCTTGAGCGCCGACCGGATCCTAGGATTAATCGGTGCATCCCGACGTGAGTGAATCCTTCGCAGCGAGGCCTGTTGCGCTGCTCGTCAACGGGCCGAGCTCGTCGGGAAAGTCGACCCTGTGTCGCGCGCTGCAGGAGCGTTTGACCGATGCCGCTGCCGGCACCACCTTTGCGAGTGTCGCGTTCGACGACGTTGTCCTGTTGATCTCGGACACGCTCTTTCCCATCAGTTTCGTGGCCCTCGCCGGCGGGGATATCACCCGGCTCGTGTCACGCGAACCCCATGATGGCCACGCCGCGTGGGAGTACGTCGACGAGTCCGCAACAGCGACCCATGGCGACGGGCTCGCCCGAGTACGTCTCGTCCTGCGCGACGACACCCGCCGACTGCTGTCCGGGATTCACCGGGGTTGGGGTGAGCATCTGAGGCTGGGAACGAATCTCATCATCGATCACTTCCTCCAGGACAGGGATTGGTGCGATGAGGCCCTTGACGTCCTCGAGAATTCCGGGGCTCACATCTTCTCGGTCGGGGTCTACTGCTCGGTGCAGGAGCTCGAGCGTCGCGAAGCCTCGCGGGCAGACGGCGAACTCGAGGGACGGCCACTCGGATTGGCCCGGCGGAGCAGTGAGCTCTGTCACTCGCACGGATTGGACTACGACGTGATCGTGCGGACCGATGAGCAGACCACCGTGGAGTCGGTTGATGCGATCATCGCCGCGCTTTACTCTTCACAGAACGGCCCGCCGCGCACGAAGGGGAACTCATGACGATGATCGCGTTATCAGCTCTGATCGACGAGCTGGGCGCTGGCGTGGTCGTCACCGACCCGGAAATACTTGCCTCCTACCGCCACGACTGGGCCAGGGACCCGGCCGCCGGCACGCCGCTGGCGGTGGTGCGGCCAATCTCTACCGAGCAGGTTCAGACGGTGCTGCGCTGGGCCAGCGCCCACCGCATTCCGGTGGTCCCGCGCGGAGCGGGCACCGGACTCTCCGGTGGGGCGACGGCGGTCGATGGCGGAATCGTCCTCTCGACCGAGAAGATGCGCGAGATCACCGTCGATCCGGTCACCCGAACCGCCGTCGCGCAGCCTGGACTGCTCAACGTCGAAGTGAAGAAAGCCGTTGCGGCCCAGGGACTCTGGTATCCGCCGGATCCCTCCTCGTACGAGATCTGCTCCATCGGTGGCAATATCGCGACCAACGCCGGCGGACTGTGCTGCGTCAAGTACGGCGTCACCACCGATTACGTATTGGGACTGCAGGTGGTGCTGGCCGACGGCACTGCGGTACGACTCGGTGGACCGCGCCTCAAAGACGTTGCCGGGCTGAGCCTGACCAAACTGTTCGTGGGCAGCGAGGGCACCTTGGGAGTGGTCACCGAGGTGACGCTGCGACTGCTGCCGCCACAGCCCACCACGGCCACGGTGGTCGCTACTTTCGACTCGGTGGAAGCCGCAACAAGTTCGGTAGTCACCATCACCCGAAAGAT
>Ga0194063_10000718_pt1 | contig 23450 bp, 23 predicted proteins | sample SepL3720m_MetaG_FD_155459 | JGI IMG/M metagenome (GOLD analysis project Ga0194063, IMG submission 155459) | Anoxic zone freshwater microbial communities from boreal shield lake in IISD Experimental Lakes Area, Ontario, Canada - Sep2016-L373-20m | ecosystem: Environmental > Aquatic > Freshwater...
CCGGTATTCGAGCGCCTGCGCGATCCGACGCCGGAAAAAATCCTCATCGAGATCCTGCCGCCGCCTCGAGAACCTCCGCACGACGATCTGCGACTTCGCATTGTAAATCCCGACGCCCAGCAGATGGTCGCGCCCGTCCTTGATCGAAACCACGCTCCCGTCCTCCGGGCTCCCGAAGGTTTTCAAAATCTCGCTCGAGTAAACCCAGTCGTGGCCGTGCAGGATCCGCGAGCGCGGACGGATGATGATGCCTCCTCCCATGGATCCCTCAGGCCGGCAGGAGCTCGTCGTGGCGCGCGACATCGCGCTCCACACCCGACTCCGGGTATTCAAAGACCCGCCCCTCGAAATTCCGGATCACCACTTTTTCTTTGTCGTGGTAGAGGACGTATCCGGGATTGACCGGCACCTTCCCGCCGCCGCCAGGCGCGTCGATGACGAACTGCGGGACGGCGTAGCCGGTCGTGAACCCGCGCAGCGACTCGATGATTTCGACTCCTTTGGCCACCGAGGCGCGCAGGTGGGACGAGCCCCGGATCAGGTCGCACTGGTAGAGGTAATACGGGCGCACCCGGCACATGAGGAGCTTGTGAACGAGCTCCCTCATCGTCGCCGCGTCGTCGTTCACCCCGGCGAGGAGGACGCTCTGGTTGCCGAGAGGAATCCCGGCGTCGGCCAGCCGCCCGAGCGCGGCGCGCGCCTCGACCGTGAGCTCGCGCGGGTGGTTCACGTGGACGCTAATCCAGAGCGGATGATACTTCTTCAGCATTTCGCAGAGCTGAGGGGTGATCCGCTGGGGCAGAAAAACCGGGACGCGAGTTCCGATGCGCACGATCTCGATGTGGCGGATCGCGCGGATCCGCCGGATCAGGCCTTCGAGTCTCTCGTCGGAAAGGATGAGCGCGTCGCCGCCGGAGAGCAGCACGTCGCGCACCTCGGTGTGCCTTTCCAAATACGTGAACGCCTCCTCAAAATCCGTGTGCAGCTCCTGCTCTCCCGCCCCGCTGACCACGCGGCTGCGCGTGCAATACCGGCAATACGACGCGCACCGGTCGGTCACCAATAAAAGCACACGGTCGGGATACCGGTGGACGAGCCCCGGCACCGGCATCGCGGAATCCTCCCCGCAGGGATCCGCCATCTCCCATGGCGAATCGCAGCCCTCCTCGATCCGGGGGATCACCTGCCGCCGGATCGGGCAGTCCGGGTTGTCGCGCTCGATCAGGTTGAAATAGTGGGGCGTCACCGCGAACGCGAGCTTCGTCCCCGCGAGCAGCACGCCCGCCCGCTCGCCGCCCGTGAGATTCAGATGGCGCTCGAGCCCGGCCAGCGTGGTCACCCGGTTTTTCATCTGCCACCGCCAATCGTCCCATTGAGGTTCCTCCCCCCAGTACCCCGGGGCCCGGGAAACAAAATCTGATGCGCTCTGCTCCATGAAATATTTCCGCAACGCTACGCAGGCCCCGCCCGGTGTCAACGCGCGATCTTCGCGCGATCTTCGCGCGATCTTCGCCGCGTCGCGATCTTCGCTGCAGCCCGTGCAGGGCGCATGCCCGAAAGGTGCAACTTCGCGAATCTTCCAAGGGGGCATGGGCGATGTTCACTCCGTTTCGGTTGTGCTCCCTGCACCAAACCTTCGTCTCTCCCATTTTACGATGCGCTATCGCGCTGGTTTTCCGCCCGTGTGAGGCACATCACTCCGATACGATTTCCAGTCTCTCAACGGGCGGGACGCCCCGTTCCCCCTGTTTTTGCACTTATCGGGCATGCGCCCCCCCTCCGGCATTTGTTGCGATTCCCGCTGGCCATTGCCCAGCGAACCGTGTAAAGAATTCTCCCATGTCAATGCGCTGTGCTTTGCTTGCGGCAGGACTCGCGGTTTGTCCGGCGGCTTGGATCCCGGCATCCGAGGCGATGACGAAGGCCCAAATCCAATCCGCCGCCGTCGCCGACGTGATCACGATCCCCTCGCCGGGAGAGTTTTTTGCGGCGTTGGACGATTGTGGGCAGCCGAATTGGAAGCAGATGTTCCAGCCGAAGACCGCCGCCAGCACCGCGAGCCGCGAGCAGATGGCTCTGATGCTCGGGGTTCTCGTGGCGGATGGCTATCTTGCGGTCGAGGCTCAGGACGGACAGGGGGTCAAAAATACCGGCAAGGAAATCATCAACCTCGCGAAGAAGCTCGGGCTCGCCCGCGAAAATGACAACGACAGCCAGCGGCTCCTCCGCCGCGGGAACAGCATTTTCGATTTCGCGGAGAACAACGACTGGAGCACGCTGCGCGAGGAGCTCGAGGCCACGCAAAACGAGGTCAAGCTCCTCATGGTCGAGCAGAAGGACAAGGATCTCGTCATCCTGGTGACCGTCGGCGCATGGATTCGCGGCACCCAGGTGGCAGCGGAATTCATTTCAAAGAACTATAACCCGGGCCTTGCGGGCATTCTCCGGCAACCGGCGATCGTCGAGTATTTGCTGTCCGTACTGGACAACCTGCCTGAGAAGCTCCGGGAGGGCCCGCTGATCGCGGATCTGCGGAAAAAACTTGTGGCCGTGCTCGCGCTGGTTCAGACCAAAGACCGTGCCCCTCTGGCACCCGAGGCGGTCCAGGAACTCGCCGCCACGATGCTCGGCCTGGTCAACGCCATTTCCTCGGGAGAAAAAGCCCCATGAAAAAGCTCGTCTTTTTTCTCTGCGCGGCCGGCCTGCTCGCCGCGCAGGATGCCGCCCCACCGCCCGTCACCGCCCGCAGCCGCGCGCTCGACCTCGCCGGGGCATTCGCGAACGACGGATACAAAATCCGCGACGGCTTCTGGTCGGGAACCCTCGAAGCCGGCAAACCGCAGTTCCTCCAGGTCAACCTTTTTTCCGGGAACGAATACTGGATCTCGGCGGCGGCCCTGCCTCCGGAGGCCAAGCTATCGGTCGCGCTCTTCGACGAGAACGGGCTTCCGGTCGCGACCGAGATTTTCCAGGACGGCGCCTCGGCCGCCGCCGGGTTCATCCCGGACACAAGCGGAAAATATTTCGTCCGGATCGCGCTCGTCGCCGGGGACAAAGCCGAGTTCTGCCTCGTCTATTCCTACAAGTAATCCGATGCCCGCCGCCACCGCAGAAAAATTGCGCAGCCCGCACGTCCGCCAGTTTTCGGTTTTTCTTCAGAACAAGGTCGGAGCGCTCCTCGAGGTGGTCAAGCGGCTGAACGAGCAGAATGTCGTCGTGCTCGCGCTCAGCATCGTGGACTCCTCGGAGTCGGCGATCGGGCGGATGATCGTGAGCGATCCCGAGCGCGCCGCGCAGCTTTTCCACGAGCACGACGTCCCGTATAGCGACTGCGAGATGCTGCTGGTCGAGCTCAAGGAGGGACCCGGTGACCTCGCCAAGGTGCTCGCCGCGCTGCTCATGGCCGAAGTGAATGTCTATTTCAGCTACCCGCTGCTCATCCGCCCGAGGGGCCTCGCCGTCCTCGCGATGCACCTCGACGACAACGACTGCGCGAGCAATGTGCTGCGAGGCGAGGGCTTCAAGACACTTTCGCAGGGCGACCTTTCGCGTTGAGCATTCCCTTGACCGTCCTCGCGATCGAAACCTCCTGCGACGAGACCGCCGCGGCCGTGCTGCGCGGGTTCGGTGAAGTGCTCGCCCACGAGATTTTCAGTCAGGCGCGGATCCATGCGGAATTCGGAGGGGTCGTCCCGGAGGTCGCCTCGCGCAACCACCTCGAGTCGCTGCCGTTCATCGTCGGGCGGGCGCTCGGCGGGTTTCGCGTCGGCGACCTCGACGCGGTCGCCGCGACGACCGGCCCCGGGCTCGCGGCGGCGCTGCTGGTGGGCGCCTCGGCCGCGAAAGGCCTCGCCATCGGGGCCGGACTCCCGTTCCTCGCCGTGAACCACATCGAAGGACACCTCCTCTCCCCGTTTTTTGGAGAGGATAAAATCCCGCCGCACACGGCTCTCGTGGTGAGTGGCGGCCATACCCTGCTCTTCGATGTCGAGGGGTTCGGACGCTATCGGCTGCTCGGCCGCACGCGCGACGATGCCGCAGGCGAGGCCTTCGACAAGGTCGCCAAGCTCCTCGGCCTCGCCTACCCGGGCGGCGCGGAAATTGATCGCCTCGCCCGGTCGGGAAACCCCGCCCGCTTCGATTTCCCGCGCGGAATGCTCGACTCCGGCGACCACCAGTTCAGCTTCAGCGGGCTCAAGACGTCGGTACGGGTGTTTTTGGAAAAAGGCTTTGCGGCGGGCGATCTTCCCGACATCTGCGCGTCGTTCCAACTCGCGGTGGTCGAGGTGCTCGTCACCAAAGCCCTCCGCGCGGCGCGGGCCTGCGGGAGGAGCGCCGTCTCAATCAGCGGCGGCGTCAGCGCGAATACCTGCCTGCGCGAAGTGGCGGCAGAAGCCGCGCGAAAAGAAGGCGTCACCCTGCGCTTCGCCCCCGACGGCCTCCAGACCGACAACGCCCTGATGATCGCCTACGCCGCCGCTCACCACCTCGCAGCCGGACACCGCCACGCAATCGATACCGACATCCGTCCAAATTTCGATCCGGCCGCGCTCGGCCTCTGACTCTGCAAGCGCGGGCCGGGGTCTTTCACAGGCGCGCCGCCCAATGCCCCCTGCCAAGACCTTCGAATCTTGCGCCACAGGGGGAACGGGCGTCCCGCCCGTTTGGGCGCTGGCATTGCAATCGCAGGCGGGTGCTCTTCACAAGCAGGACGCCCAATGCCCCCTGTTTGCCCCGGCCGCTTATCGTCTGTTTCTTTCCAAGAGCTGGCATCAAAGGTCACGATCGGGCCGGCCGTCATCATCTTCAAAATCCCGCGCGAAACCTTCGGCATCCATTTCATTGAACCCCTCTCCGAGCGGAACGATGTAATGAAACCCGTCATTGCCGAGCTTCGCGCGGAGCGTCGCCAGGATGCGCTCCGCCTTCGCATGGCCGTCGTAGGGCCCCTGGACGTAGAGGGGTTGGCCCTCGCTTCCGAAAATAAACTCCTCGTCGCATTCCGACGCGTCCACCCCGCCAAAAACCTTCGCCCCCTTCTTGTAATCGGGATGCGGGGCAAACCCGAGATCCCGCGCATAGCGCACGGCATCCTCCACCAGCTTGCGCCCCCACGACGCGGGCTTCGCCTCCGGAATCCCGCCGGGAAAAATCTTCGGAAGAACCTCCTCACGGAATCCCGCCTCCTCACAAACCCTGAAGAACGCGTCCTTCACTCCCAGGCAATGCACGTCCACAAGAAAGAAGCCCATCTCCACGCGGCCTCCGCTCTTGTGACGGCAAACCACGACATAGCCGATGCCGACCTGGAAAATGTCCTCTGCACAATACGTCGCGGGTTGGTTGGCCATGCGCGGACTCTGCCGCAAAGATCCCTCCCGGCTCAATGGGATTTTCTCGTGGAATGGATTGGTCTGCGTTTTGCGGTGTCGTTTTGCGGTTGAAATTTGCAAATTCCGGGCGATGGTAGAGCCATTATGAAACGTCTCCTTCTCTCCGCGCTCGTCCTCGCCACCTCGACCGTCTTCGCCGGCGACGGCTGGCTGACCGACTACAAGGCCGCCCTGGAACAGGCCGCCAAGGAAAACAAGCCGGTGCTTTTGGATTTCACCGGATCCGACTGGTGCGGATGGTGCGTCAAGCTGGACAAGGAAACGTTCTCAGAGGCCAGCTTCAAGAAATTTGCCGCAGGAAACCTGATTCTTGTGGAGATTGATTTTCCGAGAAACAAGCCCCAATCCGACGAGGTGAAAAAGCAGAACCGGGAGTTGCAGGCTCAATTCGGAGTCGACGGGTTTCCCACGCTCGTTCTCCTCGACAGCAAGGGCAAAGAGATCGCCAGAAACCCCGGCTACCTCGCCGGCGGGCCGGACGCCCTCATCGCCTGGGTGAAAAAAGCCACGAAGTAGCAGTTCGTGTCGAGGCAGGGTTCGGGAGGATGCGCCCGCGGCTTTTGCCCCGCAGAAAAGCCCGTGCTATTTGTGCTTGTTGTAGAAGCTGATCGCGGTGACGAGATCCATCGCCCGCTGGAGGACGGTGTCGCGCAGGGGAGGCTCCTCGGGATCCCTGGTGCTTTCGATTTCGGGATTCGTCTTGGCGACGAGCGCGGCTTCGTTCATCCGCGGGCGCTCGGAATCGAAGACGAATGCGCTGACCCCCTGCTTCCGGCTGGCTGCAAAAATTTTTTCGAGATCGCCCGTGGGGAGCGAGACCGCGACGTCGGGTTTGACACCGAGCGGGAAGATCGGGGAGTTGTCCGGGAGCACGGCCTGCGAGATGGCGACGCGGAGGGCTTTCCCCCCGCCGAGGGGGAACTCCGCGAACTCGACCGCTTCGCCCGCGGTGTCGCTCCCGATGATCATGGCGTGAGCGTTGAACCGCAGCGTCGCCGCGAGCGCCTCGGCCGCTCCGGAGGTGTTGGCGTCGGTGAGGACGATCAGGATCCCTTGATACGCGGGGTTCTGGTTCGAGGTCAGGATGCGTTCCTGCTTGGCGCTCGGCTTCTGGATCGTGAAGAGCATTTTCCCGTTCGGGCAGAACCGGCGCGCAAAATCGGCGGCGGCATCGAACCCGCTCCCGCCCGCCACGGCGCGCAGGTCGACGATCACGGCGGGCAGATTTCTATTGCTGAAGCTGGCGAGCGAGGAATCGATCTGGCCGAGCGTGGCGGCGTCGAGGTTTCCGGGCCGCAGATACCCGGCGCGGTCGTCGAGGATCTCGGCGAGAAACGGAACCGGCTCGGGCGCGGCAGCGGGTTTCTCGGAGGGGCAAATTTCCACTCCGGGCGCGAGCCGGCGGATAAGCCCCTCGAGAAGCGCCTTTTGCTTGGAGGGGTCGTCGAGGGACTGCTGGGAAAGGAAATTCGTTTTGATCGCCTCGACCGCCTTGTCAATCTGGGCGGGCTCCAGCCGGTTCACCTCCTCGCGCAGGCTCGCCGGTGGCTCGTCCGCCGCTTGGAGGAGAGGGATGGCAAGAAAGGCTAAGAGGAAAAGCTTCGCTCCGCAGAAAATAATCCGTGGCATGGGCGTCCCGCCCATTCGGAGAATCACAGCAAGACATGGGCAGGATGCCCGTGCCACAACGGGCAAACGCCGGGAAGCTTTCGAGGAAAGAGTTTCTACCGCACTGGCGTGCTTCATCATTTCTTGGTGGCGCCGATGTCATTCCGGCGCTGCAGTCCGTCGAAGGAGATTTTGTCCGCGGCTTCGTAGGCGCGCGAGCGGGCTTCGACGAGATCCCTGCCGGTTGAGGAGACCCCGAGGACGCGTCCTCCGTTGGTGAGAATGCTGCCATCGGGGGCGGCTTTTGTTCCGGCGTGAAAGACAACGGCCTCGGGGCACGACGCGGCATCGGCGAGGCCGGCGATGGGCTTTCCTTTTTCATAGGCACCGGGATAGCCGCCCGAGGCGAGGATCACGCATGCGGCCGCGCCGTCCGCCCACTGCGGGCTCTGCGAGGCGAGGTGCCCGTCGGCGCAGGCCTCGAGCAGATCGAGGAGGTCGGAGTCGAGGAGGCGGACGAGCACCTGCGTCTCGGGATCGCCCCAGCGGCAGTTGAACTCGAGAACTTTCGGCCCGTCGGAGGTGAGCATGAGTCCGGGAAACAACATCCCCCGGAACGTGAGGCCATCGGCTTGGACGCCTGCGAGGAAGCGGTCGAGCACCTCCGAGCGGATGCGGGTGCGCAGAGCCTCATCGATCGAGCCCGACGGGCAGATCGTGCCCATCCCACCTGTGTTCGGCCCCAGATCACCGTCGAGCGCCCGCTTGTGGTCGCGGCAGTCGGGAAGGAGCAGATACGAACCGCCGTCCACCAGCGCGTGGATCGAACATTCCACTCCAACCAAAAATTCCTCGACGACAATTTTTTTGCCGGCGTTCCCGAAAACCGCGGCATCCATGCAACGGTAGATCGCCTGCGCGGCCTCCGAGGGGGTTTCCGCGATGAGGACACCTTTGCCGAGGGCGAGCCCGTCGGCCTTGATGACCAGCGGATACTTTGCCGTGCGGCACCACTCGTGAGCGGCCATGCTGTCGGTGAACTCCCGATAGTCCGCTGTCGGGATCCCGTGCCGCTTCATGAAATCCTTCGCGAACGCCTTCGAGGATTCCAGCCGCGCGGCCGACGCGGACGGCCCAAAAATTTTCCGTCCGGCCGCCACGAACGCATCCGCGATTCCGGCGGCGAGCGAGTCATCCGGCCCGACGACCGTGAGCCCGATGTCGTGGGAATTTGCGAACGCGACGAGCGCGGGGATGTCATCCGCCGCGATCACGACGTTTTCCCCGAGCGCGGCGGTCCCGGCATTCCCGGGCGCACAGAAAATTTTTCCGGTGCGGGGCGAGTGTGCGAGCTTCCATGCGAGCGCGTGCTCGCGTCCGCCGGAGCCGACGATGAGGACGTTCAGAGGAAGCCGGGGGTCAGGCGACATGAAAGCTGATGCAACCTTGATCTGCTGGCGTTGAGAGCCTGGAAGGGGCATAAAACGGAAAGTGTATGTTGTGGATGTTACGAAAGCAACATCTGCAACCATGGCCCCATCCGTGGGGAACGGAAGAATTTCCAACACTCAACAAGGAATATCCAATATCCAAGGCCGGAATCGCGGTTCTGTCCTTCCCCCTTGGATATTCCTTGTTGGCTATTGGATATTGATTTCCCTTGGTGTTGCTATCAAGGAAATTCGGCATTGACTGCGGGATATTCATGGTTAACGAATCCACCGTTCGCCGCTATCTCGACCTGATGACCGGCGTGTTCATGATCCGGCAACTGCCGCCTTGGTTTGAAAACCTCGGCAAGCGCCAGGTCAAGGCACCGAAAATTTATGTGCGCGACAGCGGGCTGCTCCACGCCCTGCTGGGCATCGCCAATCAACGCGACCTCGAACACCATCCGAAAGTGGGGGCCTCCTGGGAAGGCTACGCGGTCGAGGAAATCCTCAAGGCGCTGCGACCCGACGAAGCCTACTTCTGGGCCACGCACAACGGGGCGGAGATCGACCTCGTGTTGTTCCGCCGCGGACGGCGCATCGGCATCGAGTGCAAACGCGCGGACGCCCCCACGCTCACCCCCTCCATGCGCATCGCCCTCGAGGATCTGAAGCTCGACGAACTGCTCGTCGTCTATCCCGGCGAAAAACGCTACGCGCTGGCAAAAAATGTCGAGGTCGTCCCGCTGGCAGAACTGGTGAATGCCGGCTGAGAGTCAGCCCAATGTCCGGCGGGTCGCCGGACACCACACGCGGGGGCGCGTAGGCTCCCCGGAATGAGGAGCAAAGGGGCAGTCCCGCGCATCAACGCCTTTTCCAGATTCCGATGTGGAGCCTTTTTTATCCCAACTGAACTCCGAGGTCGCCGATCCGGCTGAGGGTGAGCCCGCTCAGCGCGGGGATTTCGGCGGCCATCTGGTTGAAGACATCTTCGATCGAGGTGAGGTCGTTCGAGGCTGAGACCGCCTGGATCAGGTCGCGGAGGATTTCCCAATCGTCGCGGGCGTGGCCGGGCGGCTGGATCGCCTGGTTGAGCCGCTGCAGGCGGCCTTTGATGTTGATCATCGAGCCGCGTTTTTCGGCCCACGCGCTCGAGGGCAGGACGACCGTGCCGAGGGGCGTGGTCTGGTTTGCGAGGATCCCCATCGCGAGGAGGAAATCGAGCCGGTGGAGGGCACCCTCGGAGATCCCGCAAGCGACCGCGTCTTCGCCGAGGACGACGAGCGCGCTGATCGTTCCCTTTTCGACGCCCTCAACAATCGCGGGCAGCCTGCCGGTCGCGACGCCGAGCAGCTTGGCGCCGGAGAAATTCGGGTTGCCGTCGTCCGAGACCAGGAACCCGTCGCCCTGCTGCGGGCGCGGGAGGACATCCACATTTTCGATCCCGAGCACCTTGGCGAGACGTGCGACGAGGAAAAGCTCCTCGTTCGTCATGCGTGCAGAGGCGATGATCGCGGCCTCCTCCGGGCGGCAGGCATCGAGTTTTTCCGCCGCCGCTTCGAGCGCGCGCTGCCAGTGCGCCGGTTCCGCCTCGCCGCGCACGATCGGCTCAATGAGCCGGCTCTCGCTGTGCAGATAATGAAAGTTGAGCCGATGGCTGTCCGGCATCCAGCAGGAATTGACGGCATCATTTTCGCGCGGGGTGATCCGGTAAACGATATTTTCGCGGCTCGAGATGAGGATGTTCGCGCCCGTGCCGCAGGTCACGTCGATGCTCGGGGTTTCCTTCAAAAACCAGACGCGCATCTTGAAACGGAAATCTTTGCTTGTGAGCGCGCCGACCGGGCAGATGTCCACCGTGTTGAGCGAGTAGTTGCTGTCGAACCGCCTGCCGGGATAGACCGAGAGCGTCGTGTGGCTGCCGCGGTTCAGGAATCCGAGAACGTCATCGTGCGCGATTTCCTTCATGAATCGGATGCATCGCGAGCACATGATGCAGCGCTCGTCGTCGAGCACGACCCGCTCGCCGATGTCCACCCGCTTCGGCTTTTTCACCTTCTCCTCGACGAACCGCGACTCGCCTTTGCCGAACTCGACCGAGAACTCCTGGAGCCGGCACTCGCCGGCCTGGTCGCAGATCGGGCAGTCGAGCGGGTGGTTGATCAGCAGGAACTCCATCACTCCGTTCCGGCAGTCCTCGACCATCGGCGATTTCGTCTTGACCCCCATGCCCTCGGAGACTTCCGTCCCGCACGAGATCGCCGGGCGCGGGCCCCACGCGATCTCCGGACGCCCGTCGGCCCCGAGCAACGGCTTCCGGTCGGGGGTCATCCTCGGCATGCCCAGCTCGACGAAACACATCCGGCAGTTCCCCGGGGCGCTGAGCTTCGGATGGTAGCAATAATGCGGGATGGACTTCCCGTCCGCCGTGCAGGCGTCAATGACACGGGTCCCCTTCGGGAACTGCTTCCACTCGCCGTCCACCTGCACATTGACCATTGTGTCTGCCGATCCGCTCATGATGAAATTTGTTCTAAACGAAATTTTCCTCCGGGGCAATGGTCATCCAGCGCATGAAAAGCATCATCGTGAGGTTCGATTTCGCGGGGGAGTATACGCGCCACGGCGCGTGGTGTCCGGCACCCTCGGCAGACTTTGTGCTTTTCACTTCGCCTATCTGCTCGCGAAAGAATTGTCAGAACCCTTTGCCCCAATCTTCCTCCTTGCGGAGCTGGTGAGAGACGCCATAATGATCGTATGAAGACTTTGACCATCACGGAAGGACGTGGACGTCTTGGCTATTGGCTCAAAATGGCGACACAGGGTGAGGATGTGGGGTTTGTTTTCGAAGGCAAGATTGTCGCGCTGCGTCCCGTGGGAGTGACTTCCGACGACTACGCGCTGCAGGAATACGGTTTGACGCCGGCAGAAATGGAAAGGGCGGAAAAGAAAATCGGCACGGAGATCAAGGCGTCCGCCAAGCGCGGAGAAATGACGCGGTTCACCGGAGGATCGGATGATTTCCATTAGGCTGTCCAAACGGTTCAAAAAAATCGTGCGTTCGGCAGGGCGTGAGCGCGAAGCTTCCGAGACGCTCAAACTGGTGCTGGAGGGATTTGGAAATCCACACGCCCACACCGGCCTTTCCATCAGGAAACTCGGCAGGCACGTTTACGAGTGTCGCACAGGTTTGGCGTGGCGCTTGATTTTTGTCGCGGACAAAGGCGTGCTTTCCTTTGATTTTGCCGGGGACCACGACGAGACAAAAAATTACTTGCGCGGCAAACGATAAGCCCGCGGAACTCGCTGAGTTCGCCCGCAGCCAAAATCAGGGGAATATGACATCTTTAAAAAATCTGGGGATGCCTTGACTGAACCAGGGGCAGCCCGTTGCGTCCGGAATCAACTCGGAAGCCGGCCCGTGTGCTGAAGTGTCTTTCCCCTGAGTTTGTTTCCTGCTTCTTTTGGGGGCATGGCTTGTGATCGCAGTGACGTTCCCATCGAATCCGATCTGTCCGAAAAGTTTCGCCGTCTCGTCGAGGTTGGCCTGGCATTGACCTCTGAGCGCAATGTTCCCGTGCTCTTGGGCCGGATTCTTTTGGAGGCGAGAAGATTCACCTGCGCCGAGGCGGGCACGCTGTATTTGGTGACGCCCGACGGAAAACTCCAGTTCAGCGTGGTCCAGAATGACAGGCTCGGGCACTCGGAGGTATTGGTGGGAAACGGTTCGCAGCCGATCACCATCGCAATTTCGCCAACCAGCATCGCGGGGCGGGTCACCGCGACCGGCATGGCGCTCAATATTCCCGATGTTTACGCCCTTCCCGACAGTTGCGGGTTCCAGTTTGACAGCAGCTTCGATTTGAAAACCGGCTTTCACTCCCAATCCATGCTGGTTGTTCCCATGAAGACCCCGGATGGCGCGATTGTCGGAGTCATTCAACTGATCAATGTCCGGCATCCGGGGGCGGAAGAGGTCGCGGCTTTTCCCAAGGAGCACGAGGAGCTTGTGCTCTGCCTCGCCTCGCAGGCGGCGGTTGCCTTGAGCAACGCCAACCTCACAAGGGACCTCCAGCTTGCCTACTCCGAGGCGATCAAACGCCTGGCGAGGGCGGCAGAGTTTCGGGATCATGACACCGGCGAACACATCGAGCGCGTGAGCCAGTATGCGGCAGCTATTGCCGAGGCCCTGGAGTTTCCGCCCGCTGACGTTTCCAAAATCCTTCTGGCGAGCACGCTTCACGACATCGGCAAACTCGCCATCCCGGATTCTATCCTTCTGAAGCCGGGCAAGCTGACGGACGAAGAGTATGCCAAAATGAAGCTCCACCCGAAACTCGGTGCCGACATTCTCGCGGGAAGCGAAAACCCGATGCTCCACCTCGCGGCGGAGATTGCCATCTCTCACCATGAGAAGTGGGATGGAAGCGGCTATCCGCGCGGGCTCAAGGGTGATGAAATTCCGCTTGCCGGACAGATCTGTGCCGTTGCAGACGTCTTTGATGCCCTGTCTTCAGTCAGGTGTTACAAGAAAGCCATGAGTCTGGAGGAAGCCCGCGAATTCCTCAGAAAAGAGACCGGGCGCCATTTTTCTCCGCGGGTCGTGGACGCATTCTTTGGGGTGATGGACAAAATTTCCATGATCCACAGCCGGTTCTCCGCCTGAATCCTTGCCCGGACGTCAACCGAAAAGCCGTGTCGGCGAATCGGCCGATCCCAGAGGTGCGATTATGCGGCGCAGCGCAGCACATGAAGAGCGATCTCCGACGGGCGATTCAGGCGGGCAGGCGGTTGGGGATCGCGCGCTCGGCGGCTTCGGCGTCGGCCAGGGTGTCCACGCCGGGGGCGGCGGATTTCGCGCGGACGACACGGATTTTCGCGCCGTGTTCGAGCGCGCGGAGCTGCTCGAGTTTTTCAGATTTCTCGAGCGGGGTCTGCCGGTGTTTGACGAGGGCCAGCAGGAATTTCCGGCGGTAGGCGTAAATTCCGATGTGGCGGAACCGCGCCGGGCGGGCGTCGCCGTCGCGGTCGCAGGGGATCGGGCAGCGGGAAAAATAGATCGCGTATCCGGCGGTGTCCATGACGACCTTGACGCAGTTCGGGTTGTCGAGTTCCCCGGGGGCCAGCGGGCAGGCGGCGGTGGACATCTGGGCGAGCGGATCGGCTCGCAGCGCCTCGATGACGCGACCGGCGAGCCGGGGGTCGAAGAACGGCTCGTCGCCCTGGACGTTGAGAAGGATGTCGGCCGCGGGCAGGTTCCTGGCGGCCTCGGCCAGGCGGTCTGTCCCGCTGGGATGCCTTGAGGAGGTCATCGCGACCTCCGCGCCGAACGCGCGCGCGGCTTCAAAAATCCGGGCGTCATCGGTGGCGATGAGGATCTGGTCCGCGCCCTTGACGCGGGAGCACCTCTCCCAGACGTGCTGGATCAGCGGTTTGCCTGCGATCGGGTGCAGGGGCTTGCCGGGGAAACGGGTCGAGCCCCAGCGGGCGGGGATGATGATGGCGGTGCGGGACATGGCGGTATTTGAAGCACGGAGGGCGCGGAGAACACAGAGGAAAATCGCGGCGGGCCGGATATTCGGAGTTGAGCGGACGGCCCCCGCTCGGGCATGATGCCCGCTGTGATCCGCATCCTTGTCGCCGTCCTGCTCGCCCTGGCGGTCATCCTTGGGCAGCTGTTTTATGGAGGCCTGATGCGGACGGTGTTCAGCATTCCCGGCTACGGGCTTGTTGCGATCGCCGGGGTACTGGGCGCTGCCGCTCTTTTCTGGCGGCGCGCCGTGCCTCCGCGTCCGGGCCCGCTCGCGGCGACGCTGGTTGCGGCCGGTTATCTTGTCTGGCGGTCGGTGCATTCCCCCGGCCAGGATCTCTCGTTATTCTACACGTTCCTGATCGCCGCCTGCACGGCGGTTTACTGCCTGTTCGCGTGCGTGCTGACGACCCCCTCGTCGCGGTATGTTTTTGTTTCGCTGCTTTTCGCGGCGGCGCTCGGGCAGGTATTGGTCGCGGCGATCCAGTTCACCTCCCCGGCACCTTATTGGCCGCTGCCCTGGTTCAGCGAGCAGCTCCGGGTCTGGTATCTCCAGCCGGCGGGAAGCTATTCGAGGGGAAACGGATTTTTTCTCAGCGGCAACCACCTAGCCTGGTTTCTGAACATCATGGCGTTCTTTGCGCTCGGGATCGCGACCCTCGGGCGCTGCCCGGTTTGGGCAAAAGTCGTTTCCGCCTACCTGGCGGCGGTCTGCGTGGCCGGGACCGTGCTCACGCTCAGCCGAGCCGGGATGATCGGGCTGTGCGCCGGCACGATTGTTTTTCTGATCCTGAGTCTCTTCGCTCTCAGCATCGGGGCGCGGGATCGCCGGATTGTTGTTCTGCTGGTCACGCTTGCGGCCGTGACGGCCGGGCTTGCCGGCGGGTATTTTCTGTTTTCCGAAAGCGTGACCGTGCAGGCACGGATGAGCAAGATCACCGAAGACTCCTACCGCATGGCGCTGTGGCCGGCGGCTCTGAGGCAGGCACAGCTTGAGCCGCTCACCGGGACCGGCGCCGGATCGTTCACGCAGCTTTCGCGCCGCCTCCGGAACTACAACTCGGATTACGACGACACGTTCGCCCACAACGACTGGGCGCAGACGGCGTCCGACTTCGGGTTCATCGGCCTCGTCCTCGTGGCCGGAATGTTTCTCGCGAACTGGAGGTCCGGGTTTTTCGGTTTTGTCGCCGCGCTTCGGCAGCGCATGTCCCTCTCGAGCCGCCCGCAGAGTAACTCCGCGGCATTGACGATGGGTGCGCTCAGCGCCCTCGCCGCCTGCGCGGCCCACGCGTTTTTTGATTTCGACATGCAGCTCCCGCCCAATGCCCTGCTGGCCGCTGCCTGCGCGGGAATGCTGGCCAACCCCGGGATTTCCTTGGGCTCCCGGAGAGGCTGGACACCGCGCTGGCTCGGCGGGCTGTCGGCCTGCGCGGCCGGCTTGTTCCTCTGCCTCCTCCTGGAAAAATCCGCGCGGACCGAATGGCAGGCGCTCAAGGCCGAAAACGCCCTCGTTCTTTGCGACGCGCCGACCGCCATCGTGGAGGCCGAGGCGGGCCTCGAAGCCGCTCCCGACCACTCCCGGCTCCGCCGGTTTCTGGGCGAAGCCCTCCTGCAGACCGCGGCGGCATCCGGCGACCCGCGCGAGACGCTCGTCCGCGCGGCCTATTATTTGCGCCGCTCGACCGAGCTCGACCGGGAGGAACGCTGGAACCAGCTCATGCTCGGGATCTCGCTTTCCCGCCTCCGAAAATTCGAGCCCGCTGCGGCCGCCCATATCGAAGCGATCCGCCTCGACCCCGGAACCGCTGCCCCCCAGGAATACCGCGCGCTTTTTCTCGAGGGGGCCGGAAAAACGCCCGAGGCGATCCGCCCTTACGAAGTCAGCCTCGCCCTTCCGGGGGCAAGCTTTGCCAGCCAGCGTCTGAAGGCACTGCGCCTGAAGGCCGCGGGCACGCCGAAGTAGCGCGCCTTCCCATCGGCAACGCTGAAGGAAACCCAGAGGTTTCGCGCCGGGGACCGCCGGTTTTTTTCACACCTCGAAGAACGAGCGGAGCTTCCCGAGGAACCCGGCTTGATAGCTGCTTTGGGTCGTCTGGTTTCCGCTACCGGCGGCTTCGGCGACCAGTCCCTCGTTTGCCATGCGCCGCCGCGCGAGAAGCTCGCTCAGTGATTCGAGGAGGCCCGGGCTTGCGCTGATGATCGGCGCGAGCGTGGACTTCTGCACCTCGACCGCAAGGCAATCCTCGAGGGCGAGGATCGTCGCGGTGCGCGCTTCGCCGGTCAGCACGGAACTTTCTCCGATGCACGCGTCCGGCCCGAGGACGGCGACAGGCGTGCGGGTGCCGTGCGACTTGATCCAGACCTCTGCACGCCCACTCACCAACACATACATCGGCCCGGCTTCCGCGCCCTGCCGGATAATGCACTCCCCGTGCCCGAAGCGGACGATCCGGCTGCCCTCCACAATTTTTTCAAGCTGCGCGGACGAAAGAACCGGAGCAAAAACCGCCTTCCGGATCGAGGCCCGGATATGATCCCTGTCCTCGACATGCGGCTCCTGCTTCTCGAGATGGAGCTGGTGCTGGATCGGAAACGGAATGGCAATATTGTGACGGCGGAGCGCATACCAAAGCGTAGTCCGGATATGGCTGTTCGCGGGGTTGTAATGCGAATGGTCGTCGAGCCAGAATCGGAGCTCGTAGATCACGCTCCAGGCCGCGAAGTCCTTGAGGAAAACATCCGGCGCGGGATCGCGCAGGACAAACGGGCAGTCGAGGGCGGCCTCGACGAGTATTTTTTTGACCAGGCTGGGAGGCGCGCCGTATTCGAGGCCGATGTCGATCCTCAGGCCATGGGCCTTGGACGGATGATTGTAGTTGATGACCGTCTGCTTGGTGATGCTGCTGTTCGGGATGTCGAGGCAGATGGCGTCGGTCGTGCTCAGCCGGGTGGACCGCCAGTTGATCTCAACAATTTTCGCGTGATGCCCGTCCACGAGCAGCCAGTCGCCCGCTTTGAACTGTCCGCCGAAATAAATCGCGAACCCGCTGAAGATATTCCCCAGCGTATCCTGGAGCGCGAGGCCGAGCACGATGCCGATGATCCCCGCGCCGGCCAGCAGGCCGGGAACTTTTTGCCCGTAGATGAATTGGAGGACCGCCAGAACGGCCCCGACAATGATGCCGATCGAAACGAACTCCCCGAGAAACTTCGGCACCTGTGCGACCTCGCCGCTCCGCGGCAGCCGGTCGAAAAAATAATGCCGCACGAACCCGACCAGCACGAAGGCGCCCGTGATGACCAGCGCCGCCCGGATATGCCGCTCGCCGGGGATCGGCACCTCGGGCAGAAGCGTCGGAAGATAGAGCGCCGCCGCGAGGCAGAATGCATGGTAAACCCAGCTCAGCGGGAGCCGGAACCGCCGCTTCAGCGCCCGGCCGCCAAAGAGCATCGCGAGGTAAATCGCCAGCGCGCACCCGAGATAAATTCCCGCGATATGGATGAAGCGGAGGCCGCTGTCGAAGAGGATCCGGAAGGCTCCGGGTGCCTGCGCCAACAGGAGATCAATGGCTTGCATGGAAGCCAGCTTTAGAGAATCCCGTCCCGCCTGGCAACTCCGCCGTTGCCGATGATCGCGGAAAGCTTCCTCACTCTCCCGCGTGGCGTCCCATGAACCAGGATATCGCGATGCAGATTTCGTAGAGAATATACATGGGGGCACCCATGAGCACGAGCGTGAGGACATCGGACGTCGGGGTGATGATCGCGGCGAAGATGAAAATGATGACGAGCGCGAACGCGCGCGTCCGGCGGAGCAGCGCGTAGTCCGCGATCCCCAACTTCACGAGAAGGAGGACGGCAAGCGGGAGCTCGAACGCGAACCCGAAGGAAATCACAAACTGGGTCGTGAACGAGTAGTATTCGCGGACCGTCCAGGTCGGTTTCCAGTGCATCGCCTGGGCGTCGGCGAAAAAGAATTCGAGCGTTTGCGGGAGGACGACGAAATAGCTGAACGCGACCCCGCCGAGGAACAGCCCGAACCCGACGACGGACGCCGGGTAGAGCATCCGCTTCTCCCGGGAAGTAAGCGCCGGGAGGACGAACTCCGCGAGAAAAAGCAGCAGGAACGGAAGCGCGAGGATGACCCCTCCGTAAAAGGCCAGATCCAGGGAGATCGTGAACGAGTCGGCGACTCCGAGCGACTGGAGGTTCTCGGCGCGTGCGGGATCCACCGCGATCAGCGGGCGCTGGACGATGGTCGCCAGCTCGCTGCGGAAAACGAAGCAGAGCGCCATCGCGACAACGAGGGCGATCGCCGCCTTGATCAGCATCGTGCGCAGATCCTCCATGTGCGACAGGAACGGCTTCGCTTCGTCGCGCATCTCGCGGAAATCAAAAAACCGCTTCAGGCTCATGCGGGGAGGCGGGGCGCTTTCATCAGCCGAGGCGGGCGGTCCAGCGGGCGAGCTCGCGGGCGACGTTTTCCGGCGAGGGCGCGCCGGTTGCGCGGCGCGCGGCCATTGCGGCATCGATGTCGAAGTTTGCGGAAACCGCTTCCGGCGTCAGCAGCGGGGACGCCGCAAGGAATTCCGCAGGGGCGAGCTTGTCGAGCGGGGCACCGACCTCCTGCGCCCGGGCAACGAGCCGCCCGATGATCTCGTGCGCCTGGCGGAACGGAACCCCGCCCGCGACCAGACGGTCGGCCAGATCGGTCGCAAGCAGCAGCGGATCGGAGGCCGCAGCCCGCGCGCGATCCTCCCGTAGCCGCGCGGCGTCGAGCATTTCCGCAAAGATGGCCAGCGTGGAAAGGACGGTGTCCACCGAATCGAAAACCCCCTCCTTGTCCTCCTGCATGTCGCGGTTGTATGTGAGCGGCAGTCCTTTCATCGTGGTCAGGAGCGCGATGAGATTTCCGTAGAGACGCCCGGTTTTTCCGCGCGCCAGCTCCGCGATGTCCGGGTTCTTCTTCTGCGGCATCAGGCTCGATCCGGTCGTGTGCCGGTCGCTCAGCTCGATGAACCCGAACTCCGCGGACGCCCAGAGGATGATGTCCTCGCTGAGCCGCGAAACATGCATGCCGAGGATCGCAAGCGCGGCCAGCAGCTCGCAGGCGAAATCCCGGTCCGCGACAGCGTCCATGCTGTTCGCCGTGACTTTTGAAAATCCGAGTTCCTCGGCGATCGCCCCGCGGTCGAGGACGAGCGTGGATCCCGCGATCGCGCCCGATCCCAACGGCATCGCGTCCATCCGCGCCGCGCCGTCGGCCACCCGCCCGGCATCCCGGTCGAGCATCTCCACATATGCCAGCAGATGGTGCGCAAAGAGGACCGGCTGCGCACGCTGCAGATGCGTGTATCCCGGCATCACCGCCGACGGATGCCTTCCCGCCAGACCGGCCAGCGCCCGCTGCAGCCCGCGGATCCCACCGCGGATTTCTTCGCAGGCCCCGAGCAGGTGGAGGCGGAAATCCAGCGCGACCTGATCGTTGCGGCTGCGGGCTGTGTGGAGCTTCGCGCCGGCCGCGCCGATCCTCTTCGTCAGAGCGGCCTCGATGTTCATGTGCACGTCCTCCAAATCCTCGCTGAACACGAACGTCCCGGCCGCGATCTCCGCCCCGATGTCATTCAGTCCGGTGGCGATCCGGTCAAATTCCTCCGCAGTCAGGATCCCGGCCGCCGCCAGCGCGCGGGCATGGGCGATGCTCCCCCGGATGTCCTCGCGATAAAGCCGCCAGTCGGTCGTGACCGATTGCCCGTAGGACTTAAGAAGCCCCGACGCCTCCTGCTGAAACCGGCCTTTCCACATCATCGTGCCGCCCAGAATATCGGGCGCGAACGTCGAGTCAAGAAAGCGAAAAAGACCAGAGAACTACGGCAATGGAAAGCGGAGTGCCGTTGCTGCATTCCTGCCCTGGCGGGGTTCGTCCGTCCCCAGTCCATAGTCTCTGGCCCCGCCAATCTAAATCGATGCGGCTTCCGCACAACAGAAAAATCCTCCGATTTGTTGCATTTGGGACTTGCAGGGATGTTTCTCATTAGTTATTCACACTCTCGCTTCTACCTCTCATCTTAACCAATTCTATCTGTCCATGGGTAAAGTTCTCCTCTACGCTTCGATCGCCATCACGCTTGCCGCGGCGGCCATCGGATTTGTCAATAAAAACAAGCTGACCGCCGCCAAGGATCAGTTCGCCTCCGGGCAACAGGAGGCCGAGAAAAAGGTCGCCGCCTTTGAGCAGGTGCAGAAAAACCTCAAGGAAACGAAAGAATCCCTGGCGACCGTGACCGCCGAGAAGGAGCAGGCCGCGACCCAGCTGGCAAGCATCAAGGCCGACGCCGAAAAGAACAAAACCCAGGTCGCCGACCTCACCACGCAGATCGGGACGAAGGATACCGAGATCACCAAGCTCACCGCCGACATCCAGGCGAAGGAGGCCCAGATCAAAACCCTGAGCGAGACGACGACCACGGCCCCTGTCGCTCCCAGCGCTGATCAGCAGGTGGTGGTTGCGGAAAAAGAGGCGCTCATCGCCAAACTCCAGGGCGACCTAGAGGCATCGCGCGCCCAGCTCGCGGATCTCCGCAAGAAAGACAGCGACCGAATGGCACTCAAAATGCGCAACGGCCTCGAGGGCCGGATTCTGGCGGTGAACCAGGCATGGAATTTTGTGGTGCTCAACCTGGGCGACCGCAACGGGGTGGTCGGGAATGCCGAGATGCTGATCAAGCGCGGCAACCAGCTCGTCGGCAAGGTGCGCGTCACGTCGGTCGAGCCCTCGACCTCCATCGCCGATATCGTCGCCAGCAGCGTCCCCGGCGGAATCAACATCCAGCCCGGTGACAATGTCATTTATCAAGCGACTGCTGAGTAGCCTCCTCCTAGCCGCCGCCTTGGTTGCCGCTGTCGGCTGCGCGTCGGACGGACATCAGAATTCCCAGCGCGACGAGGGCAACATCCCTTGGAACCGTCCGGAAAAATGGGAGGGCGCGGGCGCGATGGGTTCCATGATGCAGGGCACCCAGTAGGGCGCGGCTTTTTTTAATCCCGGAAGACGATCGCGCGCGTGCCGTGGACGAGCACCCGATCCTCGACATGGAATCGCACCCCGCGCGCGAGGGCGAGCCTCTCGCAGTCGCGCCCGAGGCGGATCAGGTCGTCCGGCTCGTGGTAGTGTTCGACCCGCGAGACCTCCTGCTCGATGATCGGCCCGTTGTCGAGTTCCTCGGTGGCGTAGTGGCAGGTGGCGCCGATCAGCTTCACCCCGCGCTCAAACGCGCGCCGGTACGGGTTCGCGCCGACGAACGCCGGAAGAAACGAGTGGTGGATGTTGATCGCACGCCCGGAAAACTCCGCGCAGAACCAGCCCGGCAGGATCTGCATGAAACGCGCGAGCACGACGAGCTCGACGTCCAGCTCCCGGAGCCGCTCCGCGAGCCGCACGAATGCCGCCTCCTTGTCGGCTGAAAAATCCATCCGCTCGAAGGGCAACGCTTCCCGCTCGACCAGCGGCCGGCAGGTCTCGTGGTTCGAGAAAACCCCGCAGAGGGAAATGTTCAGCTCGCCGGATCTCCAGCGCCAGAGCAGATCCGCCAGGCAATGGTCCTGCTTGCTCACAAGGATCGCCGTCCGGATCGCCCGCCGCGCGGGACGCAGAGTCCATTGCGCGCCCATCGGAGCGGCCACCCCCGACAGCTCATCGCCAAACGCATCCGGCGCCTCCGCGGCGTGACCCCCATCAAATGCCAGCCGCGCAAAAAACCATTTCGAAACCGGATCGGTATATTGGCTGACATCCAGCAGGTTCCCCCCGGAGCCCGCGATGAATCCGGTGATCCGCGCCAGAAGGCCGACGGCATCCGGACAATGAAGCTTGAGAATCGTGACGCTCACAGCCCAACTATCAAAATCACCGGCCGCGGTTTGTCACGCTCCTTCTGAGAGCTCCTTCTGAGAGCGGCGAAATGCATTGCTGATCCCCTCGCCGGCAGATATTTATTGCTTCTTCATGCATCCGACTCCGCTGCAAAGTAAGATCTTGTGGGCCGCGATCACGGCGGTTTCCGCCTATGCGATCGGGTATGTTTTGTTCCAGTTCGGGAGCCTGGTGGTCGGGGCTCTCTCGTTTCTCCAGCCGGTGCTGATCCCGGTGGCGGTCGCCGCGATCCTGGCATTCCTGCTGGATCCGGTCGTGCAGTGGCTGATGCGGTGCCGGATCTCCCGGATTTTGAGCATCGTGATCGTCTATCTCGCCGTGACAGCGGTCTTCGCGGGGATCCTGATCTGGATTCTTCCGGCCGCCTGTCGGCAGGGATCGGAATTCGTCAAGGACTTCCCCTCCTACTCGCAGAAGGCCCAAGGCCTGCTCGTCTCGACGATGGATCGCGTTCACAAGCTCGCCGACAACCCGCTTTTCAAAAGTTTGGACACCTCGGACGAGAGCCAGAGCCAGTTCTCCACCTTCGTCTCCCAGAGGGTCAGCGAGGCCGGCATCTGGCTGCAGAAAAAGATCCCCGACCTCACCGTCGAATCCGGGAAATTCCTCCAGCGCAGCCTGAGCGGGTTTCTCGGCGTCTTCGGAATCCTGCTGAGCATGATCCTGGTGCCGATCTTCCTTTTCTTTTTTCTGAAGGACAGCCCGTCGATCGCCAACAACTGGAGCCAGTATCTTCCGCTGCGCGCCTCTCCGCTGAAGAACGAGATCGTCTCGCTCGTGAGCGAGATCAACTCGTATCTGGTGAGCTTCTTCCGCGGCCAGCTCCTCGTGAGCGTGATCGACGGCGCGATGATCGCGAGCGCCTTGCTCGTCATGGGTCTCGACTTTGCGGTGCTCATCGGCCTGATGGTCGGGTTCCTCGGCCTGATCCCGTATCTCGGCATGATGATCACATGGATTCCGGCTGTCATCATCGCCGCGGCGCAGTTCGGCGACTGGGCGCACCCGTTCTGGGTCACCGTCATTTTTATCGTGGCCAACAACATTGACGGCATGTTCATCGCGCCGAAGATCGTTGGCGAATCCGTCGGGCTCCACCCGCTGACCGTGATCATTTCTGTGCTGGCATGGAGCCTGATTCTGGGAGGGCTTCTGGGTGCCCTGCTCGCCGTGCCGCTCACGGCCACTCTGAAAGTCCTCCTCAAGCGCTACTTCTGGGACCGCCCGCCCGCGCCATCCAGTTGATGACCCCGGCGGAATTCCAAACGAAATGGGCGAGGTTCAGCGGCAAGGAATCGTCCGCGTATCAGGAACATTTCAACGACCTGTGCCGGATGCTCGGCGTGCCGACGCCGGTCGAGGCGGATCCGACCGGCAGCGACACGTTCTGCTTTCAAAAGCGCGTCGTGAAGGACGGCGAGCTTTTCGACCTGGCTTCTGCCGACGGGGCGTCCGAACCGAACGAGCGTGGTTTTGCGGACGTTTGGAAACGCGGCTGCTTCGCGTGGGAATACAAGGGGAAGAAAAAGAACCTCGACGACGCCTACAAGCAG
>Ga0194063_10000720_pt1 | contig 23429 bp, 20 predicted proteins | sample SepL3720m_MetaG_FD_155459 | JGI IMG/M metagenome (GOLD analysis project Ga0194063, IMG submission 155459) | Anoxic zone freshwater microbial communities from boreal shield lake in IISD Experimental Lakes Area, Ontario, Canada - Sep2016-L373-20m | ecosystem: Environmental > Aquatic > Freshwater...
ATACATCGAGAAACAAGGAAAGAAACCGCAGGATATCCAATTGAAGATGTTCGACCTTGAATAACAGGGCATGCCCTGTGTTCAAGCCCGGAGCCGCAGCGCAGGGCGGGACACAGGGTTATTCACTGAGTCTTTTCAGATGTTTCATAGAGGATCGGAAAACCGGTAGCGTGTAGGTCGTCGCTTCCTTTCTTTACTTGAAGAAGGTGGGGCAGAGTGTGATCTGGCCCGCAGAGAGCGGAGAAATGAAATGTGTACATACTCCTTTACGTCGAGCATGGTCTCTGGGAGAGTGGAAGTATGAGTCAGCATCTACCAGAAATTCAGGTTCTACACTTCAAGGTGAACACACGTGATGCGGAAAGGCCTCCAGCGGGAGCAAGGGACGTAGTCATGAATTATGTCTTCCGGTCCATTCGGCCATGGATGAATCGTCTTAAGAATCCGATTTCCGTTCATCATGTTGACCACACCATGGAAATCAGCGTTCAAGTTCTTGCGTCTAATGCCTCAAGAATTCGAGTTGAACTCGAATCTCTTCTTTCTGGATACGGGACGATTTCAGTGAATGAGTATGGCCATGATCAATCTCCGTGGTCGTTTGGTCATAATCGAAGTCGGAGCTAATTTGGTTTAACTGATTATCAAGGGTTTAATTGTTTGTTCATTCTTGATAGTAATTCTGAAATTTCTAGTCTTATTGTGATATAAAGTTTCGGTTTAAGCAGATTTTCTCCACGATCGTCCAGATCTGATCGTCATCCATGTCGCTCTTGATGAGGGAATCGTTGCGATATTCATGCAGTCTTCATGAGGAGGTTTTATCCTGAAACTCTCGGTCTTTTCTTCGGTGGTAGAATATGGATGATTGATGTTGTTGTTCAGCCCGCGCGAAGCCCTTCGTCTCGGCTCCCATTCGATGGGCTCCCATTCGACAAGCTCAGGATAAACAGGACAGGCAGGACAGGCATCGCGCTCTGGTGAAGGGGGTGAAGACGGTGACGGTGGTGTGCGAGAAGATGAAGTAGGTGTTTCGGGTGCAAGCAAATTTTTCACAGTGAGCTAGCCTGTCCTGAGCCGGGACGAAGGATCGAACTGCGACAAATTTGCGATTCTAAAAAAAGTGCCATGGTTCGTTCCTCGATGCGGCTCGGAATGACATGGCTCATTATGACATGATGACATGTTTGGCTTTGTAAAGACCAGAATGTCATCCTGAGCGGAGTCGAAGGATGATTCAACGGTGAAGCTCTTTACCCATCTCGAACCTCATCACAAGCATTTCCCCTGTCCTCCCGCTGCGGTATTGCAGCGACCGGCGCAGAGAGCATCGGCGAGCGCTTTCAGCTGCAGTGGTGGGAGGCATTTTCCTGCTGGGGCTTTGGCGATTCCTGTGGAATTGTCTTCGCATCTGTACTGTCCGGAGCTGAACTTGCTTGCCTTTATCTGTAGTTGGTTGCAAATCGCTGTGGGGGCAGTATCGATGCCGAAAGTCTGCACACCACATTTGCAAGCCTTTTGCGTGTTCTCCTGCACATTGGTTGTTGCCGTCGGGCAGGAGCTGCAGAGATCCGTCGCTTTCTTCTGCAAATCAGCATACGGGAGGCAGATCATTTTTCCATTGGCATCCTTGGGAACGTTGTACGTGCCCTGTGTTCCGTTGCTACACGAGTAGTTCATCACCGTAGCCGTCTGTATCAACGGACAAATATCCTTCGAGACATTTATCGGTGATGCGGTCCCTGTGCACGTCTTCTGCATTCCATTCGGATAATCGGCAGATGTGCCGATACGACATTTTCGTTTCCCGTAGCAGAAGTTTTGGAGCCTTAGCCTGATATTTTCGGCGGATGTGCATCCATCGTTTGAGGTAAAGGACACGGGTTCTCCGGTACTGCATACAGCGCTTCCATTGAGGTACAGTGCGCCACACATTGCGTGATTGAGCTGTGTGCTGGAGACGCCCACCGTTGTGCAGACTTCCGGATATCCGCATGCCGATTTGGCACAAGCGGCTGCACCGAGGGCTCGGAATTCACTATCCGAAAGACAAAGGCTCACACTCGTGGGAGTGGGCTTGTACTCCAGGGTGATCTGCTGGCCGTTCTCACAGATGACATCGGTTTTTCGATTTCCCTTGGTGCACCGGTTATCCCACCCCGGTGTCCCCATAAGCTTCACCATGTTGCACGGTCGCGTGGTGGATGGGGAAGACGCAGTGGTCGCTGCCGCGAGGATACGTTCATTCGCCGCAGCCGGTGGCTGAAGGAGCGATGCAGCGGAAGGAGCGGAGCCCCCGTACATTCTGATGGACATCGTGATGGCCAGGACACCGAGGGACACTATGGAGACGCTGATGGCTGTGGAGCGCATAGATGATGGGGAATGATGGGAGACACGATACCAGTCGGATTGTTTTTAAGAGGAAGATCATTGTGAGGCCTCGGATACGTTCCGCAGAAATACTTTTCAGGCCTTCTCGCCCCGCGAAGCCCCGCGTAACGAAGTGAAGTGGGGCGAAGTGGGGTCCAAGCCTTTCAAGCTTCCGACTTCGCCATCCACTGGAAGAGCTGCGCGCCGAGCACTGCCCCCACGATCGGGCCGAGGATGTAGCCGAAGGAGAGCGAGCGGATCCCTATTGCCACGGCTGGATTCAGCACACCGTTACTTCCGAGGCTCGCGACGAGAATCCCGAGGAGGAGCGAAGTGCCCACCACGAATCCGCTGACGGCCTTGTGGACTTTATCTGAAGCGACTGCACTCACGCCGAAGACGAAGAGCAGTGTGCCGACGCCTTCGGCGATGACCACGGGGAAGCTCTCCGCTGCCGTCACGATGGGGGCACCGATCTGCTTGAGGAAGAGGAACTGGGCGATCACAGCTCCGATCAGCTGCGCGGCGATGTACAGCGCCACCTCCATTCCTTTGATTTTCTGAATACTCCAGAGCCCGATGGTCACGGCGGGGTTCACATGCGCACCGCTGATGCCGCCGATTGCGTAGACGAGGAACATGAGGGTGAGACCGGCGATGAAGGGCGTTGGGCTGGCCTGATGCAGGGAGCCGAGGACAGCGTAGGTGAGGACGCCCGTGCCGAAGCATTCTGCTGCGTACCGGCGCCAGTGCATGGTTTCCATAGGGGGTGGGGGAAGTTGCTCAAGATGCTACGCAGGAAGCGGGAAGGGGACAATTGCGGGGAGGGGAGAATGTGTTTTGTGATTTTCTTCGATTATGCGCCGATTAGGAAAATATCTGATTCAGGTGATATTTCGAAAGGACTCTGAAGAGAGCGTAGTTTGAATCCTTTAGGAGGATTTAGAGTGAGATTACAGTTTCAAATCAATCTCCGTCAGAATGCCGTAGCCGTCTCTCTCGCCGACGAACACCAGTGCGCCGTTATCGAAGACGCGAAGCTGCGTTGACGGCATGGAGCAGCAGGATTCCGTTCGTATGGCATCGAAAGCGGGGGAGACAGGTTTGCCATCAAAGTAGATGAATTCTTTGCCATCTTTTGTGCCGACGAACCCGATCTTTCCCCGATACGTAAAGATCGAATGTGAACCGTCCATGCCGTAGCGTTGATTGAAGAACACGCCATCGTAAAAGAGGTCAGATGTTGTCGTGGGCTGCACCTCTCCCGGCACAGGTGGCTTGATCGAACGGGTGAATGTCACTGCAGGCTTCTCATTGATGATCTCCACTCTGTGAACCACGCCATCGGGGCCGTAAGACATAGGCGCGGAGAAGAGCTCCTTCTCTCCATCGAAGACGGACCAGTGTGAGTTGTATTTGTACCAAAGTTGGTCATCGCTTGATTTCGTACGATCGACACTTGCTGCAAGGATGATCCGTTCACCGGTGCTATGGAACAGCTGGCACATACCCGGGCAGAGCGATGACTGGGCAGGGCAGTGGGCGATGCTGGTGCAGTATGTATCGAGAGATGCTTGAGTTTCTGCGGCTGAAAAGAGTTTTGTGCTGATATGTGCCTGAATGGAATCCGTCGTCATCCACCCATACACATCCGTTGGTAGCTCTCGTCCCCGTTTGGCCAGTAGATTCGCATGAGCAAATGCTTCGTCCTGTCCTAGGTAGGAGAACTCAGGATTTTTCGATAGCAGGATCTCGGTGTATGGCTTTGGGGCCGAGGTGCAGGCGGCGAGGGTGAGTGCTAAAAGGAGAAGGAGTTTCTTCATAGAGAGGACAATGGGAAGCTCATGGATTGGTAGCAGTATTCAGATCAATCTCCGTCAGAATGCCGTAGCCTTCTCTCTCGCCGACGAAGACCAGTGCGCCGTTGTCGAAAACGTGAAGCTCCGTCATCGGAGCTGCACAGCAGGCACTGGTTCGGATGACATTGAAGGCCTTGGAAACTGGTTTGCCATCGAAGTACACATACTCCTTGCCGCCTTTCCTCCCGATGAACCCGATCTTTCCTCTATAGGTGAATACGGCATGAGAGCCATCAACCCCGAAATGTTCATCGAAGAAAGTACCATTGTAGAAAACATCGAATGTTGTCTTCGGGAGCTCCTTGTCTGATGCCGGAAGCTCCAGAGCCCGCCGAAAGGAAACTGCAGGTTTTCCTTCTACTAAATCCACCCTCTGAATTGGTCCGTCTGATCCAAACTCCATCGGCGCAGAGAATAACTTTCTCTTTCCCTCATAAAATGAGAATTGGTACTGGGTGATATCGCGGTACGAAAAGTCGCCATCGAATGCGGCGACGAAGCGTTTGGTGTCATCGTATACTTCACAGATGCATACCCAAGAATCATTGGTTGTACAGCGCGGAATGTACTGGTGGCAAAAATCTCTCTCTTGGCGCAAAGTACTGAGTTTCAGATCAGTCTTTTGCCATTCTCTCACTTGATTGCTCGGTAATTCCTTGCCTTGTTTAGCGAGAAGATTCGCACCGGAAAATGTTTCCTCGTAAACGCCGTGCTTTTCCACGGAAGCGATCTCGTCGGCTTTGGAGAGACGGACCTCGGTGTAGGGCTTCGGCGACGTGGTGCAGGCGGTGAGGGTGAGAGCCAAGATGAGGATGAGTTTCTTCATGGGTGGGAGGCATGGTACCCGACTTCACAGGGACCGGAAACCCGCTCTTCGGAGATCGGTTTGGCGCGAAGGCTTCACTGATACGGCTTCGCCTAAATAATCCTGAATCCTTATTTTAGCTTTTTCTCAGCTATAAGCCAAGATCATGGTGCGGCTACGCCGGTATATTCGAAATTATTGAATCAATTGAGTATATCATGAGCCTTTCCATTTTCTCGATCCTCAATTATGTCTCCATCCTTCGAAAGAACCACACCTTCACCATTTGCACGAGGCATAGATACGTCAGCACCAGAGCTGCGAGGACGAGGAAGTATGTTCCGGGGAGATGCAGGAATCCGAAAGCAGAAGCGAAGGGAGAGAAGGGAACTGCGAAGCCGACGAGGACGAGGAAGAGGGTCGAGAAGAGGAGGAGCGATGATGGCCAGCTCTGGAGGAAGGGGATCTTCTTCGTGCGGATGACGTAGATCACGAAGGTCTGCGTGAGGAGCGATTCCATAAACCAGCCGGTGTGAAACTGCGCTTCCGACGCGTGGAATCCCCACAGGAGAATGCCGAAGGTGAGGAAGTCGAAGAGGGAACTGATGGGTCCGAAGACCAGCATGAAATGCTGGATGGCACTGATGTCCCAGGCGTGGGGTTTGCGCAGCTCATCGTGATCGATGTGGTCGGTGGGGATCGCGAGCTGCGAGAGGTCGTAGAGGAAGTTATTGAGGAGGATCTGGATCGGGAGCATCGGCAAAAATGGCAGAAAGAGGCTGGCCCCCGTCATGCTCAGCATGTTGCCGAAGTTACTACTCGTGCCCATCCGGATGTACTTGAGGATATTGCCGAAGATGCGACGTCCTTCCAGCACGCCATCGCGCAGGACCATCAGGTTCTTCTGGAGCAGGATCAGGTCTGCGGATTCCTTGGCGATGTCCACGGCGTTATTCACAGAGATGCCCACATCGGCGGCCTTGAGCGCTGGCGCATCGTTGATCCCGTCGCCGAGAAATCCGACCGTGTGTTTGCCACCACGGATCGCGGTGATGATGCGCTCCTTCTGCATCGGATCGAGACGGGCGAAGACGGACGTCGTTTTCACGAGTCTCTGGAGTACCGCTTCCGGCATGGTCTTCATCTGCTCTCCGGTAACGATCGTCGCTACGTTCAATCCCACATCCGCACAGATTTTCCGTGCGACGATATCGTTGTCTCCGGTGAGAACCTTCACTTCCACCCCGAGACGCCGCAGAGCTTCGATGGTCTCGCGGGCAGAGGGCTTGGGCGGGTCCAGGAAGGCGAGGTAGCCACGCAGGATCAGTCCTTCTTCATCTTTCTTCTCGAACACACGCTTGCTCGTCGCCTCGTCTCTGTAGGCGACGGCGATGACGCGGAAGCCATCGGCGCTCAGACGGTCGTACTCCTCCCTGAGGAAGCTCATGTTCTCCGGTTCGATGGGGAGGATCTTCCCCAGCAGTTTGTAGTGCGTGCAGCGGCGGTAGATTTCCTCCGGTGCACCCTTAGCGATCAGGCGATGCCGTCCGTTGATTGCGACGACGACCGACATGATCTTTCGCTCGAAGTCGAAGGGGATTTCGTCCACTTTGTGAATATCTTTGAGTGCTATTCCGCCGTGTTCCAAAATGGTCCGGTCGATGAGGCCCTTCAGTCCCGTCTGGAAGAAGCTGTTGATGTACGAGTAGCGCAGGACGGTGTCATCCTCCTTTCCCTGCACGTCGCAATACCGTTCCAGTACCACTTTATCCAGTGTAAGTGTCCCGGTTTTGTCGGTGCACAGCACATCCATCGATCCGAAGTTCTGAATGGAATTTAAGTGCTTCACGATCACTTTCTTCTTCGCCAGAGCAATCGCTCCCTTGGAGAGATTCATCGCGATGACCATCGGGAGCATCTCGGGCGTGAGGCCCACGGCGACTGCGAGCGAGAAGAGGAATGCCTCCAGGAGATTGCCGTGGTGATAGGCGTTGATAGCGAAGATGACGATGACGAGGACGGCCATGGCGCGGAGCATCAGCCACGTGAGGTCGCGGATGCCACGGTCGAAGCCAGTTTGCACGACGCCGGTAGCTAGGCGCTTGGAGATTTCGCCGAACTGCGTCTTCACTCCCGTCCGGATGACGAGGCAGAGCGCCGTTCCGCTCACCACACTCGATCCCATGAAGGCGATATTGGTCAGCCCAGTGAGACTGTCATGTTTTCCGGTGGTGAGGGTTGCATGCTTTTCCGCCGGAAAGGATTCTCCGGTGAGCGATGACTGATTGATGAACAGATCTTTACTCTGCAGGATGCGCAGATCCGCGGGGATCATATCTCCAGCGAGGAGATCAACGATGTCGCCCGGGACGATCTCGCGGAGCTTCACCTCGCGGCTTTTCCCGTTGCGCCAGACCGTTGCCGTCGTCCGCACCATTTCGCTGAGCTTGTCCGCTTCCCGCCCGGCTCGTTCTTCCTGAATGAAGGAGAGAAGCACACTGATGACGGCCATCGCCGCGACGAATCCTGCACTGATGAGATCTCCCATGATCGTCGAGATTGTCGCGATCGTGAGGAGCACGATGACCAGCGGGTTCACGAATTTGAGCGCGAGCCGCAGGAAGAAGTGTGCCCGCTTGTGTTCGGCCAGCACATTCGGTCCTTCGGTGAGGAGCCGTTTGCCGGCTTCATGATCAGTCAAACCTCCCATGGAGGATGCGTATTCTCGGAGAATGGCTTCGGGTGTTTGCAGAGCGAGAACGTCGTACTCCGGCGTATGTGCGGGTTCAGACAAGAGCGCAGAAGGGGAGCGGCGAGCGTGCATTCTGCGTAAGGGTAGCACGGATGGCGAGGGATTGGGGATTGGTGTATTAGGGATTGGGGACGAAGGAACACTTTTTTCTTCTTGAGCGCGGGTTGCTACCCGCATGATGTGGATGGCACAGTGAAAAACTGGAGGAGCGCGGACTGGATTTCCCTACTCCTTACGCCCTACCCCCTATTTTCGTCTCCCCATCCTTCAAAAACATCAGCAGAATAGCCGCGAACACGGTCAGCACCAGCGAAAGCGCATACGGTGCACCGAGTCCGTACCGGTCCCACAATATTCCCGCGACGAGCGACGCCGGCAGACTGCAGAGCCCGATCACCATTTGGAAACCTCCGAGCGAGCTAGCTATCAAATCTTTCGGGGCAAGCTCTGCGGCGAGGGCTTTCTGTACCGGTTCCAGCGACGCGACGTGTACTCCATAGATCACGAAGGCGATGATGACGGTAGTGGCATGGGGGATCGTCATGAATAAGAGAGCGACCACCATCCAACAGAAGAAGGAGAAGAGCAGGACGTTCTTTCTTCCCACGTTGTCCGCCAGTCTGCCGAAGGGAATGGAGAGGGCGGTAGCGATGGCGGAGTAGAGGAGATAGAAGAGGGGCATTTCGGCCGTGGTGAATCCCAGCTGTCTCGCCGTGAGGAGGAGGAAGGAGTAGCTGAAGGCCCCCAGCGTGAAGAAGGCGCTGAGGATCATGTAGAGCCGGAAGTTCGGCGTCAGACGTTTCAATTGCAGTCCCTTGAATGCGACGGCTTGGCCCGGCTTGCGTTCACGGTAGGCGAGGATGACGAGGAGTGCGGCGAAGAAGGAGGGAATGGAAGCAATGAGGATAACGGTCCGGAGCGGGAACGACAGGACGGTGACGAGGATGATGGAGGTGATGATGCCCACGACCGCGCCACCGTTATCCATCATGCGGAGGATGCCGAAGTGGTGGCCGCGGTTGTGCATCGTCGAGAGATCGGAGACGATGGCGTCGCGTGGTGCGCCGCGGAGTTTCCCCGAACGATCGAGGAGTCGGAAGGGTAATACCCAGTGCCACGTGGGCGCCCAGGAGTAGCCGATCTTCGCGAGTCCTCCGAAGAAGTAGCCGATCCAGACGAAAGCCTTCCGCTTGTGGTATTTGTCGGAGAGATATCCGGAAACCGCTTGAGCAATCGAGACGATGGCATCGCCCAGACCGTCGATGAGTCCGACGACGGCTTTGTTGGCGCCCAGCACATCCGTTAGGAACATCGGCCAGATCGAGAAGATCATGTCCGCTCCGGCATCGTGGAGGAAGGATGCCCAGCCGAAGAGCCACACAGTACGTTTCACTTCCTTGGGGCTTGCAATGATGTTTGCAGAATCAGGCATGGACGGCATCTTGATGGATGACGGGAGGGAAGGCAATTGCCATCATCCATCATTGAGCGCGGGTTTCTACCCGCATGACGATGAGCCGAGCGCGGGATGCTTCCCGCATGACGATCCTTTCCTGCCCTACCTGCCCTTCCTGCCTTCGTCATACATTCCTGCCCTTCCGTTACAGTCCGCTGCGAACACTGATCGCCTTCAGCACATCCATCACCGTCACCGGCCTGTCTCCGTTCTGAACGATGAGCGCTTCGATATCGAGAGTCTTCTGCGTTTTCGTGCATTCCGCCGTGCAGTATTCGCCGCCGTTGGCTGTTCCCATGTCGCAGATTTCCCCCGGGTTATCGATCCCGTTACCGCAGAGCTTCGTACAGGGGGCTCCGACAATTCCGCAGCTCCATCCTGCCTCGATCGTGCAGGTCGCGGAACAACCATCGCCGTCTGTCGCATTGGTATCGTCACAGGTTTCCGCATTCTGCCCCTGGATAATGCCATCGCCGCATCGTCCGCAGAGACTCTGGCCTGTGCCGTCGCAGGAGCAGCGCCATCCCGGTTCCACGGTGCACGCAGTTGTACAACCGCTTCCGCTCGCGGGGCTTCCCACATCGCACTGCTCTCCCGCTGTTGGAGTGCAAATGCCATTGCCGCACGTCGTCTGAGGAGCTACAGGACAATCCGCAGGGCAGCTATGGGAATTCTCGCCGAAGACGCAGGCTCCATCACCGCACTTGTCGATGACGACTTTGATGGCGTCGACGGATAATCCGGCATCACCTTTGAGCTCGACGTACAGGTACTGGTTCCAGCTCAGGGGATTGGTGAGTGCACCACTGCCAATCTCTTGCCAGACGACTCCTTTGTCCGTGATTCCGGTCGGCGTTTTCGCCACGTCTACGGCTACTTCCCGGGAATACGTTGGGCCGAGGTATGTCTTGAAGACCGCCGGTCGTGCGATCCCTCCGACCATGGGCTGCCATGTCGCGAAGATGCGGAAGTTCTTCTCGCTTGTGGGTGGAGAAAATGCGGTGGGGACACTGGCTGTCCACCAGTAGACGTACCCTTTTCCCTGCGTTTCCTCATGATGTTTTTCACCCTGTGCATTGAGACCATACCCTCCTTCGACGATGGTCCATTCTGGTCCGCTGATCCCCGAGGGTGTCTCATTCACGAATTCCTGCGCCGGGAGGAGTGTGGCTTGGATCGGAAGAAAGCGTGACCCTAGGACAGTCAGGATCCCGACGATCACCAATGCCGCAGTGGCGAGTGTATTGTGGTGGATTTCTTTGTGCATACACGATGAGGGAAGTGTGTCTTTATTGATTATTATACAATAACATCATATATAGGTCAAATACTCTTAAACTGCAAACCTGAGCTGAAATATCCAATTTGATGCAAATTCTATCTCCAATGAGCGGTTGAGCGATACCGGATGATCGTGCTATCCTTCTTTTCTCCACTCATTTCCCCATATCATTTATGTCCACCAAAAAATTCTTCACCCCCGAGCAGGCGACGGTCGTCGCCAAAACCATCGGCATCGACTGGACTATTGCGAAGTTCGATCTCGAGCAGTTTCGTATGGGTATGGACGTGGAGCTGGAGCACGGCACCGTCGATCCGCAAGCAAACGTGACCGACAATGATCCCGAGAAGACCGCCAAGATCGCGCTGGCGCACCTCCATGAATTTCCGGATTACTACACGCGGTTGTATGAAATGGAGGAGGAGGCGGAGAAGTATTGGGATGCAAAGAAGTAGTTGTTGGTTTTCTGGTTATTCGTTATTTGTTTGTCTTCGATGTGGTCCTTCTTTTGAAGAAACTAATAACTAATAACCAATAACCAGAAACTTTTCCCCGAAACCTCTTTGCAGACGAACCCTGTTCTTCTAGAGTGTGCGCACTTTTAGCAACTTCTTTCTCAATTATGCCAGGTAGCATTTCTCAAGTGATGGGTGCGGTGGTGGACTGCGTGTTCCCCGAGAAGGAGCTCCCACCCATTTACCATGCGCTCACCGTCCCGCTCGGGAAGGTGATGCTCACACTCGAAGTTCAGCAGCATTTGGAAGGCGGGGCGGTCCGCACTGTCGCGATGGGACCCACGGACGGGCTTGCGCGCGGAGTGGAAGTCACCGATACCGGTGCGCCGATTTCTGTGTACGTCGGCCAGGAGACGCTCGGTCGTATGTTCGACGTTCTCGGAAATCCTCTGGATGGCATGGCGGCAGTCACCACCAAGAAGAAGTATCCCATTCACCGTCCTGCGCCGTCCTTCGACGAGCAGTCCACGGAGACGGAGGTTCTGGAAACCGGTATCAAAGTCATCGACCTCATTTGTCCGATTCTGAAAGGAGGGAAAGTCGGGCTCTTCGGGGGGGCGGGCGTGGGCAAGACCGTCGTCGTGAAGGAACTTATCCGCAACATCGCCACCGAGCACGGAGGATTCTCCGTCTTCGCCGGAGTGGGAGAGCGCAGCCGCGAGGGCAATGACCTCTACTATGAGATGAAGGAGTCCGGAGTCTTGGAGAAGACCACGCTCGTCTTCGGTCAGATGAATGAGCCGCCAGGCCCCCGCCTCCGCGTCGGTTTGACGGGCCTTGCGTACGCCGAGTACTTCCGCGACGAGGAGCAGCGCGACGTTCTCCTCTTCATCGACAATATCTTCCGCTTCACCCAGGCCGGTTCAGAAGTCTCCGTTCTCCTCGGGCGCATCCCGTCCGCCGTGGGCTACCAGCCGACCCTCGCCAATGAAATGGGTCAGCTCCAGGAGCGCATCACCTCGACGAAGAAGGGCTCTATCACCTCTGTGCAGGCCGTCTACGTCCCCGCCGACGACTTCACCGATCCGGCTCCGGCCACCACCTTCGGCCACCTCGATTCCACCATCGTGCTCTCCCGTGCGCTCACCGAGCTCGGTATTTATCCGGCCGTCGATCCGCTCGAATCCACCTCCACGATTTTGGCACCGGACGTCGTGGGTCAGGAGCACTACGATACCGCCCGCGCCGTGCAGAAGGTTCTCCAGCGCTACAAGGAATTGCAGGACATCATCGCGATCCTCGGTATGGAGGAGCTCAGTGACGATGACAAGACCGCAGTCAAGCGCGCCCGTAAGATCCAGCGCTTCCTCAGTCAGCCGTTCTTCGTCGCCGAGACATTCACCGGCACCCCGGGCAAGTTCGTCCGCAGAGCCGATACCATCAAGAGCTTCAAGGCGATCCTCGATGGTGACTATGATGACGTCCCTGAGCAGGCGTTCTATATGAAAGGGGGGATCGAAGAAGTGCGTGCATAATTTCTTTCTTTGTTGTTCTATGTTTCTGCTTGAGTTCCATATGAATTGTCACAGTGAGCGTAGTCGAACTGCGACAATTCACCGCATGCCATGGTTCGACTACGCTCACCATGACATGCTTGGCTTGTAGATACCTATTATATTGCCCAGTTACCTCCCATGCTCCGTCTCACCATCACCACTCCCGACCGTTCCATGTTCAGTGGCGACGTCGACTCCGTCTCTCTACCCACTCCTGCTGGTGAAATCACCGTTCTCCCGCATCACATTCCCCTCATTTCGATCATCGCCGCAGGGACGGTGACGATTCGCACGAAGGAAGGGGAGCAACTCCTTGCAGTTTCCCGCGGAGTCGTTGAGGTCGATGGTATGACTCTTTCTGTGCTTGTGGATACCGCTGATCGTGCAGATGAATTGGAAGAAGCGACCATTCTGAAAGCCAAAGAGGATGCGGAAAAATTGCGCAATGCGCGGCAGGGAGATCGCGAAGGACTGGCCGAAGCCAACGCCATTCTCTCGCGCGAGCTCGCCCGTCTGCAGGTGGTCCGTCGCCGTCACGGTTCGCGTCGCTCGCCGTCTTCCGGCACGGATCATGGAGCCTGAGCTCTCGCCGATTCAGGCAAAGAAGAAGGATGAAACGCAGCCCATGGGGCTCTTCCTGAGCTTGCGTCTCGCGTGGAACCTTGGCTACATCATTGCCCTTCCGGTGGTGGTCTTCGGCTTTGGTGGAGCGCTTGCCGACAAGAAGCTCGGAACATCGCCGCTCTTCATCATTGCGGGCTTTGTCCTCGCAGCTCTCCTCACCGGGGTTGGGGTGTATCGGAGGGTGAAGGAGATTGTGAAGAGCTGATCCGGCTACCTTAAACTCAGTGCAAACCGAGCGCAGCTCTGACGCAGGCATCCACACGATGCATGGATTCAGCAGGTAGGGAGCCGATGGTACGGTGAATCAGAGATTGTTCGACGGTGACGATGTTTTCGCAGGTGACTACCGAGTCCTTCAGAATGCCGGATTGCTTTCCTTCGGCAGATCGTACACGCAGAAGATATTGCGTCGGCTCGTCGTTGCGATGGACGGTGGTGGTGATTGCCGCGAGAATGACATTTAGAAGTCGGGAATTGTTTCGATCATTCTGTATGACAAGAGCAGGGCGGAATTTCGCTCCTGATCCGGAGGAAAATGGGAAACGGACAATGACGACGTCACCACGCTTGAGCGTCATGATCGGGGTCGGTGATGCTCGTAGTCCGCATACGCATCGAGTGCAGGATCATTCCACACTTCCGCCAATGCCTTGTCCTCGGCGGCGTAGAGCGTTTCGGTGTCCGTACCGTGATCCAACAGGGGCTGGAGACGATCGAAGCTCTCGGCGTCGATCAGGACATAGACTTTGTGTGTCTTGGGATGCTTCAAGCGAATCCATTGATCGTCATGTCGGGCAAGTTCCCGTTGCAGTTCGTTGGAGAGGTGTGCGGTCATGCTTCCATCATAGCACGATCGCTTCAGAGATTTCAGGTGATTTCAGGACTTCTGTCATTGATCAACGAATATTTTCCATTACACTGCCCGCACATGTCCGCTATCGAAGCCCCTACCCTCGCTTCCGAAACGATCTTCCATATCGGATCGTTCGAAGTTCGCAACACGCTCATCATGGCGTGGCTCGCGATGCTCGTCATCTTTGCCGTGGCATACTTCGCCAGGAGGACGCGGTACCGCGAGATTCCCGGGAGGTTTCAGGCGTTCCTGGAGATTGTCGTCGAGGGACTCTTCGGATTCTTCGATTCCGTTGTGGGAGACAAGAAGAAGACCAAGGCATTCTTCCCGCTGATTGCCACGATCTTCATCTTCCTGATGCTCGCCAACTGGATGGGGATTCTGCCCGGGGTTGGGAGTATTACTCTGGAAGGTGAACATGCGGGCAAGATCCTCGCGTTGCCGATCTTCCGTTCCATGAATGCGGACGTGAATATGACGCTCGCGATCGCCCTGATTTCGGTCATTTCTACCCAGCTCTTCGGGATTGCGATGCTCGGGATCTTCCCGTACGCCGGCAAGTTCTTCGTCGCTCCCTGGAGGGATCCGATCGGATCCTTCGTCGGCATTCTGGAATTGATCGCCGAGACCGCCAAGGTCATCTCCTTCACCTTCCGTCTCTTCGGCAATATCTTCGCCGGAGAAGTGCTCCTCATGGTCATCGGCTTCCTTATGCCGTACATCGCACCGATTCCCTTTCTGGGGTTGGAGCTCTTCGTCGGGTTCATCCAGGCGCTCGTGTTTGCTCTTTTGACTGCGGTCTTCTTAACCATGGCTACGTCGGCGCATGGAGGGCATGAGGAACACAGTCATGTGGTTGCTCATGCGTGAGCGGAAACAAATGGAAAATTGTAAATGGTAAATGGTAAATTGAAGCGGTAATTTTCCATTTTCAATTTACAATTTCTATCCCGTTTATCTGAAATCGAGGTCGAAACCCTTGATTCCCACCGGTTCCGTCCCTACCATCCGTTCACTTTCTATTTCCTCTTACCTTTTATCGTATGCCCGCAGAAGCAGCAGCAGAAGTCGTCCAAGCCGCATCCTCGGCGATGGACAAGAACCTCCTCGTCGCCGCCACCATGGTGCTCGGTGCCATGATGCCCGCCTTCTCCATTGGTTGGCTCGGAAGCAAGGCCATGGAAGCCATCGGACGCAATCCGGAGGCCGCCTCCCGCATCCAGACCCCGATGGTGCTCGCGATCGCCTTCACGGAAGCTATCGCGATCTACTCGCTTGTCGTGGCGCTCATCATCAAATTCGTCTGATCGAGCGAATCGAATAGCGGTTAGCGGTTAGCGAATAGCGGTGAGCACTATCGTCGATAGCTATCCGCTACTCTTCGACCCCGCTCAGAGCAGGCTCGCTACTCGCTCATCGCTTCCTGACTCTCGTTTTCTATCCCCGCTCCAACCATGGAATTACTTGCTAAGCTCGGCATCAACTGGCAGCTCCTGTCTGCCCAGATCGTCAACTTCCTGATCGTCCTAGGAGTTCTGGGAGCGTTCGTCTACAAGCCGTTTCTGCGGCTTTTGGATGACCGCATCGAGCGTATTCGCAAGTCCGCAGAGGATGCCAGGAGGATTGAGAATCAGGCGGCCGAGATGGATGCGATGAAGCTTGCCGAGATGAAGAAGCTCGACGCCGAGAGTGGCGCGTATTTTGATCGTGTGCGCAAGCAGGTCGAAGTGCTGCAAACTGAGATTCTCACCAATGCCAAGAAGGAAGCCGATGCCCTTCTGCAGGGTGCGCTCAAGCGCATCGATGAGGAGCGCAGTTCCATGATGCAGGAAGTGCTCGCGACCGTGAATAAAGTCGTCATCACGATGACCGAGAAGCTTATTCGTCGTGAATTCACTTCCGCCGATCAGGAACGCATCGCCAAAGATCTCGTTGCTGATCTTCCCAAGATCGTCCGATGAAGCTGACTGCCGACACGATCGCGCATGCATTCGTGGATAGCGTTGCTTCTCTGAGTGAAGTGGAAATCCCTGCACTCGTGGATGCGGTCGCTCAACTCCTCATCGCCCATGGACTCTACAAGGATGCCCGGACATTCCCGTCGCTGCTCGAGCGTGTGTGGCAGAAGAAGGAGGGGATAGTGCAGGTACGTCTGACATCGGTTTCGGGTGATGCCGGTCCTTCCAAGGAGCAGATTCTCGCAATCGTCCGCGATACCCTCAAGCGCCCCTGCATTCTCGAGGAACGTGCCGATCCGGCGATGCTCGGCGGACTCCTCCTCACGGTCGGTGATGAGCGATTCGACGTTTCCCTGCGCGGAGCGCTCAAAACCCTCTCTCAGCGCATTACTCAGCCGGTGACCCTCCTCTCGTAAATTCCCTTTCTACGTTTTTCCCACCCAATCCATGGCGCTCAGTCTCTCCCTCCTCAAAACGCTCGAAGAGCGCATCGCGTCCTACCGCTCTGAGGTCAAGCATGAGCACGTCGGCACGGTCGCATCTGTCGGAGACGGCATCGCGACGATCACCGGACTTTCCAAGATCGGTGCATCCGAGATGATTGACTTCGGCAACGGCGTCATGGGAGTTGCCCTCAACCTCGAGGAGGATCACATCGGTGCGATCGTCCTCGGTGATGACAGCAAAATCAAGGAAGGGGATACGGCCAAGGCAACGGGCAAGATTCTTTCGGTCCCCGTCGGTGCCGCGCTTATCGGTCGTGTCGTTTCGGCATTAGGAGAAGCCAAAGACGGTGGACCGGCGATCAAGACGGACACGTTCTACCCCGTGGAGAAGGTCGCGCCGCGCGTCATCGAGCGCAAGTCCGTCACCATGCCGCTCCAGACCGGCATCCGCGCCATCGACGCGATGATCCCGATCGGCCGCGGACAGCGCGAGCTCATCATCGGTGACCGCCAGACCGGCAAGACCGCGGTGGCGCTGGACGCTATTATCAATCAGAAGGAGACGCAGAATTCCGATCGTCCGGTCATCTGCATCTACGTCGCCATCGGTCAGAAGGAATCCAAAGTCGCCAAGATCGTCACGGAATTGAAGAAGCACGGAGCGATGGACTACACGATCGTCGTCTCCGCCTCCGCCTCTGAGCCCGCTTCGCTCTCGTACATCGCCCCGTTCGCCGGAGTGGCCATGGGCGAGTACTTCCTCGATCAGGGAAAGGATGTCCTCTGCGTGTACGACGACCTCAGTAAGCACGCCTGGGCATACCGTCAGGTTTCTCTGCTGCTCCGCCGCCCGCCGGGTCGCGAGGCCTATCCGGGAGACGTCTTCTATCTCCACTCTCGTCTGCTCGAGCGCGCCTGCTGTCTGGATGAGAAGCACGGTGGAGGTTCCCTCACGGCACTTCCGATCATCGAGACACAGGCCGGTGACGTGTCCGCTTACATCCCCACGAACGTCATTTCCATCACGGATGGTCAGATTTTCCTGGAGGCTGATCTCTTCTACAAAGGCATTCGTCCTGCGGTGAACGTCGGTCTCTCTGTCTCCCGCGTGGGATCCGCCGCGCAGAGGAAATCCATGAAGAAGGTGGCAGGCAAGCTCCGTCTCGATCTCGCGCAGTACCGTGAACTCGCCGTCTTCGCGCAGTTCGGTTCGGATCTGGACGCCGATACCAAGCGTCAGCTCGATCGTGGCGCCCGCCTTACAGAGCTCCTCAAACAGCTGCAGTTCCAGCCGTCGTCTGTCGGTGAGCAGGTTGTAGGGCTCTTCGCCGGTATCAATGGTTTCCTCGACGATATCCCGGTGGATCAGGTGAAGCAGTTCGAGAAGGATTTCGTGACCCTCCTTCGCAATCAGCACCCCGATCTCCTCAAGCAGCTTTCGTCTGAAATCAAGCCCGAGACGGATGAGACGTTGAAGCGCTTGCTTACGACGTTCAAGCAGGAGAAGGGATTTGTAACGAAATAGTATTAAGGGAAAAGTATGAAGTATTAAGGGTCTTCAAACAATCCCTTACCCCTTCATACCTACCCCTTACCCCCCTCACATTCTTCCTCACTCATGGCTAGAAGTCTCAGAGATCTTCGTAGGAAAATGAAGGCCATCAAGGCGACCCGCCAGGTCACCAAGGCCATGGAGCTCGTCGCGGCGTCCAAGATGCGCAGGGCTGTGAGTAATGCCCAGAAGCTTCGGACCTACGCCCTTCAGGCGTGGCGCATTCTCCAGAAGCTCTCTACCGTTCGCCCAGAGGCCCATCTGTACATGCAGGAGAAGGAGCTCAGGAATGTCCTCGCGGTGATGTTTACCCCCGATCGCGGGCTCTGCGGGAGTCTCAATGCCCAGCTCCTGCGCACCGTCGGTCAGTACTACAAAGGGCTGAAGACGGTTCCGACGTTCCAGAAGCTCGATTGCATCGCCATCGGGAAGAAGGGCCAGCAGTTCCTGCCGCATCTGGAGCTCCAGAAGAATATCGTCGCCGCATTTCCGGCATTCGCCGGCTATCCCACATTCAAAGACGTGCTTCCCATCTCTCGCATGGCAACGGAGGGTTTTCTTCAGGGATCCTACGATCACGTCGTCCTGATCTACTCGGACTTCATTTCCCCGCTTGTTCAAGAGCCCACGGTGAAGGTTCTCCTGCCATTCACGGCCACAAGTTTGCGAGAAATGCTCGGAAGCATCCTTCCTAAGCGCTATCAGCGGGAACTGACGAAGGAGCTCGACGAAGTGAAAGTGGGGGAATATGTCCTGGAGCCGTCCGAAGCGGAAATTCTCGAGACGATTCTGCCGCAGCTCACGGAGATTCAGGTTTACCAGGCTGCACTGGAAGCCGGTGCATCCGAGCAGTCTGCCCGTATGGTGGCGATGCGCAACGCATCCGATAGTGCTTCGGACATCATCGACGATCTGTCTCTGGTCTACAACCAGACGCGCCAGGCGAATATCACCGGAGAGCTCGCGGAATTGTCGGCGGCGAGCGCGGCGTTGAAGAGGTAGGATTACAGGATTTCAGGGGCCCAGGAATGCAGGGAAGATTTCAGGGGTCGAACGTCGTTTGTCGATATTCATGGTGCTACCCGCGGGTCGAAGACCCGCTCTGCGGAAGGTAAAACATAATAATCAACTTAGCGCGGTGTCTTCGACCCGCGGAGACGGGCATCGCCTGCAGGGTGTACGATGATATTTCCGATTCCTGTGCTAGCGTTGGCAAATGACGCAGCGCCATTTCGTTCAGAACGACCATCGCATGCTGGTGACGACCAATACCCGCGACCGACGACCGGTATTCGCTGATCCGGTGCATGCCCGTGAGGCTGTGGAACATCTGTATCGCGTTCAGCAGGAGATGCCATTTTGTCTGTTCGGATTCGTCATCATGCCCGATCATTGTCATTTCCTGGTGTACGTTCCCGCCCCCGCAACGGTTTCCGAATGCATGCGCACCTACAAGATGGGGCTGACCTTCCAAATCGGTATCGGCGCATTCTGGCAACCGAGGTTTCACATTCGCCTCGTGGAAGATTCATCAGCGGCGCTCCGGTACATTCACTTCAATCCTGTGAAAGCGGGATTGTGCGAGAATCCAGAAGACTATCCGTGGTCGTCCGCATCGGGCAGGTGGGATGTGACGGAATTGGGGATGGTGGGGTGATTTGTTGAATTCGCGGGTCGGGCGATCGTTTGTCGATGCTCATCATCCTGCCCGCAGGTCGATCCTTCGTCCCGGCTCAGGACAGGCGACCCGCTCTGCAAATGGGAAAACATAATAAACACCTTAGCGCGTGGTCTTTGACCCGCGGACCAGGGGCTTATCTTCTAGCTGCCCATCTATTCCTGAGGAGATTCCGTAGGAGAGGATAACGTCCTCTGTCATTCCTCCTTTTGTTTCGCTCTGCGACCTGTGGGAAGCATTGCTCGGCTTCTTGCACTGCTTTCGCTTCGTCATCTTGCACTCTGTCCAGGTGTGGTGTGAAGCTTTCAAAGCGGATTCGAGCACGTTGTTCTTCGGTGAGCTTATGCGAAATCAGATCGATGATGTGATCCGCATCACCGTCCATAGCGGTCGGGTCCACGATGATCGTGATGGAGAGCGGATGCTTGGGAGTAATGAGCTCTCCTGCGCCGTGTTTGCCTAGTGCGATGGCGGTCGCCAGGAGTGCGTGACGCACGAGAGATGATTCGCTCATCGTATTTCCGCTCATGACGAACATCGGCGGAAGCACCTCGTTCGATCCATCGTATTTCCCGGTGAAGTCGAGGGCGATTCTGTCTGCGATATGGACATCTTCCGGCCCCTGTAATTTTTCTGCTGAAATAAAAATTATCCCGAGAGCATCTGCTTCTTCCTGCATTCCTTCTGCCATCAGAATCTCGCGTCGTTTCTCGATAACCTTCTCCGTCCACTCTTTCGCAAAATTTACGATCTCTTTATTGGAGACCGCATCCAGAGCAGCACCCGAGAGATTCCGTTGGAGCCCCAAAGCAAGGCGCGCCGCTCCACAGCCCGTGTGATACGTTTCTCTCTGAATTTTGAGATGATTGTGTTTCTTCGCAACGGCCAGAATATATGTAGGATCCATTGGGAGCAAATCACCATCCAGATCCAGGATATCGGAGCCTGCACTGCGAATTTCGTGGAGCTCTTGTCCTCCATCCATAATCTCGGAAACTCTCTCGTCCATGCAGCCATCAGCACAGGGGACTTCATCGCGAAAGAAGGCCGATGCCTGTTCAGCAGGAGTGAGTGCGTCGAAGTACTGCTGGATCGTTTGCTTGGAGTAGATTTTCGTCTCCAGAGGCTCTTTCTTTTTCCAGGCATCGAGGACGAGTGAAGCACCGTGTCCGCCGTGGCCTCCCTCCTTCGTCTGCGCGTGTTCCGCAACAGGATGATCTGCTGGTGCCGACGTCGTGTGACCCTGATTATTCTTTTCCGCTGCCCCAGCAGGGACGATTCCCGGAGAAGGTGCGAGAGCGAGGAGGAGTGCCGCAGTTTTCAGTCTGGCGCTCTTGCCGATTCTTTCGAAGAATCTCGAGGGCGTCTGTACGTCTCGCTTGAGAATATTCTGTTTTTGAGCGTCGATATTTTGTGGCATACGAGGGGGGAAGAATTGGAAAAAGTTAAAAACTATCTTACGAATAAATCGCAGAAAAGCAAGGGTTAAACTGCATGAAATCGCCCAAATCAGGCCATCTGCGGTTCATTTCTATCGCAGGTTGGACGATCGTTTGTCGATACTCATCATCCTACCGCGGGTCTATCACCCTGCCCGCAGGTCGATCCTTCGTCGCGGCTCAGGACAGGCGACCCGCTCTGTGGATGGTAAACATTGTAAACACCATAGCGCGTGGTCTTTGACCCGCGGACCAGAGGCTGGCCTGCAGGGGGCGGTTCTTATCGATTCTGTCGGATGCAAACATGGTTGAATAGTGTTCATGGTGCTGCCCGCAGGTCGAAGACCTGCTCTGATGAGGGTGAAACATTGCCTACACCTTAGCGCGTGGTCTTTGACCCGCGGAGATGGGCATCGCCAGCAGGGTGTACGGTAATTTTCGATTTGGTTGAATCTGGATGGTTGGATAGTGTTCATGGCGATATCACAGTAGTCAGACGATTATTTATCGATGCCCATCATTCTACCGCGGGTCTATCACCCTTCCCGCAGGTCGAAGACCTGCTCTGCAATGGGTAAAACATTTTTAAACACCTCAGCGCAGGTCTTCGACCTGCCGACCACGACATCGACTTGCACACCTCGATCATTCCTGCATCATGTGCGCAAACGTGTTCTCCCGTCGCTGCAGCTCGATCCTGGTGAGCGTCCTGCTCGTGAGGCTCTGGATGATGTCCACCGGATAGCTCAGGCGCGGATCCTCTTCGCCGGTATCCGAGGAAGGTCGCACCTGGATCGGGTAGAAGCGCTTCTCGAACTTGTAGGAGTAGGTGGTGAGGATGCGGACATCCAAGCCGAAAACCTCGTCGATGGCCTGGGTCATCGTGCTGACCTTGGAGAGAATCTGATCGTTGAAGGCATCGAAGCTCCCGAGGTCATCCGAGACTTCCACGTTGATGTGCACCAGCGGCGGATGCTCCTGCTTGTGGTGATTGCGGTTATTCATGAGTACTTTCTTCGCGACATTCAGCGCATCCATATCATTGCCGCGTCCGGTCTTCACGAGGACAGCCTTGTTGCGGGAGAGCACTTCGAAGCCGTCGCCATAGCAGACGAGCGTTTCGCCGTGGCTCAAATGGACGTCCTGCTCTTTCTTGTCCAGAGTGCCCATGCGCATCCGCTGGTAGAGCGCGTAGGCGATGTTCCAGAGGATCTGGTAGAGGAACGGTCCCTTGAGCGATTCCGGCAGCTCCTTGATGCCCTGGAGCCGCTTCCATACTTCTTCGAAGACCTGATCATCGATGATGTCATTGCCCTGCCGTCGCTTCTCCGCTTTCGAGATTTCCCGGAGCAGGTAGGTCTCCATGGCGAGAGCCGTCTGGAAGTCGCGGTACATCGGGGCTTCTACGCCTTCGAGGAGCTTCCCCGGCCGGAGGTTGTGCACGTAGAGCGCTGTGGCCGTGTCGTCGAGTGGAGAAGTGAGGAAGGACTTCGTGAAGATATCCGCAGGCTGTTGCATGGTCTTGCCCGCGTTCTGGAGCGTCTCGATGATTTCCGCCGAATCGATGATCGTCCCGTCCGGGAAGTACAAGCGCTCGGACATATCGTCGGTATCGGTCATGCCGTGGAGCACATAGAGCTCCTCGGGGCGGTAGCGTTCGCGCACAGCCTTGGCCTGCTTTACCACAGCCTCCAGAGCGGCAGCGTCATTTGCACTGTGCGCAGCGCAGCCCAGCGCGTGGTATCCCGGTTCCTTGGCATGCTTGATGTCGCTTCCTGAACGGTGCCCGAGCGCGATGAAGAGCGCGGGAACACCAGGCGTGTTGTACTTAGCATCCAGTGTCACGCGGTTGATGCGTCGCCAGAAGACAGTATTGTTCAGCCCCGTATCCATATTGTTGCCTTCCGTGCGGGAGAACGTGATGGTGGTCGGCGGGTAGCCCTTGCCCTTGCTGCCGTGCACCCGTCCGTCGATGCACTTACTCACGAACATCCGGGGAGTCCGCACGGCGAATTCATCGATGATCTCCTTCATGGCGGAGAGCGTCTCGGCGGAGGAGCCGTTGCGGCGCAGATAATCTTCGAAGTACTCGTTGGCTTTCTTGGTCTCGGGGGTCGTGGTGCCCTGGATTTTTCTCCAGAGGGCTGCGGCGGTGGTCATGGGGTGGGGAATGAAGAGAATGGAGCAGGAATTTCGGTTACATCTTGAGCCATCCGAAATCGCTTCCCGAGCATACTATGAAATTGTGAGCGGAATGCAACGGGATTAGCATGTATAAATAATGTATACATGAATATCAATCGAGTTATGGAGATATTTTTCTTTGAGACCGTATAAATAT
>Ga0194063_10000721_pt1 | contig 23401 bp, 28 predicted proteins | sample SepL3720m_MetaG_FD_155459 | JGI IMG/M metagenome (GOLD analysis project Ga0194063, IMG submission 155459) | Anoxic zone freshwater microbial communities from boreal shield lake in IISD Experimental Lakes Area, Ontario, Canada - Sep2016-L373-20m | ecosystem: Environmental > Aquatic > Freshwater...
AAATCGAGAGGGAGTGGGGAAAGTTGATGAGAGGACTGAGCCAGTTGGCGTTGACGAAGCGAGGGTAGCCAGCGACAAAGAGAGTGCGGAAGTAAGTGTCGTTGATTTTGATGTCAGAAAAATCTACTTCGATGGCTTCGGGGGCAATAATATCTTTTACATTAGTTGTTCCCTGAGACAAGATGGTCACGGCTGGAGAAACCGGCGAGTCATTGTTTTTGGTGTTTGAGTTTTTGCCACCAAAAAAAGATGGGAGGTTTAGTTTGGGCATGATAATAGTATAGCAGGATGTTCGACAAAACTTCCTGTCTACCAAGTCGAAAACCGGCGATAAATTTCCGGGTGAAATTTTCGCCTAGTTCTCGGCCCGTCGGCCTGCGAAATTTTTTCTTTTGGTAGATCGGGAAATTTATTTTAATTACTTATTTCGCAACATTTGGGGCGACGATGGCTTGCTCGTAATCCGAGGCGGTCGTAAACTTCTGGCCTTTAACAGTAGAGTTGTAGAAACTATGGAATAGCTTCATGAGACTTTGGGAGTTGAGTTGATTGGAGGTGAGACCAATACGAGCTAGTTGTTTGATGATGTGGTCGCGCTTGGGTTCGAGATCGGCTTTGGCTTTGAAGATCAGATCCTCAGAGATTTCGACTTTGCCGGAAAGGGTGACGATTTGGTAGGAAACAACGAGATAGAATTTTTTATCTAAGACGTTTTGTTCGGTGATGGTAGTCTCGATGAAACTGCGATAGGCCTTCATACGCTCTTTGAGAATTTCGTCTTTAAGTTTTTTCTCTTGAGTTACTAGGAGTTCGAGGTAGGCACTAATATCTTTTTTCTCAGACTTGATGACGATTTGAATGGGGAAGGAGAGTGAGCTAAGAAGTCCAGCGTATGCATAGATGGTGGCATCCTGCTCCTCTTCGGAGAGGAGGCCAAAGTTGATGGCGGAGGTTTGGATGACGACACTACAAATACCATTTTTGAGGATGACGAGATCATCTTGGATAGTTTCGATATCGAGATGATCCTGGGTAGTAGCGACAATAATTGAGTCAGACATAATATCAGTATAGCTTAAAATCTTAAATCATAAATTCTCAAATTCTCAAATTAACTTGTGGCATGGAGTTCGATAGGGGAGAGGATGGTGTCGTTGATAATAATTTGTTGAGGAACAAAGGAAATCCCAGACCGCTCGACCTCGATGATATAGTTGCCATTACTGAGAGGGGTTGAGGTATAAAATTGTCCAAGAGAATTGGTTTTCATGGCTCTAGCGGGGATCCCATCGTTGCTGACTATCTGGACAATCGCATTTTCGATTAATTTGCCAGCTTGGTCAACTACGACTCCGGTGACGAGGTTGGGAGTTTTGGGAGAGGCGGGGAGATTGATGTGTTTGGGGGTGTTAAGTGAATTTTCTGGCATAGCAGTTTTTGTAGTTGGGGCACTAGGAGCGGTGAAAATAACTTGAGACTGTGTGGGAGGTTCGATCTTGGCGACGGGCGGTGCTTTGGGGATGATGACGTTTTCTGTAACTGGAGTATGGAGCACCACATCTGCAACCTCGGTGACGGGTTTGAGTTTGCGAACAGAAATGGTCGGCTTCGCGACTTCGAGTGGTTGGTGTTGGACTGTGGCTGGGTCAGGGGAAAGCTTGGGCAGTTCTTTAAAGAGGGAGTCAAGGGAGGAGAGCTTGGTAGCTTCGAACTCACTAAGATCTGAGACTGGTTTGCTGGAGGTAGCCATAGTGGGGGCCTTGATAGTTTTAGTGATGGTGTTGACTATTTCTGGAGCGTGAGCTTCGAAGAGAAACAACCTAGGGATTTTGTTGGTTTGTTTCCAGATGAAGCGCGTTGGGGTATAAATGGCGCGGAGAAAATTGGTGATCCACTGGTCGAGAGGGCGGTCTTCGATGGGGAAAAAGGCGAGGCCAGCGCCAAGCAGTAGGGAGAAGATTACGAGAGGCCATTTGATGATGAAAATTAGATTGCTGGCGAAAAATAGATAAGCTAGTAAGCCACCACCTGCAAGCTCGAGAAACTGCTTGAGGGTCATATCTCCCACGAGGCGGAATTGATATTGGGTGACATTTTGGGGGATGGGGTGCTGTTGCATAAAGATAAGTATACCAGTGCTCCAGTGTTCCAGTAATCCAGTAATTTGAGAATTTATGTTTTGAGATTACATCTCACGTTCCGTCGTCTTGAAGGGTGTCCCAATCGAACGGCGTTGGACTAGGCTTAGAGGTTTTGGTGGGAGTGGCGGGCGTTGGTGTGGTTGTACTGGGTAGTGGTTTGTCACTAATAATATATTTGTGAGCGCTTGCGTCGCCGCCGACACTGGTGACCCAAGCACGGATATCGCTAAAAGCTTTTTCGGGCGTGATATTTTCATTTTTGAGCGAAATCTCAAGAATCATGGGAGCAGAATAGACGACGCGATAAGAGTCAGTGGAGTAGGGGAGTTTGACTGCGATGGGGTAGTCGCGGTCCATAGTTGTCTGGACTGTTTGGAGGTAACGCGGATCATTTTGTTCGGCTTTAGTGGTGAATGTTATGGTGCTGGCAAGTTTTTTGTTGTAATAAACACTGACAACATAAGACTGATTGACGATAAGAAATTTTTTGTGGTTAAGAATAATTTTGTTTGGCCCTTCCTGCTCAATGTCCCAAGATTCTTCTGGAATAGAGTTGATTGTAACTAAATTTGGCAACAAGTTTTGATCAAAAGTAAAAGAGAGTGGTTCAAAGACACTAACCTTGGTGGCTTTGTCGACTGGAATGGAAGACAATAATGTGGGAGTGATGACCCTTTTTGGCAAGAAGCTAAAAAATAAAGCAATAATGGCAATAATTGCTAAAGCAATAAGAAACTTTTTATTTGTGAGGATTTTGTGCATATATTTAGTTTACGATTTTATAAGATATCCTGCTATTGAGCCCGTGGGGTAACGGCATTGATCCTTGTTTCTAGTGACACCAGGGCCACCGTAATTGGAGTCGACACAGACTATGTTGGCTCCTGCACATTCTATAACAACACCAATGTGGCCATATGTGCCACCCGTATCTACAAAAAGTGCTCCTGGTTGGCAGCTATCACCTCCACCAATCCACCTAAATCCAGAAGGAGCGTTGTTTGCATAATCTTTAGCGTTAATTTGAGGAAATGATATGTTATATGCTTGACCAGCATAGGCCGCAGCCATACCAACGCATTGAAAATAATTGTTTCCTGAGGTGGATGCTTGAATGGCATCTTTGGCGTTTTGGTTGAGTGCAGTCTGAGCCAATAGACATTTCCAGCCACTACTGTTAAGTAAGCTGGCGGTTAGTGGGCTGAGATTACAGCCCTGGAGGTAATCAGCTATACAGACGGCGGCGCTACCCGGGCCCCCACCGCCCTCATCGCAAACGATTCCGGCTATTACCTGTTGATAAAGAGAATCGTTGGAATCAATCTCTTTAGTGATATTAAAAACTTGAAATAGGAGAAAGAAGGCCAGAAGCATAGATCCGACGGCAATCATGGCGGGGAGGAAAATGGAAGTAAATAGTGCGCCGAGAGCGCTACCCAATAAGGATAGAGCGCCTGAGCCAAAGGCAATTAACCCAGCTACAATTGCTCCTGGGACAGCTGCTAGTCCAACTGAGGCCGCGGCGATTAGAGCTGGGATGCGCCTGATAACTTGATCTCGAAAGTGGCTATCAGTGAAAAACTGTTTGATTTTTTTAAATGCCGAACCAATAAGCATGAGCCCAGCTTGGATGAGTAGGGTGGTGCCCGCAGATAGTTCACCAGCAACAAGAGACGCAACAACCTTACTAAGCTCTCCTGCGCTGAGTTTCTTGGCTAACTCTGGCGCCATTTTGGAGAAACCACTCCACAACTTGGTTCCAATCTCGCCCTTGAGGGCTTGCCAACTTCCCCTTCCAGTCTTTTTAGCTCCCCAATCGAGTAGATCGCCCCACTTTTTTTGGACAAAGGTGTAGTTGGCTCCACTCCAACTACCACCCTCTGTAATAAATCCGCGTGAGAAGTCGGAGATGTGAGTAAGAATTCCTCTAGCCCAATGTCCCCTGCCGATGAGGTTGTCTGACCACTCCAAGACGCGTTGAGCTATCCAAAGTTGTGCTCCGACAAATTTGTCATAGATAAATTTACCTGGATTGAGGATGGGAACTTTTTCTTGTATATCTTCGATTTTGTCGGCAATATATTTGAAAGGCGAGTGAACAAAATCATCAACGGCCCAGATTTTTTTGCCTACTTTTTGAGAGAAACGATCAATGGGTGAACTGATTGCGGCAAACCTTCCTCTAGTTTTACCAATTTGATTCCGGATGTTGTACACAGGATTATCGTCTAACGCCCTAGTGTAGTGATTATGCTGTTCTATGTTGGAAAATAACTTCTTAATACTTGATATTTTTTTGAAATCAGCATCTTCTCCGAGATTGATTTCTTGTTGTAGGGTTTTAGCGAGATCTTCGGAACCATACTGTTTTTGAAGAAGAGATGCTTGTGAGTCAAGATCCTCTTTGTTTAGCCAAGGTATGTGAGCAGAAACACCTATTTCAGCTGAGATATTTTTAGTATTTAAAATCCGAGGATCGTTTTCATCTACATTTCCACCAATGGTGTTGTGTAGCTCTGTTCCACGAATTTCCTCTAAAAATGGCGCAAGAGACGATATGTTTTTTACTTCAGACTCTGGAAGTCCAGCTAAATTAAAAGCGTACGACAGGATGGTTGAACCATCTGTGTAGTAATCTCCGGTAGAGCGAATGATGGTGGTTTGTAAGGCGAGAGAAAGGCTTTGTCTAACTTCGGGTGTGGCCGTAGGTGCTAGCATATCAACTAGGTCGGGGATATCTCCTACTGTCAGAATGTGTGAGTAGTGAGAAATGCGACCCGTTTCTTTAATGAATTCATCTGGAGAATTGTATTTTGAGTTGGTGGCAAAATTGTTGATGGTGGTAGTAATTTCTGCTAGTTCCTCGTCTTGAGCTACTTGGGAATAGGCAAGGTGAGCCGCGTTATTGATACTACTTGTGCGGCCGGCATTAAGTTGGACAAGCTTGGTGATCTCATCTGCCATGACGTGTTTTGGAACATCGGCGTTGATGAAGTTGGCCGCATTGGCGGCAAACAACCCAGCAAGCGCAATTTGGGTGGGGCGATCCCCTGCAAAGCGCTTGATGAATGAGGTTTGCTCTAGATTCGTGGCTAATTGGCCAATTGCCTGACGATTGTGGATCTCTAATTGGAGTTTGCGGATGTTGACCATTTTCTTGATGGTCTGGCCACGATTCGTAACTGGAGTAGCTTTATTTAGCGTGTTGACGGAATCTTTAATTGCTTGGAAGTTGGTGGCTGCTTCGCGGGTGTTTCCCTGGACTAGTTCGAGATAATTGAGGAGGCGCGAGGCTCGAATTTGACGAGAACCCTTGTCTCCCATGGGGAGACCGGCTTTTTCGTTCCACTTTAATACTTCTGTCCAAGCTGTTTCTGGTGAGATTGTGAAGGGGGTGCCATCCGGCATTTTGAGCACAAGGGGGCGGTTGCGTAGGATAAGCTTGAGATAATATGATAAGAGTTGATGATTGCCTCTGGAATCGCGTAGTAGGAGGTCCTGAAGGATAGTAAGTTGTTCTGGGGTTGGGTTGGCAGCCATGCGTTTATTTTAGCATTGAACTCAGGTCTGGTGTGGTAGAATTATGGGTATGAAAGAGCATCTAGAACTGGGGATTACAGAGAGGTTCGGTGAGTTGAAAGAAATTGTGCGTGGGGAAAAAATAAAACCACCTGGGGATGGGGCAGATTTAGATAAACAGAAAAGGGGCGTTATCGAGTGGGCTCTCAAGTCGGCAACAACAAGGGTGATTTTAGCTAGGGATGTTGGGGAATTATCACAACAGTTGAAAGAGGTAGCTACCGATCTGTCTGCTGGTGGTAAAGACCCAGCAAAGATAGATGGGTTAAGAGCGGCAGTGATGATAAAGGTGGGAGAAGTCGTTGATAGTCAAGAGCTGGTAAGTGCCCAAACACAAATAGATAATTTACTAAAAAGTGGAGACGTAGTAGGGGCGGTCGATTGGTTGCGAAAACTGTCAAAGAAACCAGACTACAAAGTAGAGGCTAAAAAACAAAAGGAAGTTGATGAGCTGCTGGACACAGTGATAGAACTAGATAACGAAAAAAGTAAAGATCCAAAAGTACTTTCTGGTAAGGCTAAAGAGGTGTTTAAAAAGAGCGAAGTGGTGGAAAAAACCGTAGAAAATGAAATTGGAGAGATGACAAATACGAGCGAAAAGATAGAGGCGGAGGTGCAGAGAAAATTTGTTGAAGGAGAGGTCACGAAGGTTGGGCCTAAACCTGCGCCTGAAGGAAAAGTGGAGAGAGAAAAGGCAGAAGTTAAAGTGATCGAAAAACAAGTAGCAACCGCAATTGTTGGCGATAAGAGGGCGGTAGAGCAAGATAAAAAGTTTCTAAAAAGAATATTGAGTGCTAGTGGGGACGGGGGGTTTGGATCCGTAGACGCCTCCGGCAAACTTACGATAGAGGTGGACAAATTTCAGTATATTGGTGCAAAAATAATGTATGCCCGTTCTAGTCTAGTACTTGGTAGAAACAAAGCTGAGTTATCTAGGCCAGAAAACAAAGAATTGCGTGAATACCTCGAAAAAATGCAGTTTGAGTTGCGGGAACGACTGTTTGACATAGAAGAAGTGGGCAAGGAAAAGAAAGTGGCGAAGGGGCTCATGCCGGGTGAGGTGGAGTGGGAAGATCTTGATCCTAAATTGCGGGAGAAGATAACAGACAATGGCGACTTCGTAAGGAAGTATCAAAGCGCAGAAGATTTGCATACGCTAGCAGAACGAAATGGCAGAATGAATGTATCTAGAAGTGAGGCGGCAATTACTCAGTTACTCAAGGAGCGAGATGATTTGCGTACAAAGCTTGTTAAAAATGGAGAAGATTACCATTGGGATGGGGACGCTGAAGAATTTTTTGAACTTTGTCGACAAGAAATTTTTAAGATTAAAGATGTTATACCAGAAGAGCGGTTGGGAAACTTAGTGTTTGAGGATAAAGCCCAGCTATACCTAGCTTTGATGGGTGTGAGTTCGAAGGACAATCCAAAAATCAGGCAAGCAAAAGATGCGGTGACCAAAACACTCTATATGGAGTTTGCACTCAAATCACTATGGAAAGCAGGGGGAAACCATGAAGCTTGGCAGAGAGCAGGAGGGCTACTGCTACGGGAAGAAGCAGGAACTAATTTTTTCCTGACTATGAAGATGCGCGAGAAGATTCGAGGGAAAGTTGGAGATAAGAACATTGAACTACCAGGATTTAACGTGGACGACATTATGACCATGGGAGAACTAGCCGCACCAAATGGACAGGCATGGCTTGCATATATATCTACTGACAACATAGCTCTCAATGAGACAAGGCTTCAGGAATATGTGAAAGCAATGGCTCAAGAGACTATTAAGAAAGCTGAATATATGGCAAAGTCACCTGGAGGTAAACAATTAACTAACGCAGAGATGAAGAGTCTCGAGTTATTTAAAAACGGCGAAGTTAAATTTGATGCCGAGCAGATGGAATATATTAGGAACTATACCCACTACATGCACACGGCAACTCTGAACGCGGGAGAAAAATTATGGCTGATGGATGCCATGAAGCCGGGAGACAAAGGCTTTGACTATGCGAGCATTCCTGGTGGACAATTTGCAGAAAAATCTGGTCTTTGGGGAGTTTTGTATTTTTCAAAGTATTTTGTGACGAAATATGGCTACGAAGCACTAGGGAAACTTTTTGTCCCGAACCACGGACTATTGTCTTTTGCTAGGAGTGAGACGTTCCGACACTTCTTCTCAGATAAAGGGAATACTGCCTATAAGGCTGTTGATGGTAGCGTGCAAAACATTGGTCCAGGCGGAGCTAGAGACTTTTTCTTTAAGAATATAGATATTGGTAAAGGTAAAATGGATGCGTTTACGAGTTTTTGGCAAGAGATTTGGCTTGATCCTAGAACTGGGACAGACATCAAAACTAAGGGAATGAGAGCGATCAAGCATGCTAGAGATATCGGTAAAGGACTCATTGCCAATGGTAAACATAAAGAGTTTGTGGACAAAATGGACTTTGCTATGCTTGAGGAGCTTATGGGCTATAAGATACCAGTGGAAAGCAATGAGGCAAAGCTTTCGTGGATGGTAGACAACTTGAGTTATGAAATGCTCGAAGTTGGCACGATGCCATCTAAGCGTGAAGGTGATTGGCTAAACAAATATTCAAAATATATGACAGAGACAGATACTGCTCTACAGGCTTTCCTCGATGCCCCAACTCTGGCTAACAAAATGAAAATCTTAGAGTCCGTACTCAAATATAACAGTGGTGCGGCTGCAGATATGGCAAAAATGTTAGACAACTTTATGGAGGATAATAGAAAAATTGGATTCGGGAAGACAGAGGATGGGAAATGGATGGTTGGGCCTAGAGCGCTAAGAAAAAAAGTTAACATAGAAGATCTCGAAAAGGATCCTGACGGGGGAAATATGACAATGCCAACATTTGTGAAGCCGCCCACAACCGGATGGTATCCAGGGAGAGGATTCCTCTGGACAAGACAGGCATTAAAAGAGGGAACAAACGATCCTATGTTTATGCGCAAGCTGGAGATTCAAAACGCGATTGCGTGGGGAATAGTTCCCCCAGAAGAGGGTGGCCAAATGATGAGAGATTGGCAAAAAATGATTTATTTTGGAGAGATCAAACTTAATATAAAAGGTAAAGAGTACACGTTTAGGCCAGGGTATACGGGTGTGTTGACACCATATTTTCTAATTCGCGGTTGGTGGGTAGATAAGATGGGCTTGGACTGGGGAGACTTTACGACGATTATGGGCAAGCAAAACGAAGAGACGTGGGCCAAATTGATGAAGTTGCTCGGGATTAGTGGCTAATACTATTTAATTATACTGTTACCTGTTAACTTGCCTATTACTATTATGACCTTCTTTTTGGAGTTTGTCTGCGGCTTCGGCATATTTTGTAGCTCCGTATTCTTGGATTTGTCTTTGTTCTCTGAGAGATCTGGCTTGCTTGATCATACCCGTTGGGTATCCGACACCGGTTGTGACCACGCCAGCAAAGCCCTTGAACGCTTCAGCGGCATATGGAGACTCTTTAACCTGCATCCATTCCTGAGCCATCTTGACGGCAGATGGAGTCATAAGGAAGATGAAGAAACCGATGAGGGCAAGAATGTTGAGATTATCAGGATTGGCAGTGGCTCCAAAGGAATCAGTGAGAGTAAAGGGTGGTAGCCAGACATTTTCTCTACCTACAATATCAGTAACACCGAAGGGATTTTGGTGTCCAGCACCTGCTGGTCCGCTATTGCCTGGCCACCAATCGTTGGCATAGATGGCATTAGTTGGATTGCCGATGAGAACGGCGGCAAAGATAAACATGGCGGCCGCGACGGGGAATGGAATGAGATAACTAGCAGTTGTTTTTAACCAAGTGGAGAAAGCTTTACTTCCAGGCATGGCGTTCATGAGAATTTGGACAGGGGCGGTAATGGTTTGGACGATTAGCATGACGTATGACTTAATGAGAGCAACGATGAGTTTAAGCATCGCGATGACGAAAGAAACAGTAATAAATAGATAAAGCGGCGAGACCATACCCAACGTGAGCATTTGAACGCCGTTATCGAGAGCACTAAGTCCTCCTCCAACTAGGCCAACGCCACCAGTGCCAAGGCTACCAAGGATGCCTTGAAGAGAAGAGGTGATCGCCGAGATGATACTATTGCGACCCTCAAAGACGACACTCCACGCTGAATAGGACATGAGACGAGTGATGGACTTACTAGCGTCGATAACACCAGCTGAAGCAATTAAATAAACCACAAAATAGATTAGAAAATACATCAGATCAATCATGAAGCCGACGATAGCATAGGAGAAGGTGATGAGGAGGAGGGTGATGAGGAGGTTGGGAAGAGCGGTCTGGATGGTGATGATGGTTTGAGCATTAACCTTGGTCCGCAACATGATCATGATGCCGACGACGACAAACATGATGATGTAGAGGGAGTAGGCAAGATTACGGAAGACCTTCCAGAACTCAAGGAACGGCTTCATGGCGTTGTAACCAGTGCCACCACCAGTAGACTGAGCGTATGCACGAGAGACAGTAGGAATCCCAATGTTGTCTAGGATATCAGCGACATATTCTTGACTAGAAATTTGATTCTGAAAAAGTGTAGCCACAACCTTTCCTTGAGTTCCTAGCACCCCAGGGCTATAAACATTTCCTTGTGCGTCTGGGCACGGTAGTTTGCCACCAAGAAAAGCAAATTGATTTTGTGGGTTTTTACATTGCCGATCTTGGATACACACATCATTAGGAGTGTTGGCTTCATTGTAGGCCGTAACGGTAAGCATACTACTTAGTCCACAGTTTATTCCATGTAGTAATCCAGGGCTTGTAGTGGCGGCGAGAATAGTTGTGGGAGAAGATAGAAATACCGAAGTAAATAGAAGTGGGATGAGGAAGAGAAATAACCTTTTCATAGATAAATGAATTTTAGCATATGGCGAGGATTATTTGAGGAGATTCAACTTGTCGATCCAGTAATTGGCGGTTTCTCGAACGTATGAGCGGTCGGAATAAGAGAAAACGAGACGTTTGGGATCGATATTCTGGCTTTCAAGCATCTCAATGGCTTTTTGGAAGCTTTCCTTGAAAGCGGTCACGTTGGGGTTTTTGGTTTCGTCGAGCTCGTTTTTATTGATATACGAGAGGCCATTGATATCGAGGTGGATGATCTCAGCGGGGTCATTATCGTTGCGAGAGATGCTGATAGAGGTGGTGATGCCAGCTGAGGTTGGGAATTCTTCCTCACGAAGGGGTAGTTTGTCTTTAATTGAAGCTGTGTAGACTATGATCGCGTTGCGCTTCTCCTGTGATAAATTGATGGGGACAATCTCACTCAAGGCAGTAGTAGCTGAGGTGGCGGGTGATAAAGTACTATTTTTCTTGGGCGAGAAAACGAGCACAAGAATAAGGATAAAGAGAGAAATACCACCAGCTAGGATAAAGAATTTTTTATTCATAATTAAAATCCAGGTAACTTTAGTATATCGGTTCCAAAGATACGTAAAATGGCGGCAGAAAAGATGAGGAAGAGGAGACCGGCGATGGCGGCAGTAAAGAGGTCGCGGCCTGACTGAAGCTTTTTGGCATCACCCCCAGCGGTCATGATTTGGATAGTGCCGGAAAGCATGACGACTAGAGCAATGCCTCCAGATATCCCGACGACGAAACGTAGGAGTGCCATGATAAATCCGGTGCGATCATATGGGAGACAGCCGAGGGCGGTATCGATATAACCATCGCCACAATTACCGGTAGGATCGAGACTAGAACCAGTTGAAGGAGCGCTACCTGTAGTTGTGGCTACGGGTGAAGAACCGGGAGAGGCCGAGGGGGTATTTTTACTAGTATATTCGTTGTAAACGGCGAGAGCGACAGCAAAAGCACCAGGTCGATCGGTGCCGTATGGAGTGGGGGCGGAAGCGGTGAAATCAGCATGATAAAGCAAGTACATGCTTGCGTGACGTGCATCGATCATGTTAGTCACATATGGATCATCTTCGCCGATGAATTTGCGAGGACAACCAGAATAGGGTATAGCAAATGGATAGCCGAGCTGACAGTTGCTATTACCACCACCGTTAAAGTTGGACATAGAGGCAATGAGCTTGGCGGTATTACCGATCGGGTAACGTAAGACAGAGTTGGCCGCTGAGTTGACCGTGGCTTCAAGTCCTCCTTGTTCACTGACAGGTCCTCCATCAGCGGCCGATCTTGTTTCGGGATTTCCTAAATCGGTAAACCAAGCACTGGCTTCTTCGAAATGATGACCAGCTAAGACTTCGCAGGGGACTCCAGTCTTTTTTTCGATGGCGGCATAGACCTTTTCTAGTTCTGGGTTGAGTTTGCCTCCGACGAACATAGCCGAGTTTAAGACTACTTGAGTGGCGGCCGGTAAAGGAGCTTTCCAGGGAGAGTCGGCGATGATTTTGGCAAATTTACTGCCATCACAGATAGTGGCAGAGGCACTGGCGGTCTTACTGGCATCACAGCCAACGCGCGTACCCATAGCATAAGCTTGGATATCAGTGTCTAATTGAGAAGAAAACATTTCGTCGCTACATGTATAGTATCCGAGGCGACGACGAGGATCAAAAGGGGTTTCACCCCCGTATAGATAACCCGCGTTATCATCGACAGTGTTCGATAGATTGGCGTTAAAGTCTTTGACTGATTCTAGTTCAGCTAGCGTGTCTCTAGTGTCGTAAACTGTTTGTTGAATTTCTTGGATAGACTGGGCCATGGCATCGGGAATAGTAAGTAAATGGTAAACAACAGAGTCAACCTCATCTTGTCTTTGGCCCCAAATCATAGCAATGAGCGCCTGGAGTGCTGATTGATAAAAGGCGGCGGCATTTTGTTTAGACATCTCCGGAGCGATTTGGTAAACGGGACATTTTTCGGCGGCATCAAAATAATCTCCAGGTAAAACGTAATCCATGAATTGACCAAAAGCCAAGAAACTCATTCCCGCATGATATTTGAGACACGGATCGTCTTTGACAATTTCTCTATTCAATCTTTCTATGATTTTGGAAGGTGTGGCATTCACCGAAGCAGAGGTAGTAAAGCGAATGAGAGGGTTTTTGATAGCTAATTCTTTAAACAAAGCTGCACCCGACTCGTAAGAATATGAGGTAAGCATATTGTCGAGAGCGGCGCCAAAAGCCTGAGAGATAGAGTTATCGTAATAGAGAGCTCGTTTGAATCCAATGGGTTGCGGGATGATGCCGCCCCTTGTGCCAGGACGACAGATCTTCCAGACGCAGATAGATGGTCGGACGTATGCTTGGCGCCAAGAAGGGGAGTACATGGGGGCTTGCATAAGATCGGTTAGCCAAACGGGTTGAGGATCCTCTGACATAGCATCGGCAACAGCGCTGAGAATGGCAGTTTTTTCTCCGGAAACATCAGAGACGGCTTCAAGATTGCCGGCATTGAGGAAGAAATCATCTACTCCTTCGACTAATCCTCCTGCGGCGTTAGCGATGCTTTCTGGCAATTCTTCATTAATTTCGATGAGAGTCTTGCCATTTGGGGTTTTGTACCCCCAGTCTACCCAACCTAGTGGCCACTCGCCAGTTTCACCTAGCGTGGCTTTGGTTTGCTTGGCTCGGCGAACGACCAAAACTTGATTAATAATTTTTTGTTCGAGAGAGGAGGAGAGGTGTTGAGATCCCCAAGTGATAGCGTTATCGGTGCCGACATTATTGTAAGCCCCAGATTTACTTTGAATTTTATCAAAGACGGTTTGATCGGCATTGGAAAAATCTGTACCCTTAATATCACTCTTCATTCTGGGTAGTTGAGAATAATCACATTTACCCACAATTGGCCCATCTGGAGTTTTTTGTCTACCGAGTTTGCACTTCCCTGGTCCAGAGGTTGCTGTTCTAGCCACCTGGGTAGTTCCAAAGATAACCAAATCTACATCGCCCCCCTCACAGTCATCACCCTGATCGTCACAGTAATAGTCGCGCCTGTCACCTGGCGGATATACCCAGAGATTTTCATAACTGCGAGTTCTTTCCATGTTTTCATATACTTCGAGTGCTGGAGCACGAATGTAGGTAAGGAGGGTAAACATGGAACCAAAAAAATATTCTCCGTCTGGATTACCTTCTTCTGAAAAAGGGGGTTGAGGTGGAACAAAAGAGGCTGCGTGAGTAAGGCGAGGATTAGTCAAAAAGATAACAAAAAAACTGCAAAGAAGAAACATTAATGATCGCAAGATTTTCATAGCTAATTAAAGCCAAATTTAAACTGTGTGACATCGACTCCGGTGACGTTTTTTATGAGGACAAGGACGAGCCAGGAAATGATTGAGAGGGCAATCCCGGCGACGGCAAGTGAAATAGTTTGGCGACCGGCGGCCATTCCCTTTGGGTCACCACCACTAGTTAAGATTTTGAATCCTCCAGCAAGGATCATCACAAAAGAAAGAATACCAATGAGAGGGATAACTGCCTGCAACACGTTGCCAAAGTAGGTGGGGATCTCGGATAGTAGTGCTGGGTCGTCGGCTGCCATATGGTGTGATTATAGCAAAGAGAAAGATGGTTTTGGACTTATTGTTTTTTAACTCAGAATTGCGCCGCCATCAGGAAATATTTTCTTGTCTGCTTCGCGTCGCAAAAATATTTCTTTATTGCGTGCTCGTATTTCGTAAAAAACTACTAAGTCCAAAAACAATCTGGAAGAGTTTGTAGATTGTAGATTGGTTAAGCTTTTAGTAGGCTTTGGGTGGGGTGATGTTGCCATCAAGGATGTTGATGCCGAAGAAGTAAGAGATGATCAACATGATTGCCCAAGCAGAGGCGACGACAGCTAGACCGACGAGAGCGGCAGTGATGCGATCGCGAGCTTCTTGAGTCTTACCTTTGTCACCACCAGAGGTAATCCACTGAATGCCACCCCAGATGAGGAAGGCAAACACAAGGATAGCTGATACGACGATGGCTCCTTGGACTGCTCCTTGGATGAGAGTACCGATATTGGTGATAGCTACATTTTCGGGCTTGGCGATAGATAGGCTAGGGGCGCCTGGCATAGCGGCTAAAGCTTTGGGAACTAGATTGTCGAACATATTGATTTCTCCTTTATTTAATAGTTTAGATAGTATTTTATCATTTAGCAAGGCCTATGCCAAAGAAGTAATCGAGAAGGAGATAGACTGCCCAAGCAGAGGCGACGATAGCGAGACCAATGATGCCGTTGGTGATCTTATTCTTGGCTTCTTCTAGTTTGCCTTTATCCCCTCCACTCATGATCCACTGGAGTCCACCGTAGATTAGGTAACCAAAGGTAGCCAGACCAGCTACGAGGATAATTGCCGAAAAGCCTTTACTGACAAAAGAACCTAGATCTGTATTGACGGCAACGCGAGACTGGGTTTCGTCCCCGATATTGACACTAAAACTTCCACTTGCCATACAACTCCTTTTAACCGGCCGTAGGCCAACTAATATTTAAGATATTCATGCCAATAGCTGTTTCGATAAATTTAATGATGACATAAGAGGCGGCAAGGATGGCGAGCCCGACCAGGCCTTGGGTAATTTTATCTTTGGCTTCTTCGAGTTTGCCTTTATCGCCACCGGCAGTGATCCAGGTGACACCACCCATGAGGAAGTAAAGGAGGAAGGCGAGGCCGCCGACGAGGATAATGGTCTGCCAGAGAGTGGCAATAGTGACAGCAAATTGCCTGGGAGAATCGGCTGGGTTGCCCCCACCGGGTACGGCAGTGTTGGTGATGGCGGCGTAGGCGAGAGGGACTAGTTTAAATGTCATATGTTTAGTTTACTTTTAAGCCATTAATGAGTGTGCCAGGATTGAGGATATCGATGCCGAGTGCTTTGCCGACTATCCAAGATATGGCATAGGAGAGGGCGATGACGATCAAGCCGATGGCACCATTGGTCATCATGCCCTTGGCTTTGTCGATCTTGCCTTTGTCGCCACCAGCGGTGATCCAGTTGAGACCACCAAGCAAGAAGTAGAGGACAAAGGCCATGCCAGCGACGACCGTGAGAACAACGAGGACATTACTGATGAGTTTTTCGATAGCACTGGTTGAACCCGTGGCGTCTGTTCCTGTCCCTGGCTGATAGCCTCCTGGGGTGGTAATTTGAGAGAAATTGATATTTGCCATAAGTTATAAGCTCCCTGGTCCAGTAATTGAAGGTGAAAGAATAGCGGTAGCAGACCCAAAGAGGAGATACGAGACTATTCCCGTAACAGCGGCGGCGGCGACCATGACAACTAGACCAATAAGTGACATGTTGATCGAGGCGGTGGCGGCTTCAATTTTTTTGGTATCACCGGCCGCGGTGATATAGCTAAAACCTGCGATCATAAGATTGAAAAAAGCAAAAAGACCAGCGGCGGCAAAGATGATGGTGATGACATTGGTTATGAGGGTGGGGAGGCCAGTCGCAACGCTTTGCATGTTTTTGACTGGAGGATTGATAGTACCAAATGTGCTAGTTGCCATATTTTTTATAAAGTACTGTTAAGTATAGACACTCCTGTGACTACTTGGATAATTTGAATAATCCAGTAGGAAGCAAAGAGGACTACTAAGCCTATTATAGCAGAGGTGATAGTTTTTGAACCCTCTTCGATTTTGTGTGCGTCTCCAGCGTTGGCGATAATGGTAAAACCACCCACAACAATCATGATAAAGATGATTAAACCTCCGGCGATGTAGACATTGGGCAAGATATTATTGATGAGTTTACTGGTGCTACCATACTCACTGGCGGCAGTGGAGCCTTGGAAAAGTAGTTTGTCGCCAAGATTAAAACCGGTTGCCATGAATAAAGTATAGCGCACCTAGTATAATCTATAAAGTATGGAAAAATTGATAGAAGAAGTGCTGTCTGGGAAAAAGGGAGCGGCGACCAGATTTTATAGGCAGTATTCTCCGAAACTACGGAGGTATTTGACGGTTAAACTGCCAGAGGAAGAGGTGGAGGAGATACTACAAGACACCTTCCTCTCCGCCTTTGATTCTTTATCTCTCTACCGGGGAGAAGCGAGTGTTTCTACTTGGTTGATCTCGATCGCGAGACATGAAATCGCCGATTTTTACCGGAAGCGATATGTCAGAGAAGTGGTAGAAAAAACCTCACCACTTTTTGAAAATATGGTGTCAGAGATACTTTCACCGGAATTTGAGTGGGAAAAAAAGAAAATCGAGAAGAGATTTTTTGATGCTTATCGCGGACTAAACAAGCAATATCAAGATGTATTGTCGTATAAATATGAACTGTCGATGAGTGTAAAAGAGATCGCTGAGCGAATGAAACTGTCGTTTAAGGCGACAGAGTCGTTACTATTTAGAGCACGAGGGGCATTTAGAGAGGCCTATGAAGAACGAACATAATTTTATCGAAGAGCTAGAGAAGAAAGCCAAGGTACAACACAGACTAGTAGAAACAGAGGTGATGCCGGAATGGGCAAAGGGTCTTGGGTTGTGGCTAGCAGTGAACCCATGGAGGGTACTCATTCCGTTATCTGCCATCCTCTATGTATTATTGCGGATGACACTGGGTTTAGGGATGGTAGAAAAAGTCCTAGAACTGTTTGGAGGATTTAGATGAGAGCACTAGCGCTGTGGATAGCCTATGTGTGGAGCGTGACTCTGGCTGGTCTAGCCATCCATCCATACCAATCAGTGAGGCGGATGGTGTTATACAAGCCGATTCTTTTGCCTGTGACACTATCACCAATTATTGGACTGGTAGCGCTATTTGTAGCGGGGAGAGTAGGGAGTTACGTGTTCACCTTGGGCGATCTAGGGAGGGAGCTCATGGCTTTAGTTCTTGGGAGTACACTGATAGGACTTCTGATGTGGCAAGGATTACTACTACTTCTGGTGATGAGGTTTTGGCGAGCTAGGTAGAATGATTTTGATTTGTTAGACGACTACTTTGGTATGAGTGACGGAGTTGAACATTGCCCAGCGATATATTGGAGATTGAATGGTGCGAGATATCGTATGATAGGGAAAATTTTTCCTAGTAGTAGGGTTGATTTGAAAGATAGACCCGTTGATTTGGGATATGTCCCTGGAGAAGGTGAAGAAAGATTGGAAGATCCAACCAATGTAACGGTGTTTTTGGGGAAATTGGCTTCTTTAGTTTCAGCTGGCGAATGATTTCGGAGAAATATGCGACTTAATTATTTATGAATAGACAGGTAGTGCTAGTGGATGAACAAGATATGGAGTTGGGAACAGCGGATATCTACGAAGCGCATAAGGGAAAGGGATTGAAGCATAGAGCTCTTTCAGTATTTTTGTACAGAATAACTAAAGGGAAAACTGAGCTACTTTTACAAAAACGAGCAGAAGGTAAGCCAGTATTTAAATCGATGTGGGGCAATAGCTGTTGCACTAACTTAAGACCTGGTGATGAATATTTAGCTAGGGCAGTGTCGCGACTGGATGAAGAAATGGGAATCAAGATAAATGAGGATCAACTCCGCATATTATATAGATTCAGTTATGAAGCACCAGATACCGTGACTACGGGATGGGCCGAGAATGAGCTCGACACAGTGATCGTGGGACAGTGGGAGGGGGAGGTGAGGCTGAATACTGAGGAAGCAAGTGACTATAAATGGATAGAGCTCACAGAATTACGCGAAGAAATAGTGAAAAATCCTGAGATCTATACCCCTTGGTTAAAAATGATTATTAATGATCCACGATTTGTGAAACATATTTATGGATGAAGCACTAATACTGAAAGTATTACAAGAACCTCCTTGGTCTATTGCTAAGCTCGATGAGGCAAGTAGGGGGAAGGTGAACGGTTCTTGCGCTGATACTCCTGAGATTGAATTTGCTTATTGGCTAAACTTGGTTAGGGTAACAGCAAGAGCACATGGCCAGACTGTCGAAGCAGCGGAAAACGAGGTAATTGAGCAAGCTAGAAATGGAGAATTTGATAAATGATTCGCTCTACAGCGCCAGGTAAAGTAATTTTGTCTGGAGAACATGCCGTAGTGTATGGACAACCAGCAATTGTTGCGGCAGTGCAATTGCGAACAACAACTATTATCGGTGAGGGGAATGATGTTCTCTTGCCCAATTACCCAGATGACTTAATAAAAACAATAGTTAAGTTGACTTTGAAAAACCTGTCTATTAAGACTCAAGCGCTAAAGGTAAAGAGTGCGACTAATTTACCTATTGGGTCTGGCTTAGGATCATCAGCATCCTTGGCGGCATCAACAATTGGTGGAATAGTGAACTATTTTGGTCAAAGTCGGAGTAAAGAGGAGATTAACAAACTAACATACGAAATAGAAAAATTATCACATGGTAATCCAAGTGGAGTCGATAATACTGCTGTAGTGTATGGAGGTCTATTGAGATTCGAACGTGGAATGAATGGAAATAATAACATAATTCAAAATTTAGAGGTGAAGAAGATATTAAAAAAAATATGGTTAATTGATAGTGGTAAACCAGATGAAACTACGGGTGAAATGGTTCAAATGGTTAAAGAAAAATATAATGATAATAAAAAATTGGGTGAGGTTTTTGAAAAAATAGGTGGAATATGTATTCAATTACAAAAAGACTTAGAGGATGATCATTTTACTCCTGAATGGATTACTGAAAATGAGAGGTTGTTAGAACAATTGTCTATTGTTGGAAATAAGGCGCAGTCAATTATCGACCAGATTGAGATGATTGGAGGTCACGCGAAGGTGTGTGGTGCAGGAGGAGTGCGATCTGGAAGTGGAGTAATATTGGCTTATCATCAAGATGATTTAAAATTTGAAGAATGGCTGATTAACAAAAAATATGCATATTTTCAAGATCATTTGGGAGGTCCAGGGTGGCAAATAGAAAAGTAACTGCATCGGCGCCGGGAAAACTAATGCTTTATGGTGAACATGCGGTGGTGTATGGTAGTCCGTGCATAGTGACGGCAGTAGACCAGAGAGTTAGAGTGTCCGTAGAACCAAACGGAGAAGGAGAGATCCATGTGTGCTCTCCAAACGTAGGACTCGATGAATATCATAAAAAAATTGCTAGACTCGGCAAAGATGATCTACCTAAATCAGTATCGTTTGTAGAGATGTTGGTTAAGCGGTTTTTTGAGAAATATAAAATAAACCAAGGGATTAGGATCTCTACTGAGTCTGATTTTTCCACGAAGTTTGGTTTTGGTTCGTCTGCCGCGGTAGTGGTTGCGCTGACAAAATCTTTGTCTGGATATTTTGAAATCACTATGACTAAAAAAGAAATTTTTGAGATGGCCTACCAAGCAGTGTTAGACGTACAAGGAGTAGGGAGTGGTTTTGATGTGGCGGCATCTGTTTATGGAGGGACAATTTATTATGTGAGTCCTGGAACCATAATTGAGAACATTTACGAAGGGGACTTGCCAATGGTAGTGGGATATACGGGGGTGAAAGCAGATACTCCAACATTGATTAGACAAGTAGCAGAATTAAAGAGAAATGAAGGATGGGTAGAAGCGGTATTTGGAGATATTACTGATTTGGTGAATAGGGCAAAAACACTGTTTGTGAAGCAAGACTTTGTACAACTGGGAAAGCTGATGAACAAGAATCAAAAATTACTATCAACTCTGAATGTGAGTAGTGTGGAACTAGATAAATTATTAAAAGCTACAAAAGATGCAGGAGCACATGGGGCGAAGCTTTCTGGGGCAGGTGGAGGTGACTGTATGATTGCATTTACTGACTCTGAAAAACGAGCTGACGTTGCTGAAGCAATTAAGTCAGCTGGTGGAACTTGGATGGATGTCTTAACTGGAGCTAGTGGGGTAAAATTTGAGAAATAACAGAAAGGAATATTTATGCAAAAAACAACAGCCCAGGCACACAGTAATATTGCACTCGTAAAGTACTGGGGTAAAGGGGATGAAAAGTTGCGATTGCCGGTAAATTCTTCGGCGGCAATCGCACTAGACAATTTGACCACCACTACCACTGTTGAATTTGATGATAGTCTGCAAAATGATCAAGTAGAGCTAGTTGGTGAGGGATTTGAGGCGGGAGAAGTAGAAAAAGTTTCGAAGCATTTAGATAGGGTTCGTTCCATAGCGAAAATTAGTGCCAGGGCAAAGGTGATATCTCAAAATAGTTTTCCTAAAGCCGCCGGGATGGCATCCTCTGCAAGTGGTTTTGCAGCATTGTCTCTTGCTGCTGCAACTGCCGCCGGACTCAATTTATCGGAAAAAGAGCTATCAATATTAGCGAGACAAGGATCTGGTTCGGCTAGTAGATCTATTCCTGGTGGAGTGTCGGTTTGGCATGCTGGGATAAGCAGTGAAACGTCATACGCTGAGCCCATTAGGTATCCTAAAGAATGGGATCTACACATCCTACTTGTTATGGCAGAAGATACATCAGCAAAAAAGATCGGCAGTACGGAGGGGATGGCTCTGGCACCTATTAGTCCATATTTCCAGATTGCCGTAACTGAAGCAGAAAAAAATATTGAGAAACTCCGAATCTCCATGAGCAAGGGCGACTGGACAGCTTTTGGGAAGGTGATTGAGGATGAGTGTTTTCGTCTACATATGATTTGCATGACGACAACACCAAATATCATATACTGGAGAGGAATTACAGTTGAGGTATTCCAGCGGCTTTTCAAACTCAGAGAAAGTGGAGTAGAGGCATTCTTTACCGTGGATGCTGGGCCTCATGTCCACGTGGTATGTCAAGGAAAGGATGTAGGGAAGGTCAAAAGTGCATTAGAAGAATTGTCTGGGATAAAAACAATAATTGAGTGTGGAATAGGGGACGGCGCAAAAGTAATAAATAATCATTTATTTTAGAAACATATGGTAGATAAAACTAAGATTCCTCAGCATGTGGCCATAATTATGGATGGCAATAGGCGATGGGCGAAGAAGCAGGGATTAAATGCGGTGGGTGGACACAACTTCGTGGTCGACAAGATAGTGGAGCCTATTATCGAGAGATGTGGCGAACTAGGAATCAAATATCTGACTCTGTGGGCGTTTAGTACGGAGAATTGGAAAAGAGAGGAAAGTGAAGTGTCTGGGATTATGCAACTCTTTAAGCGAGCGCTGATGGAGAAAATGAATAGTTTTATCAAGAAAGGGGCAAGACTTAAAATGATCGGAGATTTGAGTAAATTTAGCCCAGAATTGCAGGAGGGAATGGCAAAAGCAATGAAGGATAGTGAGATGAATGACAAGATCACGGTAACTTTAGCAATAAATTATGGAGGTAGAGACGAGATCTACCGGGCTATAGAAAAAAGTAAAACAAGTGGAAAACAACTGGAAGAATGTTTAGACACAGCGGGGATGCCAGACCCAGATTTGATTATTCGAACAGGAGGAGAGCAGAGAATGTCTGGATTTATGATGTGGCAGAGTGCTTATAGTGAATTATATTTTACGGAGACACTAATGCCAGAATTTACGGTTGAGAAATTTGATGAGGCGATTGAGGAGTTCAAGGGGAGGCAGAGGAGATTTGGGAAATAATCTGTATCGCTCGCTTGTGGTTCGGCGTACCATCTCTCAAAAAACCGCAATAAATTTCTGGTGAAATTTTTGCTTTGTCTCGCGCCAGCGCTGCGAATAATTTTTTGGTGAGAGATACGCCTGTACCACGTTGCTTGCGAGTTTTTATTTTTTTAGGAAAGGATGTTGATTTTGAAGATGACCTGGAGAATTTGGGCGATCCAGTAGGCGGCGAAGACTATAAAGAAGCCTATGAGAGCACTCGTAATTTGTTTTTTGCCATGTTCCTGAGCTTCCTTGTCGGCGGCGCCTGCTAGCATAGTGAAGCCACCCATGACAAGCATGCCAAAAAGGATAAGGCCAGCGATAGTGAGGAGATAAGGAAGAAAGCCACCAATAATTCCACCTAAAGTATCGGATTTGATGGAACCTGAACCATTTAAACCAATTGCCCTATTGAGTACGTCATAGTTCATTTGAAAATCTGCCATAAATTTAACCTCCAAATCCGGGTAATTTTATTACATCACCAGCGATGATTTTAAGTAGGGTGACGGAGAAGATGATAAAGAGTAAACCAGTAATGGCGCCAGTAAACAACTCTTTGCCTTTTTTGACTTGTTCGGCATTGTCTCCGCCAGTCATGATCTGGATAGTGGCCATAAGCATAATAATGAGAGAGATGGCGCCAGCGGTACCAGCAAGGAAAGTAAGTAAAGCTGAGGTGAACCCTTCAGTACTAACAGGCATACAACCTAGAGCGGTGTCGATAGCTTGGTCTCCGCAATTGCCGGTTGGATTAAAATATGCACGAGCTGGAGTGGCTAATGGCAAAAAGCTAAAAGCAAAGAGTAGAGGCAAAACAATAACTTGTGTTAGGATAGAAACATGCTTTCTCTCTGGAAAAAACTTTTTCATACAGGATTAATTATTGTCCTATTAATGGTTTTAATTGTATCACACCAGACTGCAAGAGCAGATGATGTGGATGATATTCAGAAACAAATAGATGATTTACAACATCAAATGGAGTTGTCAGTAAAGGCAACGACGCCACTTGAATCAGAAGTGTCCAAACTTGGCAAACAAGTGAGTGGTATCCAGACTCAAATTAAGCAGGCAGGTGCCCAGATAGAAGAATTATCACTAGGTATTAAAGAGCGCGATAAACAGATAGCTTCGCAGTACATAGACTATGTACTGCGAAGCTATCTGT
>Ga0194063_10000723_pt1 | contig 23372 bp, 21 predicted proteins | sample SepL3720m_MetaG_FD_155459 | JGI IMG/M metagenome (GOLD analysis project Ga0194063, IMG submission 155459) | Anoxic zone freshwater microbial communities from boreal shield lake in IISD Experimental Lakes Area, Ontario, Canada - Sep2016-L373-20m | ecosystem: Environmental > Aquatic > Freshwater...
GGAAAGAAATAATTAATCTAGAAAATGGTCTGTATGGAATAGTAGAGCAGTATCAAAATATAGAATTGTATGAAGCAGTAGATTTTGGAAAACCAGGACGTAGTATGGACATGGGAATGATGCCAGCAAAACTGGCACATATAATGATAAATATTTGACTGACTCATTTCATCCACGCATCAGAACTTGATAGTGAAAAACTCTGCATCTACGATCCGTTTGTTTGATCTTGAACAACAGGAATGTTGGCAAATTATATGGGATATGACTTCATGGGATCAGATATTAAAATCAATTATGCAGAAAAAAATGCGATTTGGCGAAAAACAAATAAGCTTTGTAGGACAGATACGCAGTTTGATATTTTTACCCACGATATTACAAAAAAGCTAGAACATCAACTAGAGGGTAAAGACATATTGGTAGTTACTGAATGACGATTGTGACCAATCGTAAAAAAATCCACGTCAGACCAAGACATTCAAAAATTCCAAGAACGAGTCGCTGATCTTTATAAAAGCCTTTTGGATAGAATCAAAGAACTTTGAGCAATAGCCGTCTTCACGATTCCATGGTATCTTGGACAAGACAATGGCATAGAACAAGTAATAACAAAATACGCAACGAATATAGAGATAAAAATCCAGAGTATACCCGAATTGTATAGCAGAGAATGACAACAAGTAGCAAGAAAAATAATGATTGCGATATAGATTACAAACATGTCAATCTATTAGATCCGCTATAGCGGGGTTTTTTTGTGTTTCCAAGCAGTTTCGACTATTATTAGACTGTGAAACATCGTTTAATCATTTTAACGTTTTATCGTTTAATCATGACAAAAAAAGAATATATTCTTAAAATTCTAGACGCACTGATAGGATACCGACCACTTGCAAGAGGGCTCAAAATACTTGTAGATGGTAATGCTTTAGATGATAAGACTATCAATAGTTTGGTAGATATTTTTGCTAAAACCATAGACACATTAGAAGATGGGGAAGCCAAAGAAAAACTTCAAAAATCAAAGAACGTGATTGAAAAGCTTCAAAAAATTGAACAAGAACAACATCTGCGTGACCAAAAATCATTGGATGAACTTGATGAAATGATCAAAGAGATTTAGTTTTTATTTATTTCTAATCCATTGTAATGACAGTAGAAGGAACAAAACCAGATATAGATCTTAAAGTAGATAAGCACACTTTCAAAGGATTTGATGAAAAAATTCAAGAACAAGGAAAAGATTTTGTAAAAAAAATGAAAGACGCAGAAAAAGAAGAGAACAAGGGAGAAATAAAGCAAAAAGCAAATGCCTTCATAAACAATTCATGAGGAGTTTTAAATCTTATGAGTCAAAATTTGAAAACAAATTTTACTACCATAGACACAAAGTGATTGCAGACATATATTGAAGCCAAAAAAGCTTTTGATGAAGACATAAAAACACTGAGCATAAATAAACCAGACATCACAGCAATATTGTCTGATATACAAAATTTTATTGATTTGAAACAAATAGAAAACAATCCAACGTATGCAGATAATTTTGATAAATCAAGATTGATGTCACTAATTCCATTAGCGACATTGTGAACGACAAAAACAACACTCACTGATAAATTGGCGTCTTTAGAAAAAAAGGAAACAGATGTTTTAGATCGATTGTTGGATAAACAGCCATCATCTACAGTAGCAAAAGAGTTATTCGAAAAAAATATAATAGCACGAAATGTACTGATAGAAAAAAATTGGAAAAATAGTGATACCAACAAAACACCACAACAAAAGAACTTCGAAAAATTATTAGAAATTTATGGAAAACAAGAGATAGAAACATATGAAATTAAAAATTATAAAATTGACCAAGATAAAAACATAAAGTATGAAACAAGAGAAAAGAAATACGATTATATACAGGTGAAATTCAAAGAAAGTCCAGCAGTTGTAGCAGCAGCAAAAACACCAACAACAAAAGCCGTAGAAGCCAAACCAGCAACACCAAAAAAAACAGAAGATATTATGCTATGAGCATCTACAGATGTTCTACATAGAGCAAGAGCGGATGCATACAAAGAAACAGCAAAACGAGTAGAAACAAGTGATGTTAAGACAAATCTAACAACATTGGATGGTTTAGGAAGCTATGCAGTATTTGAAAATATATTCAAAGAAAAATGAACAGAAACACCAAATTTTTTGAATAAATTATTGGGAGATAACTTATTAGAAGAAATAAGTACATATGAAGCAAAGAGCGATAAGGAAGCAAAAACAAATAGATATTACGGAGTGATATTGGACTACATAGTAAGCACAAAAAACGAATGACTTCTAGGCTCATATTTAAGCCATGTGGTAGATGATAAGAATGTACTCAATACCAAATATTTATGAACTGATCAAAAAACTCAGATAGAAAATTTCAATAAAATAGTTGATAAAACCAAATGGACAATAGACAAAACAAGTGGAAATGGGAAAAAACTGGAAATTATTAGATTAGAGCTAGCAAGTGGCATAACAAAAAACATGAAAGAAAGTGTAAAATGATCAATAGATGATTTTTTCAAAGCTTATGGAGATATTATCGTGGGGATTTTGGAACGATTTGGGGGCAAATGAGCAGCAAGAAAGTTTTTTATAGGAACACTAGGTATGAGTGAAGAAAAGTTCAGTGAATATTTTAAGGAATTAGACAAAATATATAAAGAAAAATATGGATTATCTGACCCTCAAAAGACAATTTTGAATGATGAATTGTACGCCAAATATAATCCTACAGAAGAAAAGGATAATTTGCCAATTTGATGATGAGAAGTAATACCTTATAGTAAAGAAACAGTTATTAGCGTGGCAAAAACAGCATTTACAGGAGATAATTTCCAATATCTAGATCCAGATTTGGTGGGAAAGGCTGGGACTGAGAAAAAAATAGAAAATACCATAATCAAAGAAGAGAAAGACGGAAAAATTATCAAAAAAATAAATAAAGATATTACCCCAGCGAATAAAGATAAAATAATACAGCAGATATTAAATGGTGATGAAACAACAACTACATGAAGTGAAAAACTTTGGAAAGATGTAGCTGTTTCAGCAAATATCATAATGAACACAACAAAAATATATGGTGACATAGAAAAACCAGCAAACAAATGACAGCAGGCACGAAACAATGCACAAATTCAAAACAGGACAGACAAATGAATAAAAAAATGAGCTGATATTGCACTTTTTGTGGGTGCCTACATGATGAAGGGATGAGAAAATCTAGCATATACTATCACAGAAACGGATGGTTTGAATAACAAAGACAGTAAAGCAAAAGAATCGGAGCCAGAAGTGAGCAAAAAATTAGTATTTAAGGATGGAGACTCATTAGTTAAGGGTTGATCAGTGACAGAAGCTGGAGCTCAGAAACCAATACATGAGATTATAGAGATGAAAAATGCACCACAAAAACTACAAATAATTCGTGGAGCAAAAACAATAGAGATAAAACAAGAAACAATTGTTGGTTGAATACTTACTTACGTAGCAGTAAATGACGACAAAAAAGCAGTAGAAACAAAAATATGAGACAAAATACAAGAAGTACCAGTAGAAAAATCTATAGCAGATAAACGAACAGAAATAAAAACTGAGTTAGATAATACAAAAACAATACCAGCAAAAACAAAATTTGAATGAGCAACATACACATGAGACAATACAAATATTTATGAAGCAGAAATTAAAAAAACAGCTGATCTTTTTACTGGAGAAAAAACATATGAAGACCTTATATTAGATAAAGAAACATTACCAACAATAATAAAAGAAAATATGTCCGACATAAAAAACATGTTTACGTTCTGGAATTTACAAATTACAAAAAAAAATAAATCATATACGGATGTATTATGAAGTATGATATCAACAGAACAATTAAAAAATATAGATACTATAAAACAAAGCTTTGTAGTAAAAGAAGCTAAAGATCAAACAATCATTATTGAAGTAAAGAAAAATTCTAGTGATGCAGAAAACACAGCTAAGGAATGAATCATTACAATTACAAAGGATGCAAGTAAGAAATTAACAACAACACGAAAATAAAAACCAAAACAAGCAGCAGCCTAAATAAGTTTACCAATTTTTTCAGCTAATCACGTGCCAAATTTATAGATAGGATTTCGCATAAGAAACAAAGAAACAACAATAGCAATACTGCTTCCTGCGATAATATCCGTAGGCCAATGGACTCCAGAAGCAACCCTAGCAAATCAGGTAATCAATGAAAACATAATCAGGATTCCTCCAAATCGGAGGAATTTTTTATCCTTGTTTTTTATCCCTCGAAACAACGACATCATAGCGATACCCATAGTAACGGCTGCATGATCAGAAGGAAAACTACTTGTCGGCATAAATGTATTCAAAATAGTCTCGTTTTTGAGATCTGCCAATCACAAAAAAACATTTGGTCTCACCTTATCTATAAAGAATTGAAGCACTATATTAACGACAAAACTGACAATTACACCAGCAAATATATACAAGGCTGCTAGCTTATATTCCATTCAACGTTTCACCGCTTCAACGTTTCAACGTTTCGATGTTTGAGTCATTCAATAAATATAGAGCACCAAAAAATACACAGGATACGTAAAGACAAACACATCAGCCAAGACAGGAATTCGATAGGACCAGAAAACGCTGGCTTGCATCCAAGCAAACAATGACTTAAGTACATTAATTCACCACTGGGGCTCTACAAGTTTAAACATTAGTGCATATATAATATAAAAGTCATTGCGAGGAGTGAAACGACAAAGCAATCTCATATACTTACCAGATTGCTTCATTTCATTCGCAATGACAGTAGCACTTTAGTCATTGCGAGGAGTGGAACGACAAAGCAATCTCATATACTTACCAGATTGCTTCATTTCATTCGCAATGACAGTAGCACTTTAGTCATTGCGAGGAGTGAAACGACAAAGCAATCTTAGAATAAAGCTTCATATAGGTCATTCCAATCATTATTTATAGATTCAATCAATTCAATTTTTTTCTGTCTATTTCCTCATTTTAGTTGTTTTTCTCTTAAAATAGCAGATTCAATACTAGAACATTCTTCATAATAAACTAAGTGTTTTACATAGTATTTTTTAGTAAATCAATCAACTAGTCATTCCTTGTGTTCATATATTCTTCTAAGTAAATTATTTGTAACTCAAACATATAAGACGCCATATTTTTTATTCGTTAATATATAGACGTATCACATTTTATCCATAATAGTGGTTATTTATAAAACTAAGATTGCTTCGCTATGCTCGCAATGACATTGGCTTTATAATATAAACATATTTTCTGTAACTTACACTCTTCACATTTAGGATTTCTAGCAGTACAATAATAACGACCAAATAAGACTAAAGCGTGATGTGCGTGATCTTTGTACTCATCTGGTATACGTTTTTCAAGGAGTTCAGACGTCTTTTCTGGTGTCGTAGTTTTTACCAATCATAATCTATTACTTACTCTATGAATATGGGTATCCACAGCAATAAATGGTTTATCATACAACACATGAGCAATCAATTTTGCAGTCTTAATTCCCACTCATGGGAGCTTCAACAGTTCGTCCAACTCACTTGGGATTTTCTTCCATTGTTTCAAAAGTTTTGAAGTTTCTCGTATATGTTTCGCCTTAGAATGATAATAATTGACGGAATTGATACTACGTTCAAAAGAATCGAATCCAATCGCCAACAGATCTTCAGGTTTCTTTATCTTTTGAAAAATTTTACTAGCAACTTTATTTACTTGTATATCAGTCGCTTGCGCAGACAGCATTACCGCTACCACAAGTTGAAAAGGAGTAGAGTAGTGAAGCTCGGTTTCTGGATTTGGGAAAAGCTCTTTGAGGTATGCAAATATGATAGCAAATGTTTTATTCATATGGTTATATATTACAGAGTATAAACTTCAGATGGTAAACCATTAAAGTTCAGGGTGAGTAGGAATCGAACCTACATCGTTGGATTCGGAGTCCAACATTCTACCATTGAAATATCACCCTACAAATTCACAACATACATATATTTTTGGAAAAGTTGCAAAAACACAAGTTCAGAGTATACTAGATATACATCAAATTTATACCAAAAGAACCATAAGATGTATATAAGAAATGTATGGAAAATATCAATATATTTAGCAATGATGCTATTATTTTTATGAATATGAAGAACATATGCACAGGATATAGTAAACTTTAGTGAATATCAAAAAAACACCAAAAGCATAGTGACAGACAACATCTCAAAAACAAAAGCACTACAACAAGTTATGGAAGCAAAAAAAATGATATGTGAATACACATCAGAAAATAAAGATATGTATATTGTTTCGCCTGTATGTTTGATAAAAAACGAGCTTCCACAAATAGAATTTAAAGACGCAATAGAGTATCTATGGCCATATATAGATAGTTTTAATATGATATACAATGATGTAAGCCAAGTGTTTTCTTACCAATGAACATCACCGATCTTCAGTAAGGAGTATGAAATATTGCCCAAAACACTAGAAGAAAAACTAACACTCATTCGACTACAAAACCAATGAGACAAAATACGCATTCACAAAAGTTCTTTAGCATATCAAACAATAAAAAAAGCAAATTTTTATACAGTATACAAAGACACATCAATACTAAAAAAATGTACTAAACAAAACTACAATGTAGCACTACAAAGGATAAATGGAAAAACAATCCAAGCAGGAGAGATACTAAATCTCAACAAAGAAATCATGAACCTCAAATGATATTGTAAATGAGCAGGTAGTCAAGATTTATTGTTTTATGGATGAGTATGTGGCTTTGCGACACAACTCTTTAGAACATCATTATTGGTGCCGACGATAGAAATCACCAAAAGATATGCACATAATGAACGATTAGTACCGTATTATTCAGATTATGTCTTTGGGGACGATGCGGCTTTATACGAGATGAGCAAACAATTAGAAATAAAAAATATAGGCGATCAAGAAGTATATTTAAAAGTACTTGATAAGGGGAATACTAATTATTTCGTAATGATTACACCAGAAAGAACAAATCAATGAGTTACTATAACCAAAAAGGAGATTACTGGACTAAAGGCAGAAGTAAAAAGAGAAATATATCAGGGAAATACAAATACAATTATCAAAAAAGATTCTTTTATAAGTACGTATGTGAAAAAAACATATACAACACAATAAATATATTACGTTTCATTTTTCCAAATCTCATAACTAATACGTTTTTGACCAACACATTCTTTGACCATTTGTTCATTTTTATTGAGTGCAGAAGCACCGCTTTTGATTTCCAAAAAAACTATTTTACTCAGATTTCCTCTCGAGAGTCAATCGAGAACAAGATAATCGACTCCTTTTCACAAAAACACCAAATCTTTGTACGAATAAGGAAAATTGGGAAGCAGAGGAGCTATCTTTTCATGGACATATCCAAGCACAACATTACGAGATCTACTGACGGCATTGCTCCTTTGTTTTTTTATTGTAATCAGAAAATATATTCTTGCAATCAAATATCAAAACAAGACTCAGATAACAATTCAGACAACAATCAATCAAAAATCGGGATTCATTATATTTTTTTGACAACATAAAACACATACCACTCGAGTATAACATATAGACACTTTTTTTCAAACAAAAAAAGCCGGGCAGATATGCCCAGCAAATCAATCAAAGATATTCGTTTTTATGAGATGAAACATCGCTTTTGTTCAATAATCCAATTACTCAGACGCTCAATATGTTCTTTAGCATTATAAAAGCGATTACGGCTAGTAGAGAACAGAGCACCAGACATAGCTTTCACTATCTGATCAAACTCATATTTCGATTTTGACATTCTAGTGAGGAGATAGATCACATGGACAAGCATCCAAATAGTCGAAGCAACTACAAGAACAGAAGTTAATTGTTTCATCAATAATGAAAGATCAGTAACAACATTCATAATCGACATAACTGCAGCCGCTAGAGAAAACAAAAGGGATACAAGCAAATCAAAAATAGCAAAATTACGTTTCATAATGGTGGTTTTAAAGGTTTTGTTTTAAATAATATAAGTATTTATAAGAATAAGTCAATACATTTAAGAGATAGTAAAAAAAAACAAAAGAAAAATAGGCGATAATGTAAGTTTTCACGACTATTTTTTGTGTATAAATCTATCCAAAGATTTGCATTTTTATGCATTTCTAAGTATAATTGTATATATATCAAAATCAGAACAATTCGTAATAATCAATACACAATCTTTTAATTACATAATTGTCCAATACATGGTAGAAATTGATTACAAAGCAAAATTAGACGAAGCGGTTGTCCAATCAGATGTAGTAAAAATTTTTGATAATCTCTTGACCGTAGCAGTAGAATCAGGAGCATCAGATATCCATATCGAGCCATTGGAAAACTATTGTAGAATAAGAATAAGAATCGATGGAATACTCGAAGAACTTGTACAATATCCCAAAAACCTTCACGAGAGTATTATTTCAAAATTTAAAATAGAATCTGGACAAATGAGACCTGATGAAAAAAGGGTTCCTCAAGATGCAAGAGTATCTAGTGTAACCTTAACAAACAAAGAAATAGATTTGCGTGCCAACACGCTCCCAAGTGTATGGTGAGAATGTTTAGTCATGCGTATTGTGGACAAATCAAAAAGGATCCCACCATTGGAACAATTGGGTATAGAATGAAGCAATAAAGACATCATCTTTAGACACCTCAAATATCCAAACGGTATTATCCTCATGACAGGACCAACAGGTTCAGGTAAAACAACAACACTCTATGCATGTCTTGACTATGTAAATACTACAGAGGTAAATATCATTACGTATGAAGATCCAGTAGAAAATAAAATGCCAGGACTCAATCAAGCACAAATCAGAGCTGACATAGGATTTAGTTTTGCTAATGGACTAAGAGGATGACTTAGACAAGATCCCGATATTATGATGGTAGGAGAAATTCGTGATAGAGAAACGCTAGATATGGCTATGGAATCAGCGATGACAGGACATCTAGTTTTTTCCACCGTACATACCAATTCATCATCAGAAACAATCACAAGAGTATATAATCTCTGAGCAAAACCATATATGCTTGTGGGTACATTCAATCTCGTTATGGCAGAAAGATTAATTAGAAGAGTCTGTGATCATTGTAAAGTCCAAACGTCAGTACAAGACAATCCAAAATACAAATATGCCAAAGAAAGTTTCAGAAATTTCGATAAGGAAGCACTCAAAAAAGAAATTCTCAGTAGGGGTATAAACCAACAACAACGAAATGATTTTATCAATAATGCAATGATTTCCATAGGAAGCGGAAAAGATCCGATAACAAGAGAAAAATGTACAGTATGTGGAGGATCAGGATACAAGGGCAGAGTAGGTCTTTTTGAAATGATGGATTATACAGATGAAATAAAAAACCTTCTTTTGGATGGTAAGTCATCATTTGAAGTAGAACACATGGCATTACAAAAAGGAATGATCAATCTGGAAAGAGATGGTGTCTTCAAAATAATTAAAGGTATGACAACGCTCGATGAAGTATATAGATACGTTAAAGCAAAATTTGATAAATAAAATTTAGCTTGAAGCCTAAGGCTTGAAGCTCAAAGTACTTATTAGTCTATTAGTGCATCAAGCATCCAGCATTTAACATTTAGCATAAAAGTATGGAAGTTAATAAATTATGATTTTTAGAAAAACTAATCATCAAAAAGTTTTTTGCTCCCAAGCTCAAAGAAAAGACCAATTTTTTTAGATTATTAGCATTGGCACAAAGATCGTGATTGGGCCTGAGAGACGCATTATTTTCTATAAAAAAATCCGAAACAAATAAGGGACTGATTATGATTATCCAAGATTTAATTGATCAACTTACCCAATGATATACTTTTTCCAAATCAATGAAAAATCATGGGTATTTTTTTAAAGAAGAAGAAATGGCATTGGTAAAATCAGCAGAAACCATGGGAAATTTACCAGAAATTTTAGATGAAATTTCTATAGAGCTTGAAAACTCTCAAAGAATAAACGGAAAAATAAGAAAAGCAATGACCTATCCAATTGTACTTATCATATTTGCTGTCATAGCAGTAGTCATTCTATTGATTTATGTCATTCCAACGATTGTAACAATGTTTCCTGATCAGGCAAGTTTACCAGCTTTGACAAAATTTATGATGTGAGCTTCAGTGTTTTTGCAAAGAGCACGATATATAATATTCATGATTGTTATAGGGACAATCTTACTGTATAGGTTTCTCTATAAATATGTTTTAGCTTTTAAGATATTTATAGACAAACTCATGATAACAATACCAGCAGTTGCCTGAGTAGTTAAAACATATTATATGTATAGATTTGCTAAACTATTGAGTCAACTATACAGTGCATGAGTAAGCCCGATATTATCGCTTAAGCTTATTGGAAATACATTTACCAACTTTTTCTACAGAAAAAAGATCATAGAAATCAGGGAAAACCTCAATGCTGGATTTTCATTCGCCGAATCAATGGAATGATCATCATTATTTGATCCGATATTAGTCCAGATAATTCACGTAGGAGAAGACACAGGAAACATTACTGAAGTGCTCAAAAAGATGTCAGATTTTTATCGTGATGCACTACAGACAAAAATAGATATTCTTATGAGTCTTATCGAGCCCTTACTCATGGCAGTGATTGCAGTAGTGATATGAGTTATTGTGGGATCAATTTTCTTGCCTATGGCAGAACTCGTCAATGTCATAAAATAGTTTTATATTATAGAGATAAGCATGAAAAGATTTATAATAATAGCCCTTATTATGAGTACAATAATACTCCAAAAAGATATACTCGTACCAAAAATACAAGCACAAGAACTGGGATTATGAGACATTATTTTTGAAGAAAACACAACAAAAACAGTAGAAAGTAATGTTCTTATAAATGAATTGAGTTATACTATCATCAAAATACATCTTACTATAGCCGAACAAAACATCGAGACAGCAAATTATGAAGGAGAGACACTATCCACCATAAAAAGACTAGAAGACCTAACCAAGACAGATATTATAGAAATATTAAACTTATCAATAAATAAAGAAAGCGCATTGATAAACTACCTTAACGACGCGTATCAACAGTTACAAAAATGAGATATCATGGCATCATATATGAAACAAGAAATGGAAATACTCAAAGGAGATATGCAGTCATGCTTAGTAGAAAAAAACATAAGCGATAAAGCATATTTTGACGCTATAGACAGGTATGATCAAAGTATTATGGAAAAATCACTTGCAGAATCTATAACATACGAAAGTTGCGCAACAGAAAACAGGATACAATACAACGCCAAGACAAGTATAGCACAGAAACTCGTGTTTTATCTAGGGTTACTTCAAAAAAAATATGACATTCTCTTTGCTAAGCAAGATATTTTAGCCAAAAACTTTGAAATATTTAGAGACAATATCCTCCCAGACCTAAATCAGATTGATCAACTTTTCCAACAATACAAATTTTAGAAATAGTGAAAGATTGCCGTTTCTATTTCTCCATATATTCCTTTTTTTACAACACAATTACTTATTGAACTTTTTCAGTAAATATATAAGCTAAAAACAGGAATCTTATCCTGAAATATTTTGGTATATGAAAGCAAAAAACATCAGTAAAAAAAATAATTATCTATTTGTGCTCATAGCAGGAGTATGATTATTTTTTTCTTGTATATATATTATACAAGCATTCAACGAATCAAAAATATATGATATGGCATTTACCCAAAGTCCAGTCTATACAAGAAACAGCGTAGGAAAAAAAATAGTAAATATACAAGACACGCTAAAAGCAAGTGATGCAATAAAAAAACAAGAATACGAAAAAGCGTTACAACTCATCAGTGGAGACACCAGCGAGGATTATTATAATCGTGCAACCATCCAAACACTATTAGCGTACAAAAATGCTTTACAAAGTACTATTTTATGATTACAAAATGCACAAACATTTCTAGCTCAAGCACAACAAAACTTTACTATAAGTAGAAAATTATCAACATCTATAATCACAAAAAATGCGATTACAAACAACGAAAAAGCCACGTCATCCCTATCTACGGTTATCGATATAAAAACCTGTTATACTATAGGACAAACGATTATTATGAGCATAAACGATATCGATACTATGATCAAAAGCATCAAAAACACATTAAAGCAAGAAGAAATGTATATCGATAAAAGATCATCTAGTTTACACGCCGATTGTTACGAAAAATTACACAATATAATAGATACAAGTAAGGAACAAGTAGGATTACTTCAACTACAAATGCAAAAGAATAATAATACGTATACATCTGACTTTACTGACAAGATAGAAAATCCATCGATTTGTATCCAGACTCCGTACGAAAATATTCTGCCCTCGATAATCAAAGGGAAAGAATGATTGTGACTCTATGAGCAACAGCACATAAACACGATAGAAGCATTGAAAAGTAATGATAGTCAAAGTATAAAAGAACTTTGCGATCAATCCAAAAATGATGCACAAATCAATCAGCAAATAGAAAGCTCGGTACAAGAACTATTACAAAAATTAGAAGACAATAAAACAAACAATAAACCATCCTCGAATGAGAAAGAACAAAAAAGATCAAGTAATGAGGTACAATACAAAGACTTTTTCAATGAAAACGAACAAAAAGCATTACAAGACATACAAAACACTAATCAATGACGGATCAATACTATCCTTGATATTAGAGGAAAAGGAAACTATAATCCAGAAAGATATATCAATGATATGTTCAATCAATTTTATGGCAACTCAGGCGACTTTATAAATTTACATAAATAACTAAGGACTGATTAGACTAATAAAGACGGATTAAAAAATGATCAATCCATCTATCATATCTAGACCATACCTTTTAACTTCTACCCTACCTTGATGTTATCACTTAAAAGACTCTCAGTCCAAGTAGACGATAAATCTATTCTAGAAAACATATCTATGGATTTTCAATTAGGGGAAAATTATTGTGTAATCGGGAAAAATGGATCAGGGAAGTCATCGCTTGCCATGACCATTATGGGACACCCTAAATATAAAATTACAAATGGAAAATTAGAAATTAGAAATTGAAAATTAGAAATTGATCTTTTAGGTCTCGATCCCCACGAAAGAGCTAAATTAGGTATTTTTGTAGCCTTTCAACACATTCCCGAAATCAAAGGTATTAAACTTTTTGAGTTTCTCAGATCAATTTATGATGCAAAAAACGATGCAAATACATCATTTTTAAGCTTCAAAAAAATCATAGCACCACTCATGAAAGAACTAGAGATTAGCATGGAATTTCTTCGAAGAGATCTCAATGTATGATTTAGTGGAGGAGAAAGAAGAAAGATAGAGATATTACAACTAAAACTTCTAGAGCCAACATATATATTTTTAGACGAAATAGACAGCGGCCTAGACGTAAACGCATTTAAATCAGTCGTAAAAATGATAGCTAAACTCAATAACGAAAAGAATAGTTTTATTATCATCACACACATTTTTGATATTTTAAAACACATTCCTGTCGATCATGTCTATATATTGGAACAAGGGAATATTATCAAAGAAGGAACGCAAGAAATAATAAAAACCATTAAAAAAGAATGATTTACTGATGTAGCAAAGAAAAAATGAACACGCTAAAAAGAGTAATTGAGCCATTAAAACATATGAAAAAGCATGCGTTTTTTTACGCGATAAGTTCGATATATTTCGGGATTATGTGACCTATATATGCGCTTTTAGTAAGTGAATCCATCAGAGGAATAGAAACGAAAGATCTTTTCCATTTTAAAATATATGTCATGGCGCTATGAGCATATATAGTAGGGAATTATCTCACAAACTATCTTATCAGAACTCAAAGAAGGATTGCTACAAGAACATTTCAAAAGTTTATGTATAGTAGCAACATGGAAATATATCTCAAAGCTGACAATAATCAGATTGAAACATTGGGAACGGGTCAAGCAAGTAGTATTATACAAAAAGGAGCAAGTAGTCGACAAACCATATTATTTGATAGTCTTTTGGGAAATGGAATAATCATTATAGCTAGCATAGCAATAGCATTTGTTATCATCATAATCAAGTTATGATGGATTGTCTTTGGCATTGTACTTATAGTATTCATAATTATGATGACTATTGCCCGATTAGGGAACCAACGTATGAAACTATTGAGAAGAGAAAGAAGAGATATTGTAATCAAAATCGATAGAAATTTCATAAGAGTGATTATGTCCAAATTTGAAATATTACAAAACAGTAGAGCTGCAAAAGAGATAAAAAAGATAAAAGATTTTAGTGATCAATTGATGGGACGAGATAGAAAAGAAAGTAAGTGATTTATTGTGGCAAGCGATATCCCTAGAGCGCTATTAGACATTATTAAATGGGTATTGTTGGTATGGTATGGATTCCAAATATTTTGATGAACGTGATCAATTGCCCAATTCACACTTATATGGATGCTCATGAATCAAATGACATGAGTACTTTTCAATGCAAATGATTTAATGTTGAGTTATTACGACCAGATAACATTTCTACAAAAATTACGAAACACGTTTGATGGTATAATAAGATTGAAATGATACGAGAAAGGTAAAAAATTCATACTTAGCGATGGAGAAATAACAATGAATAACGTATGTTTTAATTATGGAGAAAAAAACGTATTACAAAACTTTTCATTAAAAATTGAAGGAGGCAAAAAAACAGCTTTCGTGGGAGAGAGCTGATCGGGAAAAACTACATTACTAAAACTCATATCAGGATATGTACATCCAGACAAATGAAACATTACTATAGACGGTCAGATGCTACAAGATATATCACTCAAAGACTACTACAAACACATAGGATATTTAACTCAAGATCCAAACGTTTTTGATGGGACCGTGCGGGATAATTTGCTGTATGGAACCACAACACAACCCACAAAAAAGCAGATAGACGAAGCCATAAAATTATCTAGATGTGAATTTATCTATGCATTCAAAGATGGCGTAGAGACGCAAATCGGAGAAAAATGAATCAGACTTTCTGGAGGACAAAAACAAAGACTCGCTATAGCCAAGCTCTTCCTCAAAAATCCAAAAATCATTTTTTTAGACGAGCCAACAAGTTCATTAGATAGCTTTTCTGAAGAAGATATTTCATTAGCGTTTGGCAATCTCTTTAAAGGAAGAACGGTAATTGTAGTAGCTCATAGATTACAAACAGTAAAACAAGCAAACATGATTCATGTACTCAACAAAATAGGTAAGATAGTAGAAAGTTGAACACATGATGAACTTCTTAAAAATAAATGAATATATTACAAAATGATAGAATTACAGTCAGGCTTTTAAATATAACAATATGATTACCTATGGAAGAAAAGAGTAAAAAATCTGCGGGTTGTATAGTAATAAACCCAGAAACCAAAGAAATGCTGGTAACAAGAAAACTGAGTCAATATAAGTACAAAGCAAACATTATGAAAGCGATAATAAAAATATTACATATTTCGCCAGAAAAAGCATTACATATATTAAAAGGATGATTCACCAAAGGAAAGATAGAACTAGGACATACAATACTAGGGACAGCAATCAAAGAAACTATCGAAGAGTGATGAATATCAGCAGATGATCTAAATGTATTACAACAACTCTGATCATTCATCAAAACAAAAAAATATGGGTATAAAGAGGTATATATGTTACTGTGAACAACCCATAAAAAACATAAAGGATTAAAACCAACAGATAGCAGACATATTGCAGCATTTATAGACATACAAAAGGTTCCTGAAATCTTACAAAGTGAAGAAGAAAAAACATTTCTATGGTCGATACAAGAAGAGATTCAAGAAATATTAAATACATATAACAATGAAACTTTACCCATAAAAAACATAGGAAATGTCATTAAAGTCGATACTTGAATCATCAGATAAAATACAATATGAACTCTACCTCACTGGTCTTAATGAAGAAACCGTAAGAAAAATTTCTGTTGATCAAAAAGAACCACAATGGATGTTAGAGCATCGTTTGCAATGTCTAGAGATATTCAAAAATATGAAAATGCCAACACGATGACCTGATTTGTCAAAACTCAATCTCAATGATATTGTCTATTATGCAAAACCCAAGAGCGACCATGAATGATACGCCAACAATCGAGAGGATGTACCCACAGAGATAAAAGAAAAATTTAAAAGGCTCTGAATACCAGAAGCTGAACAAAAATATCTTGCTGGAGCAGGTGGACAGTATGATTCTCTCAACGTCTATCATCAAATTCAAGAAAAATGGTCAAAAAAAGGAATAATCTTTGAAGATATGCCTGAGGCGGTCATTAAATATCCAGAATTAGTTAAAAAATATTTTATGAAATTGGTGCCTGCGAGTGATCATATATTTGCTGCACTACACGGGGCAGTCCGAAGCGGAGGGACATTTATTTATGTGCCAAAAGGCGTTCAACTCACTGACCCTCTACAAGCATACTTTCGTATGAATACCTACTGATGAGGACAGTTTGAACACACAATGATTATTATAGAAGACGATGCTGAATGAAGTTATATTGAGGGATGTTCTGCACCAAAATTTGATAAAGCCTCACTTCACGCAGGACTCGTAGAGATTTTTGTAGGAAAAAATTCGAAGATGAAATACTCATCTGTAGAAAATCGATCAACCAATACCTATAACCTAAACACCAAAAGAGCAATCATAGAAGAACATAGTTATATGGAATGGGTCAATGGAAACCTATGATCATGCACAACAATGCTCTATCCTTGTTCAATACTCAAAGGAGATTACAGTAAGACAGATATGTTAGGGATAGCAGTAGCAGGGCAGTGACAGCATCAAGACACAGGATCGAAAGCTATTCATATAGGAAAGTATACCTCGTCAAACATTGTGGCAAAATCCATCTCAAGAAAAGGAGGAATCAATACCTATCGTTGATTGGTTGTCATTGCTCCATGAGCAGATTACGCGACAAACAATACCCAATGTGATGCTTTACTATTCGATGACACTTCAGTATCAAACACCATTCCCAAAATCCAATCAGACAATGCTACTGCTATCGTAGCACATGAAGCAAGTGCAGGGAAAATAGACGAATCTGAATTATTTTACCTCATGGCTCGTGGACTAACAAAAGACAAAGCAACGACTATGATCGTCAATGGATTCTTTTCTTCCGTCATCAAAAAACTCCCCCTAGAATATGCAGGAGAATTAAATAAATTAGTAGAACTAGAAATGGAAGGAAGCATTGGATAAAGACAACAATCATACAGCATTTTATCATTTTATCGGGAAGCATTTATCATTTTATCAATTTTCATGAAAAAGAAACCACTTGCTAAATTCGTAAACAAAGAGAATCTGAAGATTAAAAAGATGAATCAACTTGTAGCAGATGCCATCAAAAACAATGAAAGCATTACGGAAACATTATTGGCGGTGAGCACAAACAAATTAACATTAGGTCAGAAAATGGCCGATAAGGTTGCTTCATTTGGATGAAGTTGGAAGTTTATAATAATATTTGGAGTCATTCTGGTAGCATGGATCATACTAAATGCAGTATTTTTGATGGACAAATGATTTGATCCCTATCCATTTATCTTACTCAATCTTATTTTATCATGTTTAGCGGCTATTCAAGCGCCTATCATTATGATGAGTCAAAACAGAAAAGAAGAGATAGATCGCAAAAGATCAGAGGATGATTATATTATCAACCTCAAAGCTGAAACACAAATTCAAAATATAGATAAAAAAATAAATATTCTCGTTATAGAACAAATGAAGAAAATGTTCAAAATCCAAGAAGGTCAATTACAGATGCTCAACGAGATAAAAAAGACACTAAAGAAGTAGATGTATATTGTTTATCATAATATTATAGCCATGAAGAACAAATGAAACTGACGTAGAAAAATGAATCAACTCAATAATCTTGTAAGTGGAAAAAATCTCGCTGCTGTGAATCAAACGTTAAGAGTGAAGCAACAGAAAGAACAAGGGAGAAAAGAAATTGTCGAGACATTGATTACACAAAAAAACACATTACCCCTTGAAATGTATACGATAAATACATCATGAATTATTGTTTGTTCAAATAGGGGAGCTAGTTTATCGTCTCTTATTTTGGACGATACAGAAATATTTTATAATGATCCAAAAAAAAGAAATAATCCAAGCAAAAGTATAAGGGAAGGGTTCCGAATGGGACCACAAGCATGACCCTTTAGTCCAGAGCAGAATACTGAATATGGATACAATCTAAAAAGACACTGATTTCTGAGAGACAGTAAACGAGAAAAAAAGGGAGGTACGGGAAATACCGTATGATACACATTTGAAACCAACGAAGATACATTACAACAATTTCCCTACTCATTTACGGCTTTGCAAGAAATAGAATTGGGCAATAAGTGAGTGCACATATCACTAAATATCCAGAACAAATGAAAAAGTACGATGAAGTTTGCACCATGACATCATACATTTTATAGAGTAGCTCCAGATCAGAAAAAAGACATAAAATTAAGCGAAAATATGTGAGTAAACGAAGAAATGAAATCGAAACGAATATCAGGAAGCGAAACGATAAAAATACCCAATCCATGATCATGTCAGATATGTATACCATGAGTGGGATTACTTCAACTAAGCTTTGACTCAAAATTCAAACATCTCCGACTACGAAGCGAAAAAGATACATGATTTGTTTGTATAGAACCTGTAGTTTGTCTTCCCAAAGAACGAAAGGATGCAGCAATAGACATAAAGCCAGAAGAAATAATGAAGATAGGATTTACTATAACCTTATTAACAAAAGATAGAGTAAAGGATTAGTGCTCTTACGAAAATAAACGTATTGACTTAGTTTAGTAAATATATATAGTAAATATTGATTTTTATATATAGAAAGGTTATGTCAAAATATCTCTATCCAATAGATTTTACCAAAGAAATAATAAAAGAAAGTAGATATACTGCTCTTATCAATTATATTTTGCCAGAATTAGAAAAAACATTAGCATGAGAGATTATTAACAGAAAACGACCCAAAGATTTGCGCGCAAAACCAGAACTTTTGCAAACATTATCTCTACGACGATGGAGGAAAGTATATCTGGATGGTAGTCCCAAAACACACAAACAAGAATACAACAGCCAATACGCAAATGATTTTCTAGTCGCCATAGGAACACCAATACAAGCTATAGCCGATTGAAGAGTAATAAGTAAACAAGATGGTTTTGATGAATATGGTATCGAAGAAAAATATGGAGATAAATGTAATTATATAACCATAGCACATGACGACAATAAAATTTCACAGTATATTCATTTAGAAAAGTTTTCTCTGACAAATACAGATAAAGTAAAAAGGGGACAAACAATTTGATATACATGAGCAAGTTGAAGAATGGATTTGCCACATCTTCATTTTGCTTTCTATCAAGATGAGGTAGAGAGTATGTCATGACGTCATATACGGAAGAATATACCACTATTTTATCCTAATTCAAATTCAAAAATAAAGGATATAATCATAGATTAATGCAATCAATCACCATATAAATTGTTTTAAATACAATCTACTTGTATCATGAGAGTACATACTAAGAATAAGCTATCTCTATCTGGCGAAGAAGTAAAAAAAGTTGCTTCTTCATTCAAAAACAATCAGATAAAAAAGACTATTCTGAATATTTTAAAAATGGATTCATTCATAGCGCTCGTCTGTGAAAAGATACAAACACGAGAAGATTATATTGCCTGTTTTGGAAGAGGGGGATATTTTGAAAATAACAAAGAGATGGAAAATGCGACAAAAAAATATTTAATGGAACATCCTAAACAACTCTATCGTACAATAGAAAAAATGTCACGAGAAAACGATGTTAGATATACAACAACCGATCCCTCTGAAATGCCCATAGATATAGATAGAAATGATGTTTACTACGATTTAGTAGGAAGTGGTGCATTAAAAAAGTTCACATTTATAGGAAACGAACAAAAATGAGGAGAATCATTAGCAAAATATATCGCACGATACGAAAAAGAAATCAGAGAAATAAATTTGAAAGATATTAAAATAGTAGAAACTACCGTGAATAAATTATTGGAACCCATGAAAAATGATGTAAGCATCTGGCTCAGAAAAAAAACAATAGAGAAGAGAGAATGAGCTTTTCTAAAGATACAAGAAGAAGATAATCAGTACAATATATGATTGAATTAATCATTATATAAAGTACCCATATTTCTTAATAAGGTTTTTTAGTGTATCAGCCAGGTCAGGATCTATAGTTTTGGTAAGGACATACAATCTATTGATACTAGTATTGTGCTTGTTTTTTCTCAATATCGATTCCCAAATATGAATATCTAGGGTTTTGTGATGTTTTCTAATAACTTTTTTGACAAGTTCATTGATATATCCCTGGGCAATCATTCATGGATTATAGAGACTCTCCAAAATAGCCAACTCTAAACCAGCAATAGAAAAACTATGTTTACCTATAACGATCTTTTTAGTAAGTTTTCAGAAAAATTTGAAAAGATTATCAGATTTGTTTTTAGCATACGTCTTAAACACCACCTGCTTATCAAACATAACCACTTCCGTAGATTGTTTATACTGATTAACAATAGAAAGCTCATCAGGGATATCAAAAGAGGAAAGATTTAGTTCAAGTGCTTTAAGTCATCAGACATACCAATTACCTTTGAGAAAATCTGTACAATGTTTTTTGACGATGGTTCGATAAAAAAGATCAACAATTTCTTCTTTCGTATAGATACGTTCAGGATCTTTAACGAAAAAGATATTTTTTTTGATATTTTCAAGATACCCTCTAATCTTAAGATAATAAATAATCTTATATGTTTTTTGTAATGAAAAATCTTCAGCCAGAGAATGTTTGAGGATCGATCAGATCTTTTCTCCATCTATCAGCTTTCCTCTATATTTTATCAATCTTTTGACAAGATTGTCAAAAACAATATTGGACATAAACAAGTACTTACCTATAAAAATATTACAAAAAAATGTAATGTTTTTTACAAAAAAATCAAGACGATTTTTCCACAAAAATTCAAACAGTTTTTCTATTGCATTTATTTTTTAAAACCATAAAAACGCCCGTACCCACATTTTTATCTATAGGAAGTCCTATGAATCAAATGAACCTCATCACACCGACAGATGTATGCCAAAAGAGAGCATGTCTCGACAACGTTTGTGCGCTCTTCACAGAAAATACAGATGGATCATATGAAATTACATTAGAAATCAACTCAAACAAGTTTTTGATCGCAATGCACAACGTAGCAAACCAGATAGAAAGTCTTGAAATTATAGCAATCAAAGGATTTGTGGAAATAAGCAACAAGATTATTCTTATGATAAAAAAACTCATTGAACACCTTCGATATAGATTAGACTAAATATAGAAATTAGAGCTTAGACTCTAGAATGTAAAAAAATATATCTTCCAGTTTCTAACCCCGCTTACCGCAGACAAGTTCTACCTCTTACTTTCTACCAATGTCCGAAGAACAAGACCTCATGATACAAGAATATGCCAAAAATTCCCTCCAAAACTTTGCCTTGAAAGACTATACTATCAAGCAACACGAGGGTAATTTTATTTGTTGAGATGATATTGTCGTTTATCTAGTTATCAAAGATAATATGATAGAAAACTACAGTTTTGATGGTAATTGTTCCAATATTACTACTGCCGCAGCGAGCTTCTTATCTGAATTTATCATAGGAAAACCAATAGAAGATATCCTACAACGAAATTATAAGACTATGACAGACCATGGGTTTGAGGTATCGCCAAGGAGAAAGAGAGCTGGAGTTATTGCCATATTAGCGACAAGAAATGCAATTCACACATACAAAAAAGACAGTAAACAAGACACATTTGACGATTTGATAGAGGACTAATTGAGACAGCTATGTATACAAATTGACATTTATTTAACAAAAATGATAGAAATGGGTTAAAAAGCCAAAAAAATGATATTGAAAACAGTAGACAAATACCTAAACTCAAAAACCAGACAGAATAGAAGGAATAGACGGGATAGATAGTAAAATCCCCACAATCCATCTAATTCGTCTAATCCGTCTTTATTTCTTGATGTTAGTATGAAGCCAATTAAACACCTTTTGGTAAACATTATAATTAACGGAGTAGTCTTATACCTTATTGTAAAGTATGTACCAGAGCTATGATTCAAGATACAATCCATATACAAAGATACCTATATTATCTTTGGGATACTAGGAGTAGTGTTCTGGCTTATTAATTCCGTACTCAAAAAAATACTCAATATCCTAACACTACCAGTAAGAATAATTACCCTATGAATCTCATCATTACTCCTCAATCTTATTGTCCTCTATATCTTTGAGCAAACAGTTAACTATCTAGATATTGGAATTATAGTACAACTGGGGACATTACTACAAACATTCGTATTGTCAGTTATCTTGAGCGCAATCTACTTTATAATCAAAAAAATAATATAGTCAGTCATACCAAAAGATGCTAAATAAAAAATAAATTTTATCTGATAAATAGACTATACAAAAATGAAAAAAGGAAATATGTTCTACCTCTTTTTAATCATCTTAATATTCATCTTTCTTTGGATTCCTTATTTTCAAAACATAGGGACACCAATAGCTATATCATTTTTTGGATGAACACCAAGTTTTATAGCAATATATCCACGAATTCTATTTCTAGGTATGATAGAATGAGTACTCATAACCATATATATACAAAAATTCATCAAAGATATAAAGTACCAAGAACCTACCAAATTTGATCTCAACCAATAAACAAAAATAAAGTACAAAATAAGACACAGAAAGTTCAATAAAGAACTTTCATCCCACTCTACGGGACATGCTGTCGTTTCTATCTCTATAGGAATAAGTTTAATTTCTATATGGTAAAAAAACAGAAAGCTTTATCGTATAGAGATAAGCAAATCACATACGTATTTTAAATTATTAATAACAGGTAATTATGAGTAAAACGTACAATGTAACAAGGGAAGTAGCATCAAAATCTTTAAATATATCTACAAGAACCATAGATAGATATATAAAAAGCGGGAAGTTGTCCTACAAAAAAATTGCCAACAA
>Ga0194063_10000725_pt1 | contig 23348 bp, 17 predicted proteins | sample SepL3720m_MetaG_FD_155459 | JGI IMG/M metagenome (GOLD analysis project Ga0194063, IMG submission 155459) | Anoxic zone freshwater microbial communities from boreal shield lake in IISD Experimental Lakes Area, Ontario, Canada - Sep2016-L373-20m | ecosystem: Environmental > Aquatic > Freshwater...
ACGCTCATCATCGGCGTCGGCGGCGCTTCGATCCTCTTCTTGTTGCGCAGGCGTTCGGCACGCGGCGGCGAGATCGGTGAAGCGATGAACGAGACCGATCTGGACACCTGGGCCATAGCGGGGGAGCATCTTGCGGCCGCCAAGACCGTCAAGACGTATGGCTTCGAGGACTTGGCGGTAGAGGAACTTGACCGGCTTGCCACTCGCTTCGGCGGTCTGCAGTATCGGCTCGAGCTCAACACGGGTGTGCTTCGCTATCTGTACGAGACCATCAGCGTCGTGTCGGTGTTGGCCGGGGTCTTTGTTGGCGTCGTCTACCTGCACCTTTCGATTCCGCTGCTGGTCGTCTTTCTCCTGATCTTCTACCGGCTATCACCGCGGATATCGGCGTTGCAGTCCCTGTACACGCAGATGCTCTCCAACATCCCTGCCATGAGGGCGGTCGACGCTTTGGACGCCATCGCGCTGGCGGCACGCGAGCCGTCAGGTACTGGGGTGGTCCTTTCGCTAGAGCGCACGATCGCACTCGGCGGTGTGGACTTCGCATACGGCACCGGCGCTCCCGTCCTCGCGGGTGTCTCGATGGAGATACTGCGCGGGAAGACGACGGCAATCGTTGGCCCGTCGGGCTCTGGGAAGACCACCATCATCGACCTGATTCTCGGGCTTCTGGCCCCGACGGGTGGTTCAGTCCTGGTCGACGAGGTGCGACTCGATGAACTCGACCTCGCGGCGTGGCGAGGGCGCATCGGCTACGTGGCCCAGGACGGCTCGACGTTCCACGACACCGTGACCGCCAACATCCGACTCGGCAATCCCGAAGCCACAGAGGAACAGGTTCGTGAGGCCGCGAGGCTCGCTTTCGCCGACGAGTTCATCGACCGTCTGCCCGAAGGGTACGACACGATCGTGGGGGATCGCGGTGTGAGGCTATCCGGAGGCCAACGACAGCGAATCGCGCTCGCACGTGCGTTGGTCCGAGAGCCCCAGATCCTGATTCTCGACGAGGCGACCAGTGCGCTGGACGCGGAGTCCGAGGAGAAGATCCAAGAGGCCGTTCGCCGAATCTCGCAGAGCACCACCGTGATCGTCGTGACGCATCGCCTCGCGACGGTCCGAGACGCCGACACGATCCACTTTCTTGAGCACGGCCGCATCATCGAGTCCGGGTCGTGGTCTGAGCTCGTTGGCGCCGGAGGCCGATTCGCCGAGATGCAGGCGCAGCAGGACCTGACCGACATGCGCGACTGAGTACGCCTGAGGCGCGGCTCCGCGCAGGGCGCGCGAGCCTACCGGTACGCTTCCGGCCACCGGCTCTTTCGCGACATGACCTGACGGCTCCACAGCCCTGCAGTCGGCTTCGCGGGCGTCTCGAAGCACAGGTCGCGGCCGAGCAGCCCCGGGATCAGGCATGCACCACGAAGGCGCTGGCGGCGGTAGAACGCCGAGCGGCGCGCCTCCCAGTCATCCTCGAGGTGCATCGGGTACATCGCCGACAGCCGTTCCAGGTCGCCCCGGTAGACGTCCTTGGCCGTTGATGACTTGCGATCGGGCTGGTGCCGGTCAATCGCCGTGACGCGGTCGATCCGCCCGAACGTCGCACCCGCAGCACGCAGCCGAAGCCAGAGCTCGTAGTCCATCCCAAAGTGGAAAGACACATCGAGCATCGGCTCGCGCAGGGCACTGCGGCGTACGAACGCCGCCGGCTGAACGATGAAGTCCAGCGCGCCGAGCAGTTCCGCATCGAACTCGGGCACCCAAAGGACCTGGATGAACGCGCCATTCTCGGTGGTCTGCACAGCATGGCCGTAGGCGACGTCGATGTCGGGATTGCGCTCGAAGAACGCAACCACATCCTCACAGACGCGCGTATCGAAGTACGCGTCATCGGAATTCAGCCAGCCGATGATCTCGCCCGTGCACGCCGAGAACGCCTTGTTGATCGCGTCAGCCTGCCCGGCGTCCGGCTCGCTTCGCCAGCGCACCGTGTCGCCGGCGCGCTCGAGGAGCTGCCGCGTTTCGTCGGTCGAGCCTCCGTCCATGACGACGTGCTCGATGCGCGGATACGTCTGAGTCGCCACAGAGCGCAGGTTGTCGCCAATCCACTTCGCTTGGCTAAGCGAAGGCGTCAGGACGGATACGAGGGGTTTGTCGGCGTCTGGCATCGGCGCGCGCTGGCCTTTCTCCGCGGTTCATGAGCTGGTGGTGTGCTGCTTGCATTCTCAACCTTAGCAGGAACACGCGCCGGCGAGTCTGGCCAGCAGCCCAACGCATGGCGCTCGCCGAGCACGTCAGGTGGTACGCTTCATTCTTGTGCGGCCTAGGGGTCGCGTGCGTTTGTCCGAGCCGGTAGGAGATGGATGTCGGTACTCAGCAAGATTCCGGAACCCGTTCGTGAGACCGCGAAGTCACTGGCGCCCGATTCTTGGGTCGAGGCCGCCCGACGCGCGGTCTTGCGGCGATACGACCCATCGATCGTCGTGGCGCGCGAGAGCGTGGCCAAGCGATGGTTCAAGAGGCACATACTGCGCCTCTACTACCTCCCCAGTCTGGTTTCGCGCGAGAGTGCGCTGAAGCGGTGGTTCTCGACTCGGGTGCTGGGCCGGCGTCCGCGGCTGTACCACTTCGAGATCCACATCACCGACCACTGCAACCTGAACTGCAAAGGATGCGGGCACTTTTCCAACCTCTGCTCGCCGACCTTTCTTGACCTCGACGAGTTCGAGTCGGACATGGCCGCTGTTGCGGAGAGGCTCGACGTCGACGATATCTGGCTGCTGGGCGGGGAACCGCTGTTGCACCCCCGGATCCACGAGTTTGTTCGGGTCGCACGGCGCTGTTTCCCAGATGCCAAGAACAGCGTGATGACTAACGGGAAGCTCATCCTCCAGATGGGGCCGGAGTTTTGGACTTCGATGGCTGAGACGAACACCGTGTTGCTATGCGACTTGTATCCAATCGGCCTGCCGGTCGAGGAGATCAACGCACTGTGCGCGGCAAACGGAGTGGTTGCAGAGTGGACCGACCCTCGGGGGGAGTTCTACAAGGTGCCAATCGATCTGACGGGTGGACAAGACCCCGCGAACTCGTTTCTGCGCTGTGATGGGCTTAACAACTGTCCCATGCTACGGCACGGTCGCTTGTATCCGTGCGCCTACGCCGCATATGCCGATGTCTTCGCCCAGCACTTCGGCATCGTCGGGCTCGACCCGACCTCGGCCGACTCGATCTCCGTGCACGATGAACGGGACCCGCGTGAGTTCATGGACTTCCTGCTGAAGCCCATTCCGTGGTGCCGGCACTGTGACTTCGATGCGTTTGAGAAGTATCCGTGGGAGCGGTCTCGGCGCCAGATTGACGAGTGGGTCTCTAGCGCGCTAGTCGAGTCGCTCACGGGATCGGCTGTACTTGGTGAGATGTACTCGGAAGGCAGTGTCCTGTGAGCGAGCCACTGCCGTGGATTCCGCCATGGGCGCGCCACGCTGCGCGCGTACTGCTGCCGACCAAGAGCGGCGATCGTTTACGCGACTACGTAGTCGAGCACTACTACGCTCCGGGCATGGTGTCGCGGGCTGGAGTGTTCGAGTACTGGTGGCGCCGCCGAGTTATGCACGAGAGACCGCGGTTGCACAGGATCGTCGTCCACCTGACCGATCACTGCAATCTGAATTGCAGGGGCTGCTCACATTTCAGCAATCTCGCGAGCCCCGCTTTCGCCGACTTCGGGCAGTTGGACCGCGAGTTCGCGCGACTGGCAAGCCTGTTCGACATCACAGAGATCCTTCTTATGGGTGGAGAGCCGCTGCTTCACCCCAATGTCATCGAGTTCCTGCCCATGTCGCGTCGGCACTTCTCGCACTCGAAGATTGTTCTCGTCACGAACGGGATCCTGCTGCCTAAGATGCAGCCTGAGTTCTGGCGAACGATGGGAGAAGAGCGCATCACGCTCATGTACGACGACTACCCGATCGAGCTCAAGACCGACCTCATCGAAGAGCGTGCGACAGAGAACGGCATCGAGGTGGAACTTGCCGAGCACCACGACGAGTTCTTCGAGCTGCCGATCGACTTCACCGCGTCGCAAGACGCTGCCGACTCCTTTGCGAGATGTCGCACCGTAGCCAACTGTCCGACCCTGCGCGATGGGCGGCTCTATCCCTGTGCCTACATCGGCTACATCGATCTGTTCTCTGAGCGGTTCGGTGTCGAGGGTCTGGAGCCGGGCGCAAGGGACTCCATCCCGATCTATGAGACGGACGACGCGTACAGGATTATGGACTTCCTGCTTAACCCTGTGCCGTGGTGTGCGCATTGCGACTTCGACTCCGGTGAGAACTACGAGTGGGGACACTCGTCTCGCTCGATCGAGGAGTGGACCGGTGGAAGAGTCGAGGCATCGGAGCCGGAATCCGGGACTACCGAGCGGAGTTAACGCCCCATCTCAAACCATCTGTCCAGCCGCTCGGCGAACTGTGCCCCGCCGATGTTCTCGCTGGGGCACCGAGGTATGCGGAAGCGGTCTGTCCACGGGAACGTGGCGCCGAACTCAGTGGTAAACGCCCCGAAGAACCCCGCGTTTCGGACTGTGCTAACGGATGATTCGGAGAAGCTGTCAACGTCGCCATACGGGTAGCTGAATAGGGGGACGTCGCACCTACACGCCTGCTCCAGCACGCTCTTGCTGCCAGTGACTTCGTCGCGTTGCTCCTCGGGAGTTCGGGCAACCAAGAGCTGATGGCTCTTGGTGTGTGCACCGATTTCGATACCGCTGCCTCCGAGTTTGACAAGCTCCTCTGCGGTCAGCGGGCGATGAGAAGGGCGCACAAACGGCGCCACTCCAAACTGAGTATGAAGTGACTCCATAGCAACCTCGCGCTCCGCGGGTGAAAGTGGCCGGAAGAATTCGCGAAGTTCGAGGTAGGAACGCTGACGGTCGCTCACGGGCGGTCTCGTGATGTCCCAGTTGTCTTCGGACGCACTGTCCGCGGCAGCACGCCCTGGGTCGGGCTCGATTGATCGCATGTACTTGGCGAAGCCGGCTTCGATTTCAAGTCGCATTGGTAGCTCTTCGGAGCTCAGCACGACGCGTCCCAGCTCGTCCCACCAGAACTCGACGTCGCCGCCTACGTAGTTGCTGCACACGAAGACGGTTGCCGGCACCGAGTACTCGGTGAGTATCGGCTTGGCGTTGAGAAGGGCATCGGAGTAGCCGTCGTCGAGGGTCACAACCACCGAGCGCTCGGGGATGCGCTTGCGCCGGGCAATGTGGTCGACGAGTTCGTGCGCGGTCAGCAGGTTGTATGACGTGGCTAGCACGTCCATCTGCTCTCGGAAGTGCTCCACGTCGACGGCCAAGCGAGCCGGATCGGCCCCGAGGTCGGTCACGCGGTGGTACATGAGCACGATGGCCGAGCCTGCGACGCGCGTGCGTGCTCTGCGCCAGCCTTCGCCAATCGCGCTCTTGATGGTGCGCGGTCGCACTAGCGGGTCCAGAGGCGTTTGCGGAGCGTTCGTGGCATCATTGAATCCTCGTTTGTGCATTCTCGCGCGGGGTTCAGTCGTCACCGCAGACGATAGCACGAGGTCGACAGGCAGGACCTCGTGCCGCTGCGTCCTTCGGCGTATTCGCCGGCAGTTCCCTGGTGTTCTGCGTGGCAGCGGCGGTGCGCTCGGTGATCGTGCATTTGGGATGCAGAGGCGATAGGCAAGACCGCAGGCAACAAGGCCACTGTGATGCCTTTGAGGGACGGCGACTCCTGGTCAAGCGAGATCGTCTCGCTGTAGGCGATGGGGCCGACAGCGCTGCTCGGAGTTAGGTCGCCGTACGCATAGTGACGGGGATGCACGGGGCGTCATCGCTTCTCGTGAAAGCCGTCATGCATGATGCTCGCGGTGGTCGCCCTGGGCGGTCCGTGTGCTCTTGCTAGTGCACCCGTCGACACAAGTCGTTGGTTTGGTCGCGGCCTACTGGGGCAACGCCATTATGCCGACGGCACCAGTGTGCACTCAGCTGGCGTTCGCGCGGCTGTCTGGGGTACTGAGGGGTCGAGATGGAGTGTGACTTGAACCGAGTCCGGCAGGCGCACTGCCGAAGGGCCGACTAGCTCAGCCCACGAAGGACGGGACGCGAGAGTGTCGAAAGGTACGCTGTGAACCTGTCCGCATTCCTGCATCCGTCTCCCTAGGGGTCATGCCTGTGGAAGATCACTCGTCCGATTCTCGCCTGGTTCCGGAGATGCTGTTTGTCCTCTTCGCGGCAATCCTCGTCATTGCCTCCACATGGGTCGTGCCCGTTGCGTTGTTGCCTCTCCTCACGGGCGGTTTGATAGGTGTCTACGTCGGGTGGGAACTTCGCGCTTTGAGTTCAGCCGCCGTGGCCGCTTGGTCGGCGCTCGCCGCCGGACTGGGTCTTTGTCTCATGCTCAGCCCCTTGTTCCTACGAGCTGCCGCGGGACCGAACGTCGAAACGCGGCTGCAGAAGATTCAAGCGCATATGCAAAACCCCTGGGCGTGTGCCCTCTGGATAGGATCGTGCGTCGCGCTCGCTCTCGCCGCATCGTGGTTGTTGAGCACGCGCCGCCTGAGCGCCGGATGGCTGGGGGCAGCGTGCGCAGCGGTTTCTGTTGCAGTCGTGGCCCTTGGGAGCATGACGCTCTGGCAGCAGAACCACTATCCGCAGGTGTTGAACGCGGCGGCGAGGCTCTCCGTCCCAGGCCCCAACGACGAGGAACTCTTCGCCTTCGTGCTGAAACGGATTGGCTCCAGTGAAAGCTACTATCGCGCGATGGACTTCGGCCTTCGCCACTGGAGCAGCGCGAATGGAAGCAGCAGCGTGTTCACGTTCAGGCAACCCCAGTTGTTCAGACTGTGGGCACTCGCCGGCGCCAATGACATCCAACGGGTCGCCTGGCTCCTCCTTGTTCTTGCCGTCGTCGCTCAGGTGTCGTCCTACCTCCTGGCTTTGAAGTACGTCGAGCCATCGCGCGCCTCGCTTGCTCCGCTCTTGATGGCACCGCTTCTCATCGTGGCGTGTACGACGCGGCACCTGCTGCTCACCGAGACCTGGGCCGGGCTGTTGAGCGTGTGCGCCCTGTGCGCGTGGGCCTACCGGCGCACTTTGCGGGGTGCCGAGGTGCTCGCGGCATGTCTGGCGCTCATGGCCTTTGTCTGCAGGGAGCAAGCCGGGGCGCTGCTGTTGGCGGCGTTGATCGCGGCGATTGTGGAGCGGAAGCGAGGTTCGGTGGTCACGTGGGCAGCTGCCGGCGCGGTTGCGGCGGTGGTCGAAGCCGTACACCTGTGGCAAGTATCCCTCTACCACGCCGTAGGCTCGCTTGATGTGGCCCCGTGGCTCGCTCGGCATCCGGACCCGGTCTTCGCTCTGGCCACCATGCGCGTGGGGTCGACGCTGCTGCTCTTCTGCCGGGTGCTGGTGCCGATGTGCTTCGTGCTGGCAGTTCTAGGCGCGTTGCTGACAGATGGGTGGTCGTCACGCATCGTATTTGGGATGACCCTGGTGGTCCCTCCGGTGGTGTTCCTATTCGTTCATCTAGGTGTAGTTCCCATATAGGTTGTTGACAGTCGAGGACCCCGTCCTGAACGGTTGTTGGTGTCTAAGCCACAACTGAACAGGAGGGGTCCTCGTGTCGCATCCTAACGCGCGATTGACCGTGCATGGCAGATTGCTTCTGGCCCAACGGGTCGAATCGGGCTGGTCGGTGAGCGCGGCGTCCAGGGCGGCCGGCGTCTCACGGCAGACCGGCGGCAAGTGGGTGGCGCGCTACCGCGGGCTCGGTGAGGCCGGTCTGCTCGACGTGAGTTCACGTCCACATCGCATCCGGCCTTGTGTCCCGAAGAGGCGCTGCCGTCGCATTCTCAACGCTCGGTTCCTGCACAAGCGCGGTCCGCACTGGCTCTCCTGGCGACTCAAGATCGCTCGCTCGACGATCTATACGGTGCTTCGCCGATTCGGGGTCAGCCGCCTCAAGCCCAGGTCCACCGAGCCGTGCATACGCTACGAGTGGCCGGAACCAGGCGACTTGATCCACCTCGACGTGAAGAAGCTCGGGCGCATCAAGCCCGGTGGCGGTCACCGGGCCTTCGGGCGAGGGCCGGGCATGCACCATCAGGGCACCGGTTGGGAGTTCGTCCACATCGCGATCGATGACCACTCACGACTGGCATACGCCGAGATCTGCGCTGACGAGCGTTCTGAGACGACGGTCGCATTCCTCGATCGTGCGCTGGAGTTCTTCGCGTGCGCGGGCATCACGACGAGGCGGGTGCTCACCGACAACGGTCCCAACTACCGCTCGCAGCTGTTCTGTGGATACCTCGAAGATCGTGGCATCAAGGTGATCAAGACCCGCCCGTACCACCCGCAGACCAACGGCAAGGCCGAGGCGTTCGTCAAGATCATCACGAACGAGTGGGCATACGGAGCCACGTACCTGAGCAACGAGAAACGGGCCGAGATGCTCGACCCGTTTGTTCGGTACTACAATCTAGAACGTCCACACGGAGGCATTGGCGGCCAACCACCGATCTCACGGGTCAGCTGACAACAACGTCCGTGGGAACTACATCTAGGGCTTGCCCCCAACGGGACCTGGGGATTGGTGTACGCGCCCGCGATGTTCGCTCTCGTGCCGCTCGGCGTAGCGAGTGTCACGGGGGGCCGCCGCGCTAGCGCATGAACCGTGACGGCGGGATTCGACGGCTACCGTCAGACTCTGCTGTTCCCGCTCATGACATGTAGAATCCAGGTCGGAAGTACGGTTGCTGCGTGGGAAGAAGGCCTCAACAATGGCTCCAGTGTTCTTGCACAAGCTAGTCACTTCTCGTTCGACATTCGCGTGTGCCATCGTGCTAGGTATGGACGGAAGGCGCGGGTGTCCCTTCCGACCAGCGCTGCTGGCAGTTGAGGCAGCATGACGGTCTATCGCGCCCGCACGCCGCTTCGCATTAGCTTTGCCGGGGGAGGCACGGACGTTTCACCCTACCGAGAAGAGCGTGGTGGGGCCGTTCTCTCAGCTACCATCAATCGCTGGGCGTACGCGACGTTGATTCCCGGAGGCGACCGCCTGGAGGTCGAGAGCGTCGACTACGACGTCTCTGTCAGTTACCAACTGGATCAGGAGATGGTCTTCGACGGGCAGCTCGACCTCGCCAAGGCGGCACTTGCCTACTTCCGCCGCACGTACGGATTTCAGGAGGGGCTGCGAGTGCGGCTTCACAATGACGCGCCTCCCGGGAGCGGGCTGGGCTCTTCGTCGGCGATGGTAGTTGCGCTCACGGGCGCACTCTCGACGTACTTGAACATCAACATGGATCCGTATGCGGTCGCTCAGACCGCCTACACGATCGAACGCAACGAAGCCGGTATCAAAGGCGGTCAGCAAGACCAGTACGCGACTTCATTCGGCGGTTTCAACTTCATTGAGTTTGAGCACGGCGAGGCCGTAGTGAATCCTCTGCGCTTGCGGACCGAGACTGTGTACGAACTCGAATACGGACTGGTCTTGGCATATGTGGGTGGCCAGCACTTTTCCGGACACATCATCGACAAGCAGATGGAAAACTTCATTGCGAAGCGCGTGGATGCCGTGGCCGCGATGGACCGAATCAAGGAACTGGCCTACGAGATGAAGCGGGCTCTGCTCCTCGGCGAAATTGGCACGTTCGGAGCGCTGCTTGACCAGGCGTGGCAGGCGAAGAAGCGGATGGCGGAGGGCATCACGAACTCGCGGATCGACGCCGTCTATGACGCTGCAAAGAGTGCGGGAGCGCTGGGCGGCAAACTCTCTGGCGCGGGTGGCGGCGGGTTCATGTTCTTTGTCGTGGATCCGGAACAGCGTTTTGCGGTTCAAGATGCGCTGAAGACGAACGGCGTGGAGATAGCGAACCTCGCCTTCACCGAGGAAGGAATGCGGTCATGGATCGTCTGAGCGCCGATGAGTCCCAAGCGACCCTGGATGCAGCATTCGAGGAGCACGCTTCGGCCGTGGCCGATGTTGCGTTACTGGCCAATGAAGTGGCAAGCGCCGCGAACATCATCGCCGAGTCGCTGGACTCAGGCGGGCGTTTGCTGGTGTGCGGCAATGGTGGGTCGGCTGCCGATGCGCAGCACATGGCCGCCGAGATGGTCGGTCGCTACCAGAGGGATCGCGAGGCATGGGCCGCAATCGCTCTCAACACCGATTCTTCGGCGGTCACGGCTATTGCAAACGACTACGGATTCGAGCGCGTGTTTGCGCGACAAGTGGAGGCGTACGGTCGGGCTGGTGACGCGCTCGTCGCGATTTCGACTTCGGGCGCGAGCGCCAATGTCCTGACTGCGATTGCGGCCGCTCGGGACAAGGGAATGAAGGTCGTCGGTCTGACGGGCGGCGAAGGAGGCGAAATGGTCTCGGCATGCGACGTGTGCCTTGTCGTGTCGTCGTCCTCCACTGCGAGGATTCAAGAGGTCCACGCGTTGCTCATCCACGTGCTCTGCGAGCTGGTGGAGGATGCGCTTTCGTGAACGAGGCGCTCATTCTCGCGGGCGGTCTTGCCACGCGTCTCGGCGAGGCGTCGGTCAACGTTCCCAAGTGCCTGCAGCTCGTCGCGGGCCGACCGTTCTTGGATCACTTGCTGTGGGACGTCTCGCGCTATGGGTTCGATCGGGTCGTTCTGTGCACCGGCCATCTGCATGATGTGGTGGAGTCGCACGTGGGGGACGGTTCGGCGTTTGGACTCGAGGTCGTCTATTCGCGCGAGCCAAAGCCGCTTGGTACAGGTGGAGCTCTCGCGCTCGCGTCACCCCTCGTACAGGGTGAGGAGGTCCTCGTTCTCAATGGGGACTCGCTGATTGACTGCAACTACCTCGACTTGGCGCTCTCGCGCAGATCGGCCGAAGCAGATGTCGCTCTCGCCTTGAGGGACGTGGTCGACGTTGGACGCTTCGGGGCGGTACAGCTGGACGGCGACGCCGTTGCGGCATTCGGGGAGAAGTCGCTGAGAGGTGAAGGGCTGGCAAGCGCCGGCGCCTATGTGGCATCGTCCGCGTGGGTGCGTTCGCTGCCCCAAGGACCATCCTCCCTTGAGGCCGATCACTTCCCAATCTTGGTCCAGCGCGGCAAGATTGCCGGAAGAGGCTATCACGGGGTGTTTGTTGACATCGGCACACCCGATTCGCTCGTTGCTGCGCAGGCCGAGGTTGCGGCATGGCGCCGCAAGCCCTGCGCGTTCTTGGATCGGGACGGCGTCATGAACGAGGACAGGGGGCACGTTCACTCTGCATCCGAGTTCAGGTGGCTCCCCGGAATGCCCGACGCCATCAAGATGCTTAACGACGCGGGCTGGTTGGTTGTCGTCGTCACAAATCAGGCGGGAATCGGCCGCGGGTACTACTCCGCGCAGGAATTCAAGGAGTTCACCGGGTGGGTCGATGGCGAGTTGCGGCGCGTGGGCGCACACGTGGACGCAACCTACTATTGCCCGCACCATCCGACGGCTGGTGAGGGCGAGTATCTCCGTGATTGCGATTGCCGAAAGCCCGCGCCGGGGATGTTCCTGCGGGCGATTGACGAGTGGCAGCCGGATCTGGTCAGGAGTTTTGCGCTGGGTGACAAGGCCTCGGACATCGAAGCGGCCGAGGCGGCTGGCGTGCGGGGGGTGCGCTATACCGGCGGCGATATTGTGCAGCTCGTGAGCGGGCTGGTTGCGGGAGCGAGCTAGGGCGCCGAATAGGGCGGCTTGCGCTGTCCATCGAAGGGGCCAGCGCTGCTACGCCCTTCTGCCGGAGAACATCCCCAACCGCCACGAGAGCGACTGTCCGATGCGGGTGGGCAACACCACGTACAACTTCAGCGCGAGCCTGTGAGTGCTTATCGTGCGAAGCCACCAACCCCCGCACATGGCTTTGACGACCGAGCCGGTCCTCCATCCAGGGAAGAACCGCTCCATGTGCTCGAAAACCCCATCGACATAGGCGATCTTCACAGAGCGCGGGGCGTAGAGGAAGAAGTCGGCGTACCGGCCGAGGATAAGCTGGACAAGAGCGACCTCCTCGATGGGTTCGCGGAACGTCTCGAAGAGCCCATCGGCCGAGAAGCGCTCGTACATGATCTCGAGCGTGTGCACGAGCTGTTCATAGTGGCCTGCGTACGAGCTCATGATGGATCCGCTGCGATGCCGTCGGTAGAAGTAGAGGAACTCGTCCACCTTCTCGATGCGGTTCGCGTGCGCGAAGAGCGAGTACGTGGTTGCGAGGTCCTCGAATGCCAAGCCTACCGGGAATGCTAGCCCGTTGGCGCTGAACAGCGACGTGCGGAAGATCTTGTCGCAAGCGCTCGGGCTACACATGGTCATCAGTGCAGGGTTCTCCCGCAGGCTTACGCCATAGGCACGGCTCGGGCCTTCGACGTAGGGGTACTCCTCGGTGGATTCGGGATCGAATCCCATCATCTGGCACACAACGATGTCGGCATCGGCGGAGACTGCGCGGCCGCACATGCGGTCGAACATCTCAGTAGATACGTAGTCGTCGCCGTCTACGAAGCCGATGTACTCGCCGCGCGCGATTTCGATGCCGGCATTTCGCGCGTCCGAGAGGCCTCCGTTGGGCTTAGTGACGACGGACAGCGTGTCCGGGTGAGCCGCAGCGTACTCGGCGATGATGGCGGGGGAGGTATCGGTCGAGCCGTCATCGACCACGATGATCTCGAGATCGACGAGTGTCTGGGCCAGCAGGGAATCCAGGCATTGCCGCAGGTAGGGGCCTATGTTGTAGACCGGTACCACGACTGAGAGCAGCGGAGACCTATCCACGGTTTGCCATCAATTCACCGATGAAGCACTCCACTTCGTCTGCCGCCGTCTTCCAACTGAACAGCCTGGCGCGTGCGAGCCCCTTGGGGCGGAACGACTCTCGCACCGACCCGTCGAGCAGGGATGTCATGGCCAAGGCCAGTTCAGAGGCGCTGCTGCCCGGTAGGTACATTGCCGCATCACCCGCCACCTCGGGAATCGAGGAGTTGCGCAGCGTCACGACGGGGCACCCGCACGCCATCGCCTCGAGGATTGGGATGCCAAAGCCTTCGTACTCCGAAGGATAGAGCAGGCCGAGCGCGCCCGAGTAGGCGGTGCGGAGCTGCTCGTCGGAAAGGGCGGCGACCCGCACGTGCGAGCTTCCGACCAAGCCCGCGAGTTCTGGCTCGAGCTGCGGCGTTTCGCTCACGAACAGCACCGCCGGCCGGTCCGCGACGGGCAAGGACGCAAGCGCCTCCAGAACGAGGTTGGCGTTCTTGTACGCGACGTTGCGGGTCCCCACAAAGAGGAAGTAGCCGCGCGGCATATCGAGTTCGCGAAGCAGAGTGGACACCTCCGTGCCTGGGGCGGGTGCAAACAGGGATTCGGCGGCGCAGTGGGCGATCCGCAGGGAACGGTCGCGCGTCTCGGGATAGAACCGGTGAAGGTCGGCAGCCGTGTTGTCCGAGATCGAGATGTACGCAGAAGCGTGTTCAATCGCCCGGCGCTTCTCTCGCCACATCCGCCGCTGGAGGTCGAAGCCGAGGACCTCCGGAATCATGTCGTAGACGTAGAGCAGCGAAGGGGTTGTCGTCGGCAGGCTGTAGTAGGTGGACAGGAACAGGTCGGCGCGCTCCGCCCGACAGATGCGCTCCAGAGCGAACCTCTGCGCGGCAGAGTCGTAGAAGCGGAACGGGATCGTGCGGCGGTAGGTGAAGCCGGGATATCGCGGAGCGGTCCCGAGGCGGTCGAGCACGACGACATGCTCGGCGAAGCCGCTCTTCGACCACTCAGCCATTAGCGACTTCCAGAGGCGGCTCACGCCCGAGTTGTGGAGCTGGAAGAAGACGCCGTCGAGGACGATGCGGGGGGAGTCCGGTCGCAGCTCGGTGGGAATGCTCGCGACACTGTTCTCGCCATCTACCACTTGCACGCGACCCGACATGGGACGCGTCAGCGCTCGAGCGGACTCAGAGAGTGCGTCCAGTCCGTCACGAACGACGCGTCCCGCCTGATTGACTGGGTGTGACCCGGAACTCATATGACCGCTTCTCGGGGTTGTCGGGAGTGATCGCAGATTAGTGTCAGCATAGCGTGACAACAGCCCAAGATGCGCTCTACGGCTCCCGCCTCATCGGTGGCACCGGCTGTACTGTGATCGGCGCATCGGTCTTCGTCCCGGGAACCGCAACGCGCTGACCGTTCTCGTCCGCCTGAACGAACGTAGCGGCCACCGTGAACGCACCTTCGCGTGCTGGGGTGACGAATACCGGATACATGAGCGCGACCTCGCCAGGGAATACCGCCTGGACGAGTGGGTAGTAGATCGGTTTACTGCCTGGCGCCGGCCGCCCGGACTTGTCGAGTATGTCGACCGTGATGCCCAACGCGTGCGCGCCTTCCGGATACCATGTGGTGTCGCTCGAGTTTCGCACCGTGACGAACAGTGGGTACGACGCCAGGGGCGCCACGATCGTGCGGCCGCTGGCATTTCTCGGGAAGCGGTTGTAGCGGTCAGACTCCGCCTTTTCGTCTGACGGGCCCAGCGATGTCGGTCCACCCACGATTGCGGTCATCGGGTAGGGCAGCGGTTCGACAGTCGTCTCTTGCGTGCGCACGGTTGCCTGTCCCGCCTTGAGATTCACGTAGTAGAAGCCACTTGCATCTGAGGGGCTTGATTTGAGCGCTGCGGCGACAGCAGGGTCAATGTCGAGGTAGTCACCGAGCTTCGCTAGGTGCTCACGATCCGCGAGGACCTTCGTAATCGTTCCGCCGGTCGAGAAGGCGACGGGCTGGAACTCAGTCGCTGAGATGTCTAATCCTGTCGTCCGGGCCACGAACTGCTCGGCAGGTGGAGAGTAGCTCCACGGTACTCTGGCGAGCGCGATGCGCCCGAACAGACTGTGCACGTTGGCAACCGGCTGAGACACGGCAAGCGAGATGAAGAGGGTGGCGAGCTGTACGGTCACCAGCGTCGCTGCGGCGAACGCGTAGCCTCGCCCACTTCCCAGCGCGTCCACAACGACCCACACGACCACCGGCAGCATCCAGACGGCATAGCGCATCAGTCCGATGCTTGCCGAGTTCCACCCCCTTGCGGTCGTCGCTGAGAGCACGACCATCCCCAGAACCGCCAGCGCGCGGGCGATTGTCCACCAGTCGAGCCGGATGATAGCGGCAACGACTGCGATGAAGAAGACAATGGTCACAAGCGGAAGGTAGGGGAGCAGCCCCTGGTCCAGGTCGAAGAAGAACCCGGTGATCCGGGCCATCGTTACGTTGTCCCACCCAGCGAAGCCGAGTTGGGCCTGCAGACTCATGAGATGGAATGTGGCGTAGTAGAAAACCATCGGGATGAAGGCGACCAAGCCGCAGAGCACCACCCGGCCCATCTCGGCGTAGCGCTTCTTGGGCAGCAACTGGATCACGGCGTACCCGCCATACGCGGCGGCCAGCAACAGAAGGGGCTGGTTCTGGGTGGAGGCGAGAGCAGCGAACAGAGTCGCGAGTGCGAGCTGCTTGCGCGTGAAGAATACGATCGAGATGACAACTAGGGCAGCGGTGTAGACCTCGGTGCTCGACCACGGTATGTACCAGGTCATCGGACTCAAGACGAGAAGGGAAGCGAAGACCGCGCGCTGCATGGCGGACAGGTCTGCCAGCAGAAGTAGCGCGACCACGCTCCCGAAGAACAACAGCAGATTGAGCACCTCAAAGGCCTTCATCCCGGCGAAGCCGAAAAGCGTCAGCAGCAGCCTCACCGGGACGGATACAAGGGAGTAGCCCCAGAAGTGGTCGGAGTACCACAGGCTGTTGACGGGCGACTGGTGGAACTGGTTCAGCGGGGGATCGCCGACGATGTCGTGGGACATGCGCTCAGTCGTGAATCGCGCGATGTCTTCAGAGCGCAGGTCAGGAGTGCCGTGGGCGGCAAACGATTGTGCCATCGGGAAGTACGCGACGCCGTCGCCGGCGTAGACGACCGGTCCGGTGATAGCTCCAAAAGCGTAGATCGCGAAGACGACGCCGACTATCGCGCCGGCGACAACGAGCCACTCGGTGGACTCTGCGCCGAACCGCAGCCATCCGCCGGCAACACCAACGAATACGACGGCGAGCAGCTCCACGGCGAACGCCATGAGCGCGAGTTTGTCGAATACACGCAGGTAGAAGGCCACGCCCTGCGCGGCGCCACCCTTCAGCAGTCCGGCGAGCGCGGGGAGGCGACCGTAGTACACCGCCTCGACGAGTCCGCGTCCGAGGAAGAAGTACGCTGCTGCAGACAGGCCCAGCAGAGTCACCGCGATAGCGAGGTAGCGGGTGCTGATCCTCGGTGGGGTGTCCGAGGGCACTAGGCTGTTGCCTCGTCGATGGTCTCGTAGGCCAGCCAGTCATCCTCGAGGGGAGGGATTCCGCTGTGGCGTCGGCGCCACAATACCCACGCCACGACGCAGAGCGTCATGAAGGAGACGGACCAAGACAAGAGCAACACAACGGTGTAGTGAGCATCCACGATCGGGACAAGTTGGATTGCCGGTAGCGTGTCATTGCGCATGAGTCTCTCGACTCCTGCAACAGTCCAATTTCGAGCGTGCCCAGCTAGCTGCCAAGCGACGACGGGAAGGGTGACAACTGCGCCGAATCGACTTGCTCGTGGCCATCGTCGGAAGGTCACCGCCAGTCCTTCTGTCGCAATGAAAAGCATCAGGAGAAATGGCAGGACGACGAACCTCGAGGACGTTCTTTGGCTGGAGGCGAGCACGGGTACGAGTCTGCGAAACAATGCGTAGTTGTCGCCTAGAGAGAACAAGAACAGGACAGCTGCAGCTGCGATGAGGGGAGTAATTCGCTTGTGCCGATGGCGTCTGAAGGCTACTACAACCGCTGCGCTCGCCACTACCAGCGCGACGAACCCGATGTAGATGTCATATTCCCACCACCAGTTGACTCCCCAGTTGCCCCCAAGGAGAAATGAGTACTCCGGCAGCCGCACGTTCATTAGCCCGCTCAGGAGTACTCCGAGGTCGGGATATCCAGAAATGAACGGTCCGGGCGGTGCCAAGTACAGCGCGGCGGGCACGAGACGGCCTAAACCGAGCGCGACGCCAACAACCAGTGCAGTCGCAATGGTGGGTGCGAGTGTCCAGCGCCAAAGCAGCATGGCAACCAAGAAGCCAGAACACCAGTACGCGAAGTGGACGGACCCGTTCAGGATCATGAAGCCGATGAGCAGCCCGATCCAAAGCGCGTGTTCCAGATCGAGTGAATACTTAGATGTGCTAGGCGTTTTGACCATGGCTAGAGCCAAATAGAGGAAGACTGGGAGAAGGAAGTAGGCCGACCACTGGAAGTGGCCTATCGCCAGATGGGAGGTCACAAACCCGTTGAAGTTGAACAGGAGCCAGAAGAAAGCTAAAGACGCGAGATTCGCGCTCACGCGACGGGATAGACCAACGGAGGCGATGAAGCCAATCGTGTAGAGCAGAACGACGTGCAGGATGGCAAACAGGCTGTTCGAGATCAAGGGGAGCGCGAGAAGGTCCGGCGTGAGAAGGATTTCGGGATTCGCAGCCAGATGCCGCGTGTCCAGGTACAGCGGCGTGGCACTCCACAGCCACGGCGGGATGTGGTTCACGATCGCAAGCCGCAGCATGTCCAAGTAGGTTGTTTCTTTGACCCAGTCAATCGCCGTGAACGAGACTCTGCCGCCGTTGAAGAAGTATATCCAATACGCGACACCGGCCAGAAAGAGAAATACGAGTGCGCAAGACCTGATCCATCGGCCTATCACAGACTCCGGTGTCCCAAAAATCGCCTCGTCCAGATACCCACGAATTCCCACTCGGATCTCCGCTCGTGCGCTCGTGCTGCAGCAGCCCTTTGACCAGCCGGGAGTGTACCACGCTGTCGGCTCGGTACGCTTGTGACCGGCGGTGTTCGACGCTATCCTGAGGCCTGCCCAACGCCACTCTCCCCAGCGTGGCAGCCCTCCCCTTGGAGCCTCGACTGAAGATGACAACCAGCCCTCGCGTCATCGTCTGCATGACCACCTACAACGAGGCCGAGAACCTGCCCATTATTGCCGAGCGGTTGATCGCTCTCAAACCCCTCGTGGATGTCGTTGTGACGGACGATACGTCGCCGGACGGGACTGGAGAAACTGCCGACTCGCTCGCCGCCTCGTGCGAGCGGTTCCATGTCATTCACCGGCCCGAACGCCAAGGCGTTGGCCCTGCAATCCGCGCGGGCATCAAGTATGGCCTCGCCGATGACTACGACTTCCTCGTCTTGGTGGATGCGGACCTTTCGCACGATGTTGACGACATTTGGACGCTTGTTGAGACGGCACAGAAGGACGAGGCGGACCTGGTCATCGGCTCGCGCTACGTTGCGGGTGGCGGTCTCGACGCCGACTGGGGATGGTTCCGACGCGCCGAGAGTCAGGGTGGCAGCGCGTACGCGCGCTTCATGCTTGGGACTCACGTGCGCGACTGCACAAGCGGATTCCGCTGCTACCGAGCGTCCATCCTGCGACGGATCCAAGTCGAGACGACCGCATCGGCAGGGTACTTCTTCCAGATTGAGACGCTCGCTCGGATTATGGATGTGGGTGGAGTCGTCGTGGAGGTGCCGACCACCTATACAGACCGAAGGCTCGGCGAATCCAAGATATCGAGCTGGATCGCGCTCGAAGCGCTCTGGATGACGACACTCGTAGGCCTCGGGCGGCTGTTCGGGCGCCCGCGAAGCGGACTCCGTTCTCATGTCTGAGCCCCGCCGCATCGCCTACCTCAGTCTCCAGGTCGTCGCCGATGGCCAGGACACATGGGCTGCCGTCATGGAGGTCGTCCGCGGGTGGGAAGCCGAGGGTTGCATCGTCGACCGCTACTTCGCGGAGTATTCCAAGCCCGGTGCTCCCGGCGGTCTCACCCGGCTTGCTGAGATGCGACGGGTCCAGATTCGCCTGGCCGCGCGCCTGAGCGAGTACGACGCAATCTACATTCGCGCGCATCAGATGGCGCTGCCCACCGCTCGGCGTGCGGCACGCACCGGCGTTCCCGTCGTCCACGAGTGCAACGGGCCCTACGAGGACCTCTCCATCGCGCATCCGCGGCTGCACATCGCACGGCCTGTGTTCGACGCGATGCAGCGTTGGCAGTACCGACACGCCTCGGCAATCGTCTCAGTCGCCGAGGGGCTGACCGAGTGGCTGAAGCGCGAAGCGGGGCACGATCGCGTTTTCACCATCGGCAATGGTGCGAATGTCGAGGTGTTCTCGCCGGACGCGCCCAAACGCGCAGGATTACCCGAGCGCTACGCCGTGTTCTTTGGGATGTTCCCGCCATGGCAGGGCATTGGGACGCTGCTCGAGGCTGTGCGTCTCGCCGAGTGGCCGGCGGACCTGCCGTTGGTCTTTGCCGGCGACGGCGCGATGCGGCCGGACGTAGAGCGGGCCGCTCACGAGATGCCGGACCGTGTCATCTACCTCGGGCGACTACCGTACCTCGAGGTTGCCCAAGTCGCCGCACACGCCATGGTCTCGTTCGTACCAATGGTGATGCCCGAGCGCGAGACGATGTTCAGCCCGCTCAAGCTCTACGAGTCGATGGCATGCGGGGTCCCGGTTGTTGCCACGGACGTCATCGGCATCACCGAGGTCGTGAACGAGTGCGGCTGTGGCATCTTGGCACCTGCCGGCGACGCGCTGGCCATCGCGAAGGCAACCGCTTCGATCGCAGCGGACCCGACTGGTGCCGCGGAGATGGGCCGTCGGGGGCGAGAGGCTGCTGTGGAGAGGTACTCGTGGCGCGCTCGCGCGCGTCGGCGGCTGGAAATTGTCGAGCGGGCGATTGCGCAGACGTCTGGGAGCGGACGTGACTGACACTCCGAACGCGTCGATCAGCAGCAGGGTGTCAAGCTTCCTGCGGGAGCACTACCCGACAGTGATTCCGATGGCCGTCGCGCTGATTGTGTGCGCCGTGGTTCTATCGACCTACCCCACACTACCTGCGATTCACGATGCGCTCGCCTACACGCGTACCGCACAGCGACTGCTATCCAGCGGCTTCTACTCCTACGGTGGCGAGGCACAACCGAACGCGACCCAGACGCCCGGCTACCCGTTCTTCCTGGCGGCAGTGTTCGCAGTCGTCAGACGAGGGACTTCCGAGGGCGACTGGGCAAGGGCCGCCAAACCGCTGCTGACCTTCGTCCAGGTCCTGCTCGCGTTGGGAATCGTTGGGTGCTTGGCGCAGTGCGGCCGAATGCTCGGCGGGCGCAGGGTCGGCCTCGTCGCAGGCTTGTTCGCCGCTGCCTACTTGCCGTACGCGTGGGCGACGGCTGTCGCGCTGAGCGAGTTGCTCGGCGCTCTGCTGATCACCGTTGAGTTGATGGTCGCCCTGTACCTTACTGCGCCAGGAAAACCGCCGAGAATGCGCACGTTCGCCCTGCTCGGCGTTCTTGCCGCATTTGTCGCGCTCGTGAGGCCGGCGTATCTGCCGTGGGCCGCGATACCGCTCCTCTTCGTGGCGTTTCAGCGGTCATTGTCATGGCGACGGCTCGCGGTCGGAATCGCGCTCTGTGCCCTGGCCTTCATGTTGGTCATGCTTCCGTGGTGGGTTCGCAACTCGGTCACTCTGCACCGCGTGGTCCTGCTCAACAGCAACAGTGCCGACACGATGCTTGACTCGCTCGGCGGCCGGGAGTTCACCGACACTGAGCAGCAGATCTCGGATCAAGCCGAAGCGGTCGGAAAAGACGGGCACATGGCCGTTGCCCTCACTAGGATGCGACAAGAGTGGGCGGCTTCGCCGATCCAGTTCTTGAGCCGGCGCACTACGCAAGCAGTCAGCGCTGCCGCGCTGCCATGGAGCCCCTATGTGGACGTGTACTGGGAGCAGTACAACCACTATGACGTCGAACGTATTGACTATGGCGTGCTTCCAATCCCACCCCCAGCGTTTCTTTTGCCGCTCGAAGTAGCGATGTATCGCTACCAGCTGTTGCTGCTAGGTGCGGCGTTCGTGGGGCTCTTCTATGTTCGCCGGTCCCCGCGACTACTGCTCGCAGCGAGCCTCCCTCTCTACGCTATCGCTGCTCACTACTTCACGTGGTTCATCGGTCGCTACTTCTTCCCGGCGATGGGCGGCGTCATCTTGCTCGCAGCAGCAGGATGCGTGGGTGTCTTCATCTCGGCTCGGCGATGGCTGACGCGACGCGTGGGCGGGTCGGCGAAGACCTCCCAAGCAACTCCCCGACGCGCGTGAACGAGGAGGTCAGTGAATGCCGGCAATCCTAGTGGGTGTATGGGTGGCGGTTTTCCTCGCGCTGCTGGACGGCACGCGCCCTGCTCGTGAAGCCGCGCTCGTAGCCTTCACGGTCGTGTCCTTGGCGGTGCTCTTCTTCACCCAGACGCTCTCGCTGTTCGGCGCTCTCTCGTTCGGCTGGCTTGCCACAGGCTGGATTGCGCTGCTGTGTATGCTCGTCATTGTGCTCAGGCGGCCTATCGTCGCATGCTTCTTGAACCTCGGCTGGCCGCTTCCGCGGGGTTGGGGACTCTGGGACTGGGCGGTCGCGGTCGTACTGGGCGCGTTTGCCATAGGAACTCTACTCGCGGCGCTGCTCTATCCGACGACGAACTACGACAGCCTCACGTACCACATGCCCAGGGTCTTCTTCTGGTTCCAGAACCACTCGGTCGCGCACTATCCCACGGCGGAAGCCCGCCAGCTCTTCTCGAGCGCCTTCGCCGAGTATTTCATCCTCAACCTCAAGATCCTCGTGGGTGGAAGCGATCGGCTCGGTAACACGGTCCAGTGGCTGTCGTATATCTTCTCGGTGCTCGGCGTGTCGCTGATTGCGCTGGGCCTGGGCGCTTCTCGCCGGGGGCAACAGCTCGCGGCCGTTGCGACGGCAGCGATGCCGATGGCGGTTCTGCAGGCATCTACGACGCAGAACGATCTCACCTGTGCGCTGTGGTGCATCGCCTTTGCGTACTGTGTGGTGACCTACATACGGGAGAGACCGGCGACCCGAGCCCTCGGCCTATGGTGGGCAGCATGGGCGGGCTGCACGCTGGGGCTCGCTCTGCAGACCAAGCCCACGGCCTACCTCGCGTGCGCTCCATTCGCGGTATGGCTGGCGATCGCGGGACTGCGCAGGGACGGCTGGAAGTGGGCGGGAGGACTGGCAGCAGTGACGGTCGCGTTCTCGCTGTTGCTCATGGCGGGGTGGTACGTCGGCAACGCGCAGGTCCTGGGTGGCGATATCCTGGGCCTGAATGCGCCGGGCAACTCGCGCATTCTCATACAGGATCGCCGACCGTCCAGCCTGCTCACGAACACCCTGGAGAACGCCTCGAACACGCTCGGTTCTCCCTCCCTGCTGCTCAACGGCGCCGTGGAGCACGGCGTGCGGTGGGTCGCCGGTCTGTATGGAGGGACCGCAGGGAACCCGGACGAGGTCTACGCAGTCAGCGGCGAAGTGGTCAACCAGGACTATGGGCCCTTTCCTGTCGTCGTTCTCCTGGTCTCCGCCTCGCTGCTTGTCTTGCTGATCCTGCCGCTTGCGGACCGGCGACTGGTGCACGGCTACCTTGCTTGCGGGTGCAGCGGACTGCTCCTGATCGCCACGCTCATCGTATGGAACCCGTGGACCAACCGGCTGATGATGGGTCCCGTGCTGCTGCTCATGCCTCTCGTCGGGGTGGCGACGTCCGCGCTTGAGGCGAGGAGATTGCCGCTGCTTCGGGGATTACTGCTGGGGGTCTTGGGCCTTTCGGTCCTGTGGGGTGCGGCCGCAATGCTCTTCGACAGCACCAATCGGCTGGTGCCGCCGACGCTCTTGCCTGTGAAGGTAGGCAACCGTGACTTGGGCTACTGGAATACGTCTTGGGGCGACCTGAGGTTTCGGATTCTCGTGCCCCACGACGAGCAACTATTCAAGATGATTGCGCAGATTGTCACGCGGGACGGATTTCAGCGGGTGGGAATCAACGCCAAGGCGGGGAACGTCGCCATCTACCCGCTGCTGTCCATGTTGTCCGGGCGCCATGTCGAGTATGTCGGCGACACCGTGCTCAAAGACAAGATCTCGGCGCCCGACTTCAAGCCCCAAGTCATCCTGGAAGTGATCGACGCCAAGGAGTTCCCGCAGCAGCTCAAGGACGGCACTCGTCGAGGCGAGATGCTTTTCGAACCGACCACGGCGGGTGGAGAGGTGTTTCTGCTGTATCGCGCTCCCTAATGTCCTTGGCCGCTCGACGCTCGACGCTCGTGCTCGCGCGCCCTTGGACGCGCGACTTCACCCCTGTTAGCATGGCCGCCACATGAAACTATCCGTGC
>Ga0194063_10000726_pt1 | contig 23331 bp, 18 predicted proteins | sample SepL3720m_MetaG_FD_155459 | JGI IMG/M metagenome (GOLD analysis project Ga0194063, IMG submission 155459) | Anoxic zone freshwater microbial communities from boreal shield lake in IISD Experimental Lakes Area, Ontario, Canada - Sep2016-L373-20m | ecosystem: Environmental > Aquatic > Freshwater...
GTGTATAATGTTTCATGAGAGAGATTATTAAGGGGTTAAATAAGCACTAATACCTTAACTAATCTCTCTTTTTTTTGTAACTCAATTTATTGCACTTGCTACTTGATTGTAGCCATAAAAGAAATCAACACAATAATTGACTTTTGATGTAAAATATGTATATAATATAAAAACAAAAACAGATGTTAATTATCATAGTATTAAAAAACAACAGGAACCTACATGAACATAGTTACTATTTAGGTGTTGCTGAGTATTTATTAAAAGAAGCGAACGAACAATTAAAAAAAGCTGAACGTCTATGTACTATCGATAGAAGAATCCAAGAGATTGAAAAATATATCGATATTGCAATAGACAAGTATAATGCAGAAGATCCAAGTACATTAAAACACGTACAAAAAAATGGATTTCATCAGAAGAAAGAAACAATCAAAGAACGATTGGCTAAATTCAAAAAAAACGTCAAAAGAAAAAAACGACGACTAGGTGTGGAATAGTGTATCAGCTATTCCTTTTTTTATAGGAAAAATATTTATATTCTGATTTGCTCAATATCATCAATACATATCCACGCAGATGCATTACCATATCATGTTTTATCTATAGCAAATGGTGTGATTTTTTTTGGATGTTTTAAAAAAACAAGGATACAATATTTCTTAAGCAAAACCGACTGATATACTTCATCCAAAGGACTAGAGAAAGCGATACTTTCAGCATAGATATTGAAAATTTCATGGAGATCTTCATCGGTATAATGATCATATTGAAGTACTTTAGCAACTGTAGCGCAGGCAGTAACCAACTGTCCTGCATCTTTGAAATACACTGTATCACCTGACTGTATCTTATCTCGTGGTGCTATTTTCATAATATACCATCTAGACTCGATGATCTTTTCTCACGAAAGAATCTTAGAAATCAGTTTCCACTTTGGATTCATGATAGCGAGATGATCCATGAAGAGAAAAATAAATAAAGCTATAAGGAGAGGGCATAACTACACCAACGTCATTCCCGCGAAAGCGGGATTTGCCAAGTATAGATTCCCGATCAGGTTAGGAATGATGCTAAAACAATAGCCCTCTCCTTAACGAATTAGCTTGCTTTATACAAAAAAATACTTGGTTTTCATTTAGCATTTTTGATTACATCATACGGCTTGTGGACAGCAAATTGAAATGAGTTGGAAATAATGATTGCATGAGCAGACATATGAGAGAAAATCCAGGGCTCAATCTCAGCCATCTGTTGAGGAAGCAAATACGTATAAATATAATCATAACGTTTGAGATCAGCCTGAAGAAAATCTTTATTATATATTTTGAGTTGAGGATAGCATAAGACATAATTAATGAGCTTCCCATAGTAATAAGGAAAATCCTGAAGCTCATATCCATCACATTGTAATCCAAATACTCTAGAAAAAAACCTCATCGCTTTCCCATCACCACATCACAAGTCTACAAGTTGTTTTCAACGAGAAAGATGAAGGTGGGTCTTCATCAAACGAATATGTCTATTAAACGAGGGCACATACATCGCAAAACTTTGCTTTTTGAAAATATAAGAAAACAACGAATAGGTAGTTCGCAAGGTGAAAAATAGGACGGCAAAAAGCAAAAACAGAAGAATAATTTGTTTTACTACCATAGCTAGATAACAATAATGAAAACTTTTATTATGAATACGAAAGACAAGAAAAAAGACATGTTTTTAATCTTTTAGTTCCTAGTTCCTATCTCCTCATTCCTCATTCCTATTTCCTATTTCCTCATTCCTAGTTCCTATTTAGTATTTATCACAATACCCTTTCCTCTGCTTGTTCGTTCTCCCCATTTTGCTTTGAGCAAAGCTCTGTATTGTCGAGCATATTGCGCCACACTAAAGATAGTAGTTGTTACGATATAGAGACCCACACCTGTTTGCATACTATACACAAACGAACCTATCATAAACACAAGAAATATATTCATAAATCACATCATTTTGCCCATATCAGGTACTTTTTGTCCAGGCACATTTGGTGTCTCTGGTTTGGCAAGCGTAGTAAGTTTAGTTTGTAAATACGTAAATACCGCAGCCACAATAGTAAGTACTATGTTTTTGGTACCCAAGAGATCCATACCAAGGAAATGGGTATTGATAACTCAGCTACTGAGCGCATTGGATTCAATGAAACGAGCACCAAAGCTATTGAAAAAGCTATACAACCATTCTGGTGGTATAGTCGCGGCTGCCATATGTCTAATTACATAATAGAGCCCAATAAATACAGGAATCTGAATAAGCATCATAAGACATCATTTGAATGCTCATTTTCCATCAGTTTTAAATACTTTCATGGTTTCTGCAGACAACTTTTTGGGATCGTCTTTATATTTTTCTTGGATTTCATTAAGCTTTGGTTGAAGTGCTCACATACCCTTTTGCATATCATTACCTGCAAGTGTTTGCTTAACCATAAGCAACCTAATCGTAACAGTCAATAATATAATAGCGACACCAAGATTACCACCAAAAATAGCCAAAAATATCGCCAAAATATTGAAAATCGGACGATACAAAATCTCTGTAAACAACATTCCTAACATAATCAAAATTTTATTAAATAAAATTTGAGCTACAAGTAAGATGCTAAATGCTTGATACACAATATAGGTATACAGTGCCTTGAGCTTCAAGCTTCAAACTTTGAGCTAAGTTACATAGTCATAATTTCATCTGATTTATTTTTGACGAGTTCATCGATTTTGTCATTCATTGATTTGACCAAGGTATCGATTTCTTTTTCATTTCTTTTACTTTCATCTTCACCAATCTCTTTGGCATCGAATATAGATTTATTATCTTTCATAGCTTCTTGTCTAGCCAACCTAACACGACCCTTAATTTCTTCTCCCATAGCTTTGACTTGTTTAGTAATGTCTGTTCTTCTCTCTTGAGTCAATGCAGGGATTTTGACAATCACATAAGTTCATTCGTTTTGTGGAGTCAATCATGCATTAGCATCGTAAATAGCCTTTTCTACATGTTTTAGTTCATTTTTATCTCGTGGTTCGATTTTGATGGTTTGGGCATCCATAATAGTTACATGAGCAATTTGAGGAATCTTCATAGGTCCATACGAAGCCTCTACAGTAATGTTTTCTACTAAACCAGCCGAAGCTCTACCCACTTGTAATGCTTTGAGTTCTGTCATTAAAAATTGGAGCGATTTGTCCATTTGTTGACGATGTGGTGTCAAATCCATAAGCAAAATAAATAAATAATAAAATATGAATTGCATGATAATTGGCTTTACATTTATCGCTTCATGACTTCATCTAATTTTCAAGAGAATAATAACAAATCAACAATCGTTTACAATATGAAAGGAAACAAAAAGATATTCACGAAGAAAACAAAAAAAAGATAAGGTTGACTTTAACATATAAATACATATATTAATGGTGACATATATTTTTATCATATTAATAAACAGATATGACAGTTAGAGCAAAAGATATTTCATGAATATGTAAAATAATAATGGACGATCCTATGGTCAAAAGGGTAACCACAGGAAAAGAACGTGATAGTGCAGTCGCGCAGGCAAAGAAAAATCCAACAGCACCCCAAGAAATCTTGTTTGACAATACAAGAACTAGTGAAGCAGTCTATATAAATCGAAAAGAAAAGGTAATGATTGAGTTATTCAAATCATTATTTATTGTTACTGAAAATCCAGGCGACAAGGAAACAATCAATGCCTTAAAACAAACAGGACAACTCATTAAAGAAGCAAGAGATAAAAAAAAACAACCTACATATAAAATCAATATAAATCCTGGAGATATTAATTTTCGTTTTTATGAGACAGAACTTTCCAAAAAGATATCAAATGAAATAATCACCAAACACGGTATTCTTCTGTTGTGAAATAAATGTTTTATTGAGCAGTCAATAAACATGCACAATAAGCTAGCAGACGATCCATGTAATATTGTACTTGCAACACAAGATGATCTAAAAGCAATATTGGAACGACTACAAAACATAGAATAAATATATCTCCATTGCAATACATTCCCCTTTCCCTAGTATACTACCATAGCAATAAACAAAGCGTTCTCGCTCTTCATATGTCCCTCCAGTACACTCGGACTAATCAAGAGTGACCTGGATTAAATATATTCGCCACGTAACGAATATACCCGTAGTTAGGGGAGACATGGTATGAAGAAATATGAGAACTTTTTTTGTTAATTCAAAATATTACGTGTAGCAAAAGCTTGTGCTAATATCATATAAACTAATTCGCAATCTTTTAATATTTTAATATTTTAATATAAATAAAATGACTGAATTTAAAGATTTATGAATCTGAGAAAAAACATTGGCTGCACTAACGAAAAAATGATTTGTTACGCCATCTCCGATCCAAGAAAAAGTAATTCCTCTCCTGCTCAAAGGAGAAAAAAATGTTATAGGACAAGCAGCAACCGGTACTGGAAAAACTGCAGCTTTTGGTATTCCTTTGATAGAAAAGCTCACCCCAACAAACAAAGTTCAAGCACTTATCCTAGCACCTACAAGAGAACTCGCGACACAAATTGCAGAAGAGATAGATTCACTCCAAGGGAACAAAGGACTCAAAGTGATGGCAATTTACGGAAAACAATCCTACGAAATTCAACACAGAGCACTCAAAAGAGGTATTGATATATTAGTATGAACGCCAGGAAGAATCATGGATCATTTAAATAGAAAGACATTAGATCTGACCAATATTTCTTATTTTATCCTCGACGAAGCGGATGAAATGTTGGATATGGGATTTATTGAAGATATCGAAACAATATTCAAAGGAACAAATCCTGAGAAAAAAGTATTATTATTTTCAGCAACCATGTCCAAAGATATTCTAAAAATAGCTAAAAAATATATTGGCGAATATGAACTCATCGAAGCAGCACATACCGATACAACAGGAGAAAATACTGACCAAGCATATTTTGAGGTACAGGAAAGAGACAAATTTGAATTGCTTCGCAGGATCATGGACACCGAGCCTGGATTTTACGGAATAATATTTTGTCATACCAAAGCTGATGTTGACGAATTAGTATCAAAACTCAATGATGGATGATATAGTGCAGAAGGTCTTCATGGCGATCTCGCACAAAAACAAAGAGAACATTTTCTTCAACGTTTCAAAGACAAAAAAGTAAATATTTTGGTAGCTACTGATATCGCAGCAAGAGGAATCGATGTAAATGATGTAACTCATGTTATCAATTATGCGATACCACAAAATGCAGAAAGATATACTCATAGAATAGGGAGAACCGGCAGAGCAGGCAAAGAATGAACAGCAATCACGTTCATCACCCCAAGAGAATACAGCAAAATGTCATATATCAAAAAGGTAAACAAAGTTGATATAAAAAAATGAGTTATTCCAGATATAAAATGAGTTATAGAAAAAAAGAAAGATAGATTAAATGAAAGTATTCAGGGCGTTCTCGAAAAAGACAGTCACAAAAGTTATATAGAAATTGCAGATCGTTTAGTAGAAAACGCAAATCCTCGTGACGTGGTAGCAGCACTTTTGAAGATGCATTACGAAAGTGATTTTGATCAAACAAAATATCGTAGTATCACAGAACAGACAAGAGAAAGCAGATTTCCTGACAATAGATTTCCTAGCAGAGCAAGTACATGAGGACAAACGAGGCTTTTTGTGGCATTGGGAAGAAGAGAGGGATATACAGGGCGCTCATTATTGGAAATGATCACCAAAGAATCTGGAGTACAAGGAAGGGATATAGACGATTTGAAAATGATGGATGACTTTTCATTCATCAGTGTGTCATCAAGTAACGCAGAAGTCATAACTAGTGCATTTGCCAACAAAACCATCAACGGGAAAAAAGCAATCATCAATAGGGCTAAAGAGAGCGACTGAGGAGGTGACAGATGACCAAGAAGAAGTTTTTGAGATAGACCAACGTATCCTAGAAGAGAATGAAGTACTAGTTATCCAAGAAGAGAATCAAAAGAAGGAGATTTACCTACATATAACAGGCCATCATATCCAAAAAGAGAGGGGTCTAGTTATCCAAAAAAGGAATTCAGAAATTCATCCACGAATGTGGGAAAGAAATCATATGGATCTTCATCCACAAGTGTGGGCAAAAAAGATTATCCGCCTAGAAAAACGTTTAAGAAATAAATTAAACGGGATTATTTTTCTGATTGATATAAATAAGTACATTAAGTAATGTCTCATGGACAAGACATCATTGATATTTTGGGCAAGGAGAACAAACCTTTTGAAGCTCAATTATGCCATTACCTCAGCTAATAACTTTTCTATTTCAATGCTCATTAGTATACAACAAAACACCTCCATCACCAAAAGATGATGTTTCAAACGTACGTGCACATTCTTCGAAAATGTTGTTTCCAGGATGAATAAATCAATTGGGAACTATATTGTTCTTCATATATTTTCGTTAAATAAAATTTCGCACTAAACATACGACAAGAAATACTATAAATATTTAGTATAAGAAGTCAATACAATATAATATCCAACAAAACATTTAAATTACAATCCAACCACACAAGTATGTCTATTGTTTTTGTATTGTCCAAACTTTTCTTCACATGACAGTACAACAAAACACCAACAACGAAATACAGACACCAACAATAAATACTCTGGTGGCTATAGCCTCGAAAAAACTCGCAGAAAATAAGGAAATCAGCATACTTGATGAGTCAAATGACCAATTACCCTGAGGAAAAAATAGAGCATGAAAAAGGTTAAATGTAGCAGCAAAATCTATAAACAAAAAAGCAAAAAGCAAAAAAAATAGTATCAAAGAAATCAATGAACCTCGAAACAATCATGTGACAATAAGACGCATTTTTCTTTGGAAAACAAAAACCAACAAAACCGACAAAAAAACCACAACAGCTATAATCTCAATAAAATAGGCAAGACCAAAAAGTCATTTAACATCTTCCATATGACTTTTTTCAGCTAGGGAAAAATCTTGATCCAGAAAAGATCTTCCTTGGATAAACATATATACATTTTGCACATGCCCAAAAGATGAATCCGACATAACGAGTCATTTATGAGCCATATATTCAGCATGAAAACTAGGAGCAAAAGAATAATAAATCAAAGGAGTGAGAAGCAAAAGAAAAAAAAGTGATCCACCAAAAAGAGGAAGAAGAATCTGATCTATCAAACGTTTGTAAGAAAAAGCAATCATATACAGAGTATACTGTTTTGTATAGCTAAAGACAACAAAAAGCATCAGGTTTTCCAATTGAAAATTTACGATAGATAAGTACACTACAAAAACCAAATGAAAGATGAACAATGAATAATTAATAATGAAAGATTTGTATAATTATAAACTATTGTATATTACAATAGACAATAAATAAACAATTCATACATTATTCATTATATATTCTCCTTCAAAAATATATTTATTATTTTTTGATTGAAGAATATATAGTTACCAAAACGAATAATTATTCGATTGGTAAACTATTAATTTTAAATTATTAATTAAATTCAGTATGTCTCTCGCAAACAAATACCGTCCTCAAACATTTGATACCATAATCGGACAAAACCATATCACGGAAATCCTCAAAGCGCAGATGAGCACACACAAACAAATGCATCACAATTATCTCCTGTTTGGACCTAGAGGAACAGGAAAAACAACTGCTGCGAGAATCTTGGCAAAAGCAATCAACTGCTTAGATTCACAGGATGGAAACCCATGTAATAAGTGTTTTAATTGTCAGACCATCAATGAAGGAAAGACACTAGATTATGTAGAGATTGATGCTGCTTCACATACGGGAGTAGATAATATCAGAGAAGAGATTTTGGACAAAGCAGCATATCCACCAGCAAACCTCAAGAAAAAAATATATGTGATAGATGAAGTCCATATGTTGAGCAAATGAGCATTTAACGCGCTCTTGAAAACCATAGAAGAACCAAGGGATAACGTATGCTTTATCCTCGCAACGACAGAGATACAAAAAGTGCCAGAAACAATTGTTTCACGTTGCCAAGTATTTAATTTCAAAAAAGTAGATAAGAAAGAAATAGGAAAACGATTAAAATCAATTTGTGAACAAGAAAGACTCATTGCTACTGATGAGGCCATAGAATTGATCGCTAAAATATCAGAATGATGTGTTCGTGATGCGGTAAAATATATAGACCAAGTAAGTGTTCTAGGAAACATCGACGAAGCACATATCACCAAATTTTTAGGTGTTGCATCAGAGACACTAATCAAAGATTTTCTTGTTTTAGTCCAAACTGGGGATGCACAGACAATATTTGAAAAAATTGATGACATTCACAATCAGGGGATAGATTTACATAGTTTTGCAAAACAAACATTAATGTATATTGATCAGATTTTTCTTGAAGATATAAATTTTTCTACCAGAATATCTGAAACCTTCACAGACATCATCAGCAACATTAGATATTATCCGTATCCTACGATTATCTACAAAGTCGCAATTCACAAACATTTAGAATGAAACAAAAACAAATAATGAGAGAATGAACAGAAGCAATCCTTGATAAAGGAAAAAACGAAGGAGGATTTGAAGAAACCAATGACAATGAACCAAGTAAGTGTACATTTGAAGACCTTCTCACAAAATTAATAGAAAAGATAGACAAACCATCTATCAGAAATAGTCTCAAAGATAGCCTTATTATAAACAAAATAACTAATGAAGGTATTTATCTTATCACCATAAGCAAAGTAGCTCAACTGATCTTTAGCAACAAAGAAAATATGAGATATATAGAAGAAAAAATGAGTGAGGTCATGGGGAAAGCAGTAGCAATCCACCTAACATTTGAAAATAAAGAAAGTTATTTCAATAGAAAATTAGGATAACTTTATCCATATAACAACCTATGGACGAAAAAAAAATACTCAGAAAAAACTTACTCTGCTGGATAATATATGATTTTGGAAACTCTTTTTTCACAGTAGCGATTGGAGCAATGTTTTTGGCTCAATGGATTATTTTAGATAATAAAATTGCCGATATATGGTATGGTGCAAGCTTCTCCTTAGCTACGCTTTTTGTGCTTATTTGTTCTCCCATACTCGGAGCACGATCAGATAGAATAGGCAGAAGAATGCCGTTTATTACATGATCAACTATAGGGCTCATTATCGTAAATGGATTAGTTGCTCTTGTGGCACTTTCTTCTTTACCAAACAAAGTATGGTTAGTCCTTGGACTTTCTGTAGTAGTCCAATTTTTATATCAGATGAGTTTGGTTTTTTATAATGCCTTACTCAAAAACGTTTCTAGGGATGCCAATAGAGGAATGATTGCAGGTATAGGAGAATGATTATGAGGTTTATGACGAATTGCCGCATTATTTATATTTTTGCCTATAGCCAATTGAGTATTTGCGTTTATGGGAACAGCAGGGAGACATTTAGTTTTTTTACCATCGTTCATTTTCTCTACAATATTTATGCTGCCCATGCTTATATGGTTCAAAGAGCATAAACAACCAATCATCCATACCACACAGAATATATACAAAAAAACTTGGATAGGCATCAAACAACTTCGGACTACACAAAAAAACGTCTGACTCTATTTGTTAGCTTTTTCGCTCATTTCAGATATTGTCCTCACTATGACACTGTACCTGGCAATCGTTATGGATACCGTTTATAAAGTTGGCGACACCATGAAATCATCGATCTTAATAATTTTTCTCATTGTAGGGATAATCTTTGGATATGTTTTTGGAAAAATCGCAGACAAATATGGGTACAAAAAAATATTAGTATTGACCTGTTTTATACTTATCGCAAATTGTATGTTATTTTTCTCTTGTTCTACACCACGAGTACTGTACATAGTAGGTATAGTATGATGAATAGCATCTGGATGATATTTTAGCCTCACCAAAGCATTTATGGTCAAAATTTCTCCAGCCGCAGAACTGGGAGAATACTTTTGACTATATTCCAGCTTTCATAAAGCAGCCTCTATCACTGCTCCGCTCGTTCGATGAGCCATTACCTTACGATTGATTAATTATCCAATTCTTAAATACCAAGTAGCTTGAGCAGCAATGACAATACTACTTATCGTTTGAACAATTCTTATGATAAAAGTTAAAGAAAAATAGAAAGCTAATAGAGATAGCAAGTTCTATGGACCAAAAAATATGTTTGACTTGTTATGAAAAATAAATATACTCAAAGTCCTGGACTCATACAGGATTTTTGTTACTGACCTCTCTTGTCTAGCTACGTGGTTTCCACAAAGCAAAAACAAGAGGGGATTTTTTTATAAAAAAAATATATAAACAGAGGTCTAGATTATAGTTGTTTTTCCAATACCCTTCTATATCCACCAATGTCTCATTTCAAAAACTTAGCCACCCTAGCAATGGTAGTTGAAGAAGCTCAGGTTTCCTGTTCTATATCTTTGTAATGGTGTCCACGATAAAGCCTCTGAGCAATATCAAATCTCAGAGATAATTCTACAATTTCATCTGCGGTCAAAAGATCTCTAAGAAAAGAAAACACATCATGTCTGGTGTGTAATTGAAGAAGCGCTTGTTGTAAATCAGTAGAAATTTTTTGTAAATGATCTGTTTTCATAAATATGGTAATAGATAAATACACAAACTATAAACATCAGACACTTTATTACAATAAAGTATTGTAAATAAAACACACATCATTATACTTTACTCAGATAAAGTAATTTTATAAAAAAAATATCACATGTATATCAGAAACATATCACATCGCCATATACTCTACCATCGCAGATAAGTTTTTCCGATTACTACTTTTTACGCTCTCCGGGAAAACGGGGAGTTTTTTTTAACTTTTAAAATTATCAGAATGAAAAACGACATATTAGATTACAAAGAAAAACTTCTAAAAATTTCAGAAGAAATGAAAATTAGAGAAAATATTGGTTTGATGAACAATAGCATGGAAAGATATATAAATGCCTTAAAAATAAATTTTCCAAACGAATATAAATTTATTTTGGATCTAAACAATCAGTTGCCGAGCAAATTCATTAATAGAAAGACAAAACTTATCATAAATATTCCCGTAGCCGGATTCAAAAATCAAGAAAAAGATAATATAAAACAGACTATTAGATTGTTAGCAGAAGATAATATATTTAAGTCATGAAATATCAGGATATTGATTTTCTCAAATCGTCCAGAAGAAACGGATTGAGATAACACCAAAAACGAGATACAAGAATATATAAAATCTGTGTGAATAGAAAATGAACGAGTATGAATAATAGAATGAGAGGTACCAAAAGATTTATGAAGGATAGATTGACCTTTCAACGATGCAATGGCTATAAACAAAAATCAGGTTCCTATATGATTTATTAGAGATACAATGAATATCATAACAATGATACAAGCCAAATGAAATGATTTACCAGTAGTACAGATGGATTGAGATTTTTATGGATTCAAGAATTGATGACTCAAGGATATTATAGATGTTTTTGAGGGGAAAAAATGCACATTTTTACAATGTAAAAGTGATTGGGAGTGAATAATCAAGACGGACACAATACCATTATTAAGGTTCTGATCAGATTTGATGGCAGAATTACCTATGTTTCTAAAAAATAAATTAAATGAAACTATCTCGTATGATTGAAAGAAGCAGATAGTTTTTTCTGACGCAATACAGAGATGAATACAAGTTCCTCAAGTAGAATTATTGAGTCAAATAATAAAAAAATGATGATATTGATTATTAAGATTGTCGTGTGATGAATTGGATGTAAATTTGAGATCTGCCTTCTTATCACAACCAGATTGACTTAAAAACACATGAAATACAACCTTTTTACGGGATAATAGAAGGGCTATAGCAACACTTTCACAATACAACATACCACCAATTTGACAACGAAAAAACTGATTTGAAGCAGACGATAAAATAAGAAAAATGCCAACCAATAGTGCTAATCAAATTTCATCGAATAGAGAATATCTTATAGATATCTTGAATTTAACTTTAGATAGATTTATTCTACCTGAAAAGATAGAATGAGTATATGAGGATTGAAAAAATGTGATAGTAAATATTTTAAAAAAAATGTGAATTAGTTGAAAGAATACAGATATTGAAGTTAAAAAAATAAATGGATGTATAAAATTAAATATAAAACAAATAACAAATTCAGATTTAAATTTCTTAACATGAAAATACAATGCAAAATAGGATATATTGAATAGTAGAATGATTCTTCAGTGATCCAATCAGACAACGGAATCAGAAACAAAGACTACAAACATTGCAATATATATGAGAAAAATGCAAGGACATAAATGCATATATTTTTTGCCCAAAAAACAATATATACGTAGCCCAAAAACCATATACACTATATACTGCCAAAAAAGCAAAAGAATTTAGGAACTACACTGATCTCTGCAAAAAGCACAAAATACAATTCATATATTGAATCAATCCTAAACTCTGAGAAAAAGAACTGCTAGAAGAAGATAAAACAATCAAAAAAATCATAAGAAAATTTATGCAGATGAAAAGTAGCGGATGTGATTCTTTTTGTCTGTTATTTGATGATATCCCAATTGCTTATGATGTTTTTTGCAAAAACAGGGAAATAGATAGCTTGATATCAAAAAAAATTATTGAGATTGTAAATGGGGTATACGATATCATAAAAAATGATTGTAAAATATTCTTATTTTGCGGTCCAGACTATTGTTTCAAGACAAAAAATGCCTTTACCAATGAGCTATGATGACTACATTCTGATATATATATATTTTGGACATGAAACAATGTTTTCACAAACAATATAGTAAAAGCCAACATCAATAAGGTAAAAAAAATAACATGAAACAAAAAGATAGCAATATGGAAAAACTATCCAGTCAATGACTTACAGCAAAATACGGGAATGTTTAATTTGTGAGGATATAAACCCTTTGATGAAGAAAAAAATAGTGATATACCTATTTTCATAAATCCAATGAGAGAATTTTGAGCGAGTTTTGGACATTTTAAAACATTTTCCGATTATATACAAGATCCATCCAAATATAATTCAGATAAAAACATGACAAATACAATTATGAGCCTCTTAGATGTTGATAATAAAATAGCACAAACAATAAAATTAATAGCACAATTTGATATCTATGATAATCAAGAAAAAATACGTGATATACTACCACTAATAAGGCAAAAAAACATTCTAAATACCGTCAAAAATATAAAACCAAGCACAAAATGGGGAAAAATATTCTTTCATAGCATCAACACACTAACAAAACAAATCTCCTATCTAGCTGATATAATCGATAAGATAACAAGAGAGAGCAAAATTAATAAAACATCATTACAACGTGATGTATTTCCAACAACAAGCGCCAATCCGAGATATTTTACAGAGATCTATGATATCATAGCAAAAAGAAGTTCTTTATGATATTTCAGCCCAAGGTGATTATCTCAGTTATCATATTTCAAAACATACAAAAAAGCATTTTTACAAAGATATGCGGGCAGTAAAGGATTGAAAAATATAGATGAGTACAAAGAAAGATATGTAAGATTATCAAAAAACATAATTGATTTAGATCAAAAACAATTAATAATCTTTTTAAATGATGAGAACATGTCCAAAAAAGAAAGAATAGAAGTTTTTATAAAAAGATTTTACATAAACCGCTTTTATATAGGGATTTTGGATTAGAGAGGTGACTTATTTAAACCAACACTTCACTATTTTGATATTGAAATGGAAGGTCTTCACTTCTTCAAATTCCAAACGATCACCAAATTCTTGACGCAAAATATCTATATATAAATCACAAACATACCATTGCATATCCTTATATTGTATACCATCAAAGAATGGCGTTGTTAAGGACTAATGGGATTTTTTTATAGGCTTTCTGTAAGTAAATAATCATGCATTATTTGGTAGTGATATACAAAGGACTCGTGATTTGCCAGTACTATATCTAGCGAATCAATATTCTCTAATTATATTGTTTGGAATTTTTTCTATGGCTCCATATGTATGTTCTCGTTTTTCTATAATTTCAGTATATGCATTTTCCATGCTAAGTGTTGTTTCTCATTCTTTATTTAATTCTATTGGGATTGTTGCTTCTCATATTTCGACCGAGTTTAGTACATTCTTTTGATTTTTAAGATAAATTTTATCTTCTTTCATCGATAATCCATCTAAAAGATTGTCCTCTTTTAGCATATGTAAAATATAATCTAATGGATTGTGATTATCTTTGATTTTACGAATAGTAATTGTTTTGGCATGGAACATGTTTTTCCTATCTTTAGACTCAGCTACTCATGAATATGTGTCACACATTTCAAATCACAATATATGTAAGATTTTTATAAGATTTTCTTTTTCTTTGTATTGTAAACTATAAATAGTACTTATCACAGCATATCATCATTTCTTCAATGCTCTTTGAATTTCCAACAAACAAGCAAGTCTTTCATAATTTCATTGTTTAGGATCTCGTGATGTTTCATTAAAAGCTAGTGAAGATGAAATAATGTCTACTGATCAAGTTTCACATGGTAAAGAGAGAAAATTGCCTATCTTTGCTTTTCATGATGATATGTCTTCTTGTGTAAAGTGATGTGGATTTATATCTACACTTATTACTTGTTGTTTGAGCTCATCAGATATATGATGATAAAGCATTTTTGGTCATGATCACATATCTACTATATTGGGACGTACAAAATGATTTTCCGCAATAAGTTGTTTGATAATAGAAGCGTTTAACCTATTTGTATTGGCTTGGTAGCTTCTAGGTCATAATGCTTTATAGTATCATGCGAATTTTTCTCAATGTTCCAAAACCAATGTCTCTACATTGGAGGATCATGCTTGTTTGAGATAGCCATACATATTGTTTAGTTCTTTCGCACTTTCTCTGAAATAGGTACTCAGTCATTTATTGATCTCTTTTTCTGATCATGTTTCAGCAGATGTTCAAGGGTCGTCAGATTCAAGAATTCTTTTTTCTAATACAGAGAGCTCTATTCAATAGTATAATTTCATAATTGCATCTTGTTTGAGTTTTACATATTCATGAATTCATTGTTCTATGCTACTATTTGTTATATAGGTAGTAGTTTCTATATCTTTATTTTGACCAGGCCTATAGACCCTTGCCTCTTGTTGATCTTTATCGGCTTGTGTTCGTGGCTCGTTGATATGTATGACATGTTCTCATCATGTCAGGTCAATTCCAACATCAGCGGTTGCTCAACTGACAAAAAGCGCAATCTTCTTTTGACTTGAATTGAATTCTTCTTGAATTTTAGCTCTTTCTTCCTGTTTAGTTTCTCAATCAATAATCCTGATTTCTATATCTGCATCTAATCACATTTGTGTTATAAATATTTCTTGATTGGATATTGATTCTGTTGGTCTTAAGATTCAATTTATGAAACTATTCACAAAAAACACGACTTTATTTTTTTCTTTGAATAATATATTTGCTGCTTCTCATGTGTGTTTAGCCTTGGAAGATACGGGGATATCTGTAATTCATAAAAGTTTAGGATTTAAAATAAATTGCCTGAGTTTGATGATTTTTTCAGAAGCAGACATTTCATCGTCAGCCAAAACTGTATCATAGTAAAATTGTTCTTGTTCTGATAAATGCAAAGTTTCATAGGTAGTATATAGCTCAGGCATATCTATATGATCCGTGATCTTTTTCATTTGCATTCTAGGCAAAAGAAGAGTTCTGAGATTTAGTGTATCTCAAGCAAGTATCGATTTTATAAGTTCTCTATTATCTATACTTCCATATTCATGTGGATACAACAATTTCAATAACATTGCTATATCTCAAACCTTATTGGGGATAGGTGTTCAAGAAAGCAAACAGAGAAAACCGTCTTTTTGTTCTATTTTTTCAGCAATATGTAATAGAGCATTTGCTCTTTTGCCCTTACTAACATTCTTTAATTTATGTATTTCGTCGACTATCATATAATCAAAATTTGTTTCTACTAGTGGCTGTAAGTAAGTATCATTAGACAGTTTTTCTTGTGAGATAATGATATATTCATAATCTTGTAAGGTATTGTTGTGTATATCTTCAGAAGACTGAACAACCAACACTTTAGGTGCTTTCCCAGTAGCAAAATATCATTGCTTTTTTTTGTTTGGAATATTAATGTCTGATAGATAGTTTTTCCAGGTATCTACGACATTACTCGGTGTAACCACTAAGCAGTTTTTTACTCAGATTGATTCTTTGGCCAATATGGCGGATAATGATTTTCACATACCCATACCATCTGCAATGAGGAATCTCCTTTTGCTTTTTATCTCTGCTGCATTTAATTTTTGTAGAAAATCTGGAAAATCTCTTCATGATTGCAACTTATCGATGAAACGATCTGTTTTTTTTATTGCCAGTATCTGATTCAAAAACACTCTAAATCTTTTTAATATATCATCAAATACGGGTTCATGTAGACGTATTTTTTCAAATTCTTGCTTAGCATAGATTAGGTATTGTTCACATATCTCACTATCTGGTATCTCTGAAGATTTTTTTTTGGCTTTGGTATAATAATTTAAAAATCATTTTTCTGTGACAGTATATATCCTATCTACCATTTCTTTGCTTCATAATTGCAATATTGCTGGTATAGCAACAAAACGTAGACCATTTCTCTGGAGTAAAAAGTTACCTAGGTATTGGGACAAAATAGATTTTATAAATAGCACTCATAAAGGCCTATATTGTGGATAGAGTTGGAAAAGGATGTCTGCAGCATTTTCCATACCAAAAAATAATATTAATTCTTGAAGTTGTTGTACTCAGAGATTATTTCTATCATCAAGAAAAGTTGCTAATTGATTCTTTAACTCATCTATTGTGTATCTTTCTATACCATGTAGTGTTTTTAACCAATTAAGTCCTTCGGTATTTTGGGTATATATATAGAAATCTTTCCATAGTTGGAGAATCTTTTGTATGTATTTTTTATCTATTCAATAGTTTATAGCAAAATCATAGAGTTTTTGAATTTTAACTGCTATTTCTGGTGTTTGTAAAGTTGCCTCTGTATCTTTGTATAAACCTCATGGAAGAGGACGAAGTAGTTGTATTGACTTTGAAAGTATATCATAATCTTGATCATATTTGTTTTTCACTGTTCTGCGTTTTTCGGTTTCTCGAAGCGCTATATACTTTTCAGATTTTTCTTTATTTTCTAATGCTTTAGCAAACGTTATCATTGCTTCACAAAGAGAAATCGCTTCAATATACTCTTTTGTAGATTTATATTTGTCGTATAACCTCTTCCCTGCTCAAAAATGATGTTCACTTAGTTTTTGGTAATCTGTTGTTAATAAATAATGTACATATCTATATTGATGTGGAGTCACACTTTTCTGATTAAAATATTCTAATAATTTTTTATCGGCAGTTGTTTTTACAAGCTTGGGTAATGGCACATCTTGTTGTTGAAATATGTTTATAAAAAAATCTATATTACTGGTTGTAATGCTTGTACTATTTAATTTATCAGTGAACGCCTCTGTTGTTGCTAGACTAAATCATATTTTGGTGATTTTTATCTGGTGTAACTCTCTAATAGTGATTTCTTCGAGTATGTTTTTCTCTTCTAGTAATTTTCTAGCTTCTGCTCATCAGATTTCGCTTTCATACGTATGTAAAAGAGTCTCTGCATAAGCAAAATCTTTTAATTCAGTCGCTTTTGTCAGAACCCTTTTTGCCCAAGGCTTGATTAACGCTCAATATTGAGCACCTATTTTTTCTATCAGAGGCATTATAGCAACATATTGGTTTGAATCTAGCATATCATCTAATATTTGCTTTAATGCTATTTCTTGTGATTTTCATCTAATATCGAACATATCTAGTACTACAAATTTTTCTACAATTGTCGAGTTTTGTGGTATAGCCAATTCTATTGGCAAAAAATCTTCTGTCTGGTTAATGTCTTTGATTGCATTTTTTAGTTGATGTAATCGAGCTTCTCTATGTAAAATTGTATCGACGGTAAATCAGGCTTTGTTTATTTTGATTAATAGAGATGTTTTTTGTAGTTTTTTTTGGTCCTGTGATACACCTGGGAATTTATCTATGTAAGTAAAAAAATCTTTTGTATAAGACATATAATCTTCAGTAGTTTCATCTTTTGCCTTTGTTAGAAATTTTATTTGATTATTGGTTAATATAAATTCTAGTTCTTGCTGTTGTATATGATATTTTTCTATATAGTTTTCTGGTACTCATCATAAAGTATCGGTTTTATCATAGTCTAGATACAGTGTTATAATGGCTACCGCAAGATTTTTTACTAAATTTCTTTCTCATTTGACCTCACTGGTTTCTATATGTTTCAAAACCTCCTCTAAATCTGGCAAACGATCTAAAACATGACGGTACTGATTATATATTTTTTGATAAACCATTGAGAGGTTGTAATAGTTTCACTCTCTACATAGAGTATATGCAAATTGAATAGCATCTCTTCGTTGTAAGTTTTTTATCATTTCATCAGCGCGCGATAATTTGTGCTTTTTTTCATATTTAGATTCATTGTCATATATGAATTCTTTTTTCTCTTCGATATCTTTATATTTTTTTTCCAAATTTACCTTCTCTAATACATGAGAACATATTTCATATGTCGACCTTCTATAGTTTTCATTAAACACATCATAAAGAAAATCCATTCCCTCTTCACAAGATTCTCGTTCTTTTGTTGAAAAAGAATTGAGTAATATCTTTATCTTTCCTTCAGATCTTCGTTGAGAGAAAAATATCGATTTTATAGGTGGAATAAGAAGACTAAGGGATATATTATATTTGACCATTAAATTATCTCGGCTATATTCGCTTTCTGATCATGATACCATATAACTTATTCATTTTTTATCAAAAAAATATTTAGTCAAAAGCAATGCAACAACTTTTTGGATCTTTTCCTCTTCACATCAAACCTTTTCTAGTAAAGTAAGTTGATTTTGAAGTCTAATCATGTCTATTGATTTACTGTTTTCGCAAAGTTCTCAAACCAACTGCAGGGTTGCTTGTTCTACTAGCACATCTTGTTTACATGATTTTCAACTGTTGAGAATTTCAATCATATTATTTTTAGTAACTTTACTATATTCTTCTTTTTTATCTATTTCTATATCTGGAAATTGATTCTTTAAATCTCTTATCTCCACTTCATTATTAGTTTTTATATACATTACAAATAATTGGGAAACAATTTCTTTTTGTATTGCATTTGCCTGACGGTTATCTTGTATAAGAGGATCTTTTCAGATATTTTTTATAATATTTATACAATTTTGGCGAAACTTAGGTCAGCATGATTCATATCGTTTTACACAGATTTCTATGAATATTTTTTGTGCTTCTTGAACATCCTTTTTCTTTACTTTATTGCTGATATTTTTAATGTCGTTAATTTGTATTTGTGGAAAAAAATTGTACGTATTCCAAAAGGGAGTAAAAAGTGCAGATAATCACAACATTCTACCTGTTTGTAATTTGTTTGTACAATCTCTTATGAATTCATCTCTAGTAATATTATTTACACTATCCATAATATTTTATTCGCAATAAATTACATAATAAATTATACTCAAAAAAAAATATTTTACAAATTTTGGCAAATTATGATATAATTGCTAATTTTGGGTTTATGCCAATGAAAAGAACACCCAAGATATACCAAAACAGATAGGATTTTAAAAAACAGCTCAAAGTAACAAAAAGCTAAGAGAAAAGACAGAAACAAGTACAACAAAAAAATTTGAAAAAATCTTGAAAAAACAAAATCAGAAGAAGATGATGAATATCTATTATGATTGGCATATTTACTTAAGCCATGCTTTTACTATTTTGATATTGAAATGAAAAGTCTTCACTTCTTCAAATTCCAAACGATCACCAAATTCTTGACGCAAAATATCTACCTGCCACGTCATCATCTCCAAAAACATGACAATGCTTTCTGGCCTCAAGCTTCAAGCTTCAAGCTTCAAACTGATAATCTGATCAAACATCTTTCTATAATAATCGAGCCCATCGTGTCATCAAACAAACGCAGGTTTCGGCTCCCATTTTTTGACATTATCTGATACATTAGACTCAAACATTTCCTCAGGTATATACGGCAAATTAGCCACAAGAACAACATTAGAATTTTCAACGCTCAATTCTCAATTCTCAATAAATTGTAATAGATCTGCTTGTACAAATTCTACTTTTCATGCATATTCTTTCACCAAAGAATGATAGTTTTTTTGAGCAATTTCTAGTGCATTAGCAAAATAGTCTGAAAAGACCACATGAGCAAAATAGCCAGGATTTTGTAATAAAACAGAAATCCCCAATACCCCACATCCTGTTCCAATATCCAACAAAACATTTTTCCTTGATTCTGCATTCTCAATTCTCAATTCTCAATTGATAAATTCAGTCACTGCAGTAATCATATATTCCGTCTCGGGTCTTGGAATAAGGGTTGCTTCATTGACAAAAAACTCTTTTCCAAAAAAATCTACATGCCCCAAAATATATTCCAATGGTTTTTTATCTTCGACATAGGACTTGTAAGCTACAAGTACTTTTTGTATAATATCATCAGAAATTTCCTTATCCATATTCATCCACAAGACCTCTCTAGAACAATCAAGAAAAACACAAAGAAATTTTTGGAGAACAAATTTTTCTTTAATATCAGTGCGTCAGAGCAATACGGAAAGCTTCATAAACATACAAAATATATAATAAAAACATCATTTCAACACTAGTATATACCAAAGCTTTTGTCAATTTATCAATTTATCACGAAGCTTTTATCAAGTTATCGTTTCTTATGAATATCAAGTTCACCAAAACAAAAGCCATACACCATATTTTGCCTGAATTTCAGAAGTTTCTTTTAGAGATTGAAAAACAGCCTCTAATTTCTAGAATAATACCAGGAAGGATAGCTAGACAACAAAAATGATCTTCCACGCTTCGTTTCAAAATATCTTATAACACGACCAGTGGTATCAAATGTATCATGAGTAAAGGCGCAACTGCACAAGAGCTATTCATCATTTGCAATCAAGACGACACACAGGAAGTAATAGCAACACTCAACAAAGTTATCAATCAATCTATCAGCTAATTACCTCAACATCAACCACTCAAGTCTCCACATTTTATCGTTTCATCATGTAGTCCTGAAATTAATCTGGCCAATTCTCACAAGCATCTTAGTAGTATATGTACGAATTCGGATCATAAATACAATTTTTTCACAAAAAAAAATTATCCTCAACCGCCAAAAAAACCAGTGAAACGAAGTTTTTTTGGATGATTGAGATATACCGACGATTTGAGAAACTTTAAGCACGAACCAAGTAAAGCGATTAAAGATTTCGAAAACAGACGCGTATAAAATCTGAATAACCATCAAAGTATTTGGACTCGCCATCATCATCGTAGGATCATTATTCGCATATACCTACCTACTATGATATATCGGACAGAAGAACCTAGCCTTAACGAACATTATCAACACTACAAATTTATTGCTTTTCGTAGCCTATTGTACAATATTTGTAATATTGATAACAATGATATTTAGAAATCGATACAAAAAAATTGCACAAATACTTTTAATCTGATCACTATTTTTTATAGCGCTCGCATACGGAGGATTCCTTGTAGGAATAAATACCTTACTACTCTACTACCTAGTGTCTGCATATGCAGAGGAGTATATGAAATATTCAGCCAGCAATAATATGTTTCTCGCAAATAAAGAACCAAACGAAAGTAATCTAATCTTTTTCTGTATTTTAGTCTGATTGTGATTTAGTGCAGTGGAAAATATAGTATATATAGTAAACAATGTAATAAATAGTGAAAGTATAAACATTATGGGGCTTCTCATTGGTAGAGGATTGGTCAGTACGTTGATCCATATCGTTTCAACAAGTCTAATTGCCTTTATTGTCATCAAAACAAAAAGGACAAACAATATAATTATACCCGTAATTCTAGGTATCATTGGAGGGTTTGGACTCCACAGCCTCTACAATATAAGTTTACAGTATAACCTCAGCTATATCACCATTCCGATGGTAATACTAGCGTTCTTCTTGATGACCTATCTAACCTTTCAGTCAGATATTATCTATAAGCAACAATAACAGAAATATTTATTCTTCTTTTAAAATCCTCCTTCGTTTCCTGCCTACCGCAGGCAGGCTTTAGCAAAGGAGGATTTTAGTATAAACAGTCCCCCTCTTTGCGACCGAAGGGAATCCTATGGATAAAGAGGGGTTAGGGGTGATTTTAAAAAACAACAAAAAACTACCCAGCTAAGGTAGTTTTAACTATATACATATTTTTTAATTTTTAGAATAGAGAATAAATCATGTGTTCATACACGCATTATTCCTCTAAAAATTCTTTTTTTGTTTGTATCTTTTCTGCAAATTCAGGAACTTTACTTAATTCTGCAAATATTGCATTTAAAAGATATGGCTTTTGTCCATACATTATATCTCTGAATCTACTCATCAATCGATGCATATCTATATTATAACGTTGCTCAAGCAATCGCACAACATGATCATCTAATAAATAAAAGAATAAATTATAAGCCGCAGATTGTAAATCTTTTTCATCTTTGGAAAAAATAAAACGAGAAATATCAAGATCAATTCGACACGTTATTATCATATCTACTTCGTGAAGTTGGTCTGCATCCAATTCGCAAAGTTCGTCTGCATAGAATCAATGAGGGTCTCACATTTGCTGATCAAAAAGGAAAAGAAGATCCTGTTGTATTAGTTTGTCCCTATTATATCACCTTTGAAAATTTCTAGAATCTCTAATCATATGATGTTCTACAGAATTAATTTTTTTTTTCATAACTGATAAATCAATAATTAAAGAAATAACGATAAATATTATAATCATTTAAAGTAATATGTCAATAGAAATAATTAGAAAATAACAGAAAAAACTACTCGTGAAGAGTAGTTTCTGATCAATAGTAATAAAAAGAGATAAAGACATGGTCGGGTAGTAGGTATTAAGTTCATTATAGGTTAGAATGGTGGTCTATCCCCACCTTCCGGTAGGGATACCTTGTTACGACTTAACCCCAGTCATCGGTTCTCTCCTTAACCCGCATGGCGAATCTTTAGAGAGCC